>Ga0105248_10003131_pt1 | contig 18311 bp, 19 predicted proteins | sample KBSS34metaG_FD_81524 | JGI IMG/M metagenome (GOLD analysis project Ga0105248, IMG submission 81524) | Switchgrass rhizosphere microbial communities from Kellogg Biological Station, Michigan, USA - KBS S3-4 metaG | ecosystem: Host-associated > Plants > Roots > Rhizosphere > Soil | place... | reverse complement strand
TTGGCTGACGTGGCGACTGAGCGGCTCGACGGACATCACGACGCTGCGCACCGACCGCAGCGACGCCAGCGGCACCGGCTACTTCTCGTCGGAAACCGACAGCTACCAGCCCGACCTGCTCGAGTTGGCGATGCGGGGGCGACGGCCCGCGCTGCCCACCGTGCTGGGTCCGAGGGACCCCGCCGGGCGGACGCCGGCAGGCGCGGTGCTCGGTCCCGGCGCAGGCGACAACGCCGCGGCGGCGCTGGGGCTTGGCGCAGGCACCGGAGACTGCGTCGTTTCGCTCGGCACATCCGGTGTGGTGAGCGCGGTAGGCGAGGCCGCACCGCATGACCCAGAGGGGATAGTCGCCGGTTTCGCCGACGCCACCGGACGGCAGCTGCCGCTGGTGTGCACCCTCAACGGCGCGCCCGTGCTGGCCGCCGTGACGACGATGCTCGGCGTTGACTTCGACGAGATGGACCGGCTGGCGTTGTCGGCTCCTGCCGGTGCTCAGGGCCTCACTATGGTGCCGTACTTCGAGGGCGAACGCTCGCCCAACCTTCCGGCGGCGGCGGGCGCCTTGCACGGTGTGTCGACACGTAATCTATTGCCCGCCAACGTTGCTCGTGCCGCTGTGGAGGGGCTGCTGGCGTCGATGGCGTACTGCGTCGACAAGATCGCAGCGCAGGGTGTTGATGTGCGACGCATCATCCTGATCGGCGGGGGAGCGCGCTCGGAAGCCGTCCGCCGCATCTCACCGGCCGTACTCGGCGCACCGGTACACGTGCCCACGCCTGCCGAGTACGTCGCGATGGGAGCGGCTAGGCAGGCCGCATGGACACTGTCACAACAGGATTCGCCCCCGTCTTGGTCGTCGGGGGCGACGGCGTCCTACACTGCGAACCCGACACCGCAAGTGCTAGAGCAGTACCGCGCGGCGCAGCCGCTCACGCTTGGGCAGTGAAACTCGTCTGGGAACAGCTTGCCGACGGCGTGTTCCGTTGCCGTCTGCCTTTTCTCGACGTCACCGTGGGCCTTGTCTACGGCCGGGACGGAGTCCTGCTGGTCGACAGCGGCACGACGCTGACCGAGGCGCGGGCGATCGCCAGGGACGTGCGCGCCATGGCAGACCGCGAGGTTGGTCATACCGTGTTGACACACAACCACTTTGACCATGTTCTCGGAGCATCGGCATTCGGCGGGGCCCAGATCTACTGTGCCCCCGAGGTCGCCGAAACGATGGCCGAGCACACCGCACATCTGCGTGCCGACGCGCTGCGCTACGGCGCCGATACGGATGAGGTGGATCGTGCGATCGCCGCACTGCGCGAACCCGAGCATCAGGTGCGCTCGGCCGTCATCGACCTCGGTGATCGGACCGTGTCGATCAGCCATCCGGGTCGCGGCCACACCGACCACGACTTGATCGCCGTCGTCACCGGATCGGACAAGCCGGTGGTGTTCTGTGGCGACCTGGTCGAGGAATCGGCCGATCCGTCCGTCGATGCCGATTCCGACCCGGCGGCGTGGCCCGCGACATTGGATCGCGTGATCGAGGCCGGGGGCGGGAATGCCGTCTTCGTGCCTGGTCACGGCGCCGCGGTCGATGCGGCATTCGTCGCCGCACAGCGCGACTGGCTGCGCCGGTTGTGACGAAGTTCAACCGGCAAAAGTGACGTAGGTCATTGCCCGAACCGGCCAAGTTAGGTCACCCTTACCCCTTTAGTGCTTACCTAATGGCAGGAATCGCGATGGCCGACCTCAACTTCGCCTACGACCTCACGCTCGATGAAGCCCGGCGGCGCACCGCCGTCCTCGAGGCGATCGGCGACGACTGGGACCCGATCGCAGTACTGGCCGAAGAAGAGAAGGCCTACGACATGCTGTACTCCGACCTCGACGAGGAGCAGCAGCGAATCTACGACGAGTTGGTCAGCGCCGGTGTGCTGCCGGATCGGACGGTGAATCGTGTTACCGATTGACCCGACCGCCGACGCTGCCCGGCGCGCATGGCTGCCCTGCCCCCGCTGCAACCACGGGACCGGATGCGGCGACTGCCAGAGTGTGAAGAATTGCCCGACCCATGGGCAGTACCTGCTGAGCAACCAGGGCACGGTCGTCCATCTGCAATGCCGCGACTGCGGCCACCTGTGGTCGACCGACACCCGCGAGGGCGCCCGTCGGCGATTTGACGCAGCCTGACATTGGCGGCGCTCAGCATTCCGCGGTGAGAGCATCGCCAAATGGTCGTCACTCTGCCATGACAACCGGATCGTGGAAGTGCGGATTGCGGCCGGTGAAAGCGACTAGTTGGTCGAGGGGATTGGCGTCGGCGGGCACCGGCACGGGTTGATTGAATCCGGCAGTAACGCGACTTTCTGCAGTCAGCGTCTGATGTGCCAACCCAAGGATGAAAGCAGCGTGGGTATTCGAGACGTGGAAGGGACGTTGTAGAGCGACAGCGAAATCCCAGCCATGGACCAAGAGTTCGAGAGACAGGATGCCGAGCGCAAGTGGCGAGGGCATTGTTCGCCCACTGAACCGAACGTCACCGGTCAATCCTAGGTGCCTCCAGCCTGCCAGGATCGGTTGCGTCACTTGCTGTATGCGTTCGTCGATGGAACCGGCGTTTGTTCCCGTGAGCACTATCCCGGCAGCCGCGCCGAGGCGCGAGATTGTGTCGATGAGATGGTCGGCCAGTGCCGCCACATCCCAGGCGCCACACGGCGTAGAACGGCGAAGATCGTCGGGGCCGATCGCGTGCACGACCTCATGCACGGCGGCCAATGCCTCTTCGACGCTGGTGAATTCGTCCATGCGCGTTGGCCGATGGGTTAGTCGTCGAACTGATCGCCGAACAAGTCTTTGTTGTCTTGGTGCGTCGCCACGAGATGGGTCCTTCCGGGTTGTGGGGCAGGGATTTCAAGCTGTCGTCGCTTCGGGATAGTCGGTGTAACCGACCGATCCGCCGCTGTAGAACGTGGACGCATCAGGGGTGGCCAACGCGACGCCGGTCGCCAGGCGATCGGGCAGGTCGGGGTTGGCGATGAAGGGCTGGCCGAAGGCGGCCAAATCGACCAGACCGTCGGCGATGAGAGCGTTGCCCACGTGTGGCGTGATCCCGACGTTCGCGATCAAAGCGCCGTTGAACAGCGGCCGATAGTGCTCATACATCCCTCGGCCCTGCAGCTTCTCCAGTGGACGGCCGGAAAGGTCGGCCATCGCCGTCATCAGGAGCAGGTGAGATATCGGATAGTCGTTGAGTCGGCCGATCACGTAGTCGCTCGTGTCCAGGGTGTCGTTGGTGGATTGGAACTCACCGTGTTCGGCCCAGGCCGGCCCGGCCTTGACCCCGACGCGCTTCATATCGATGTGTTCCCCGACGGCTTCGAGGATCTCGAACAGGAGTCTGGCCCGGTTGATAACGGACCCGCCGTACTCATCGGTGCGCAGATTGGTTGCGGGATTGAGGAATTGGCTTATCAGGTAGGAAAATCCGGCCTGCAGTTGCACGCCGTCGAATCCCGCGCGCCGCGCGTTGACCGCGGCCTGGGCGTAATCGGCGACGGTCGCGGCGATGTCGGTTCGGGTCATGGCCCGCGGAACGACAGTGGGCTTGAGACCTGAAGGCGTGTGGGAGCGCAAACCAGGATCGACTGCCGATGGGGCCAACGGCGGTGTACCGGAGAAGAAGTCGGGATGCGACGACGATCCGGTATGCCACAGTTGGGCGAAGATCAGGCCCCCTGCGGCGTGGACCGCATCGGTCACCGCCGACCACGCCCTGACTTGAGCGTCGGTGAACAGGCCAGGAACGTCGCGCCAGCCGATCGCGTCGCGGCTGATCCACACCCCTTCCGTGACGATCAGTCCCGCCGAGGCGCGTTGGCCGTAGTACTTCACGTGCAAGTCAGACGGAGCCAAATCCGCGTTGGTGGCGCGAGAGCGCGTCAGGGGTGCCATCACCACCCGGTTGGGCAATTGCAGCCCAGCCATCGTGTAGGGCGTCAGCAACGGTTGGGCGAATCGGTCGGGTATCAGGGCGCCATCGTTCATGTGAGACCCTAACGCAAAGATCTTTGCGTTTATTTCGACGACCCTTTCGCCTCTTGACGACCCGGTCGACCTGCAGCGATTCGCTAGCTCGCCGACGGGCGGTCCGCGAACAACGTGTCTGTGAGCCGCTGCGCGTAGTCCTCGGTGAGTGTCGCCGGCAGGAAGATGACGCGGTAGATGATCGGGGCGAGCACGTGATCGATCACGTCCTGCGCGGAGACGTCAGCGGCATCTCCCGCACGTTGGACGAGTATTGCTGCTTCGTCGAGTCTGCCATGCAGACAGTCGGATTCGTCGTCGCCGGCGACGGCGGCTCCGCCGCGCAGTATGGCGGCGTTGATCGGCTTGCGATAGTGATTCAGGATTTCGCTTGCCCACGCGACGATGTCGGAGCGTATGTCGCCGGTGTTGGGCAGCGGCCGGTCGGGGTCGAGCCGGTAGGTAGCCAGGTCGTTGATCATGGTCGCGGCATCGGGCCACCGTCGATACACCGTGGTCGGGTTCACCCCGGCGCGCTCGGCGACCATCGGAATTGTCACGCGCTCGCTACCCTTCTCGGCGACCAGTTCCTCCACCGCGGCGCGAATGGCATTGGAGACGGCCGCGGTCCGTCCACCCGGCCGTTTCGCGGATTGCCCGGAAGCCATGTCGCAACGATAAGACAAAGCCACGCGCATAGAGGGTCAGCTCGTCGGCGACCGCGGTGCTGTTGGAGAGCCGGCGCTCAGGAATGGATCTTCAGAAACGCGGCCAGTTCCTCGATTGCAAGCGCGGACTCGGGGATTCCGGCGGAGATGTAGACGGGCCAGACGTGAATGCCGTGTGTCCACGGCTGGAACGTAGTGTCGACTCCGGTGGCTGTGGCGGCGTCGCGAATACGGGCGGCATCGTCGAACAGGATCTCGTCCTCACCCACCTGGATCAGCAGTTTCGGCAAATCACGTAGATCCGCGAAGACTGACGAACAGCGGGGATCGGCCGGGTCGGCACCGTCGAGGTATTCCGCCGCCATGGACTCCAATAGCTCGCGGGTGACGTAGGGGTCGGCGTCTTTGCGCAGTTCCATGGACGCGCCGGAGAGCGTTAGGTCCGCGAACGGTGAAATCACTGCAACGCATGCTGGCAGCGGCAGACCTGCGTCACGGGCCGCCACCGTGACAGCCACGGCCAAGTTGCCGCCTGCGGAGTCCCCGAGCACAGCCAGCGTATGCGGATCTGCCCCGCCCTCCCCAACGCTCCACCGGTAGGCGGCGAGGCAGTCGTCAAAGGCGGCGGGAAAGCGGTGTTCCGGAGCCAGCCGGTAATCGACGGCGTGGACTCTGGCATTTGCGGCGAGCGCGACGGCGCCTGCCAACGGTAAGTATCGATCGGGAGGCGAGCCGCTGACATAGCCGCCGCCGTGGAAGTACACAACGGTGCGATCCGGTGTCCCGACGAGGGGCTCCAAGGTGATCGCAGGGACGCCGCCGAGACTGGTGGGATAGCTGGAGATTCCCTCCAGGGATGCATGCCCGTCGTTGAAGTCACGCGTACTCGCGGTGCCGACGACGGTGGGCCTGTTGCGCAGGTAGCCGACGAACGCCTGTAGCAGCAGCGAAGCCGGTGCCGGTGGCGGTGCTACGGGGAAAGTGTCGCCGAACATGGGTAGGCCGCTTTGTGATTGGGTCTCGGGGGCCTCGTCCTGGATTACGTCCCAATGCTCGGCGAGCTTACCGTCGCCGATGCGCACGACGTCGACTACGATCCAGTTGGCTGGTTGGCCATGGCCGGAGAACCGGCCGTGCAACAAGACATAGTCGCCGTCTGCGACCACGAGTTGATGCTCGTAACGCAATTCTGGGGGCAGACTCCTGACAAGATCGAAGAGTCCGGAGTGACCCGGTGCGATGTGGGCGCTGTGCTGGATGTAGTCCGGTGACCAGAGTGCTTCAGCGCCTGCGTAGTCGCGTCGGTTGAACAGCGTGTCGAACGCCTCGATGACGAGTGCCTTGTTTGCGTCTTCGGTTGCGGTCATGATGCCTTTCTGGCCGTCTTAGACCTGGTTGTAGCCGCGCCGGTGGTGAAGCTGCTGAGGGCGCTCGCGAAGAACAGCGCAGCGTTGGCGACTTCGTCGGTCGTGGCCAGTCGGTCCAGTGGGATGCCTTGGCTGCGTTGTGTTTTGAATTACGGAAGCCAACTCGTTTGCCCAGGTGCGTGCCAGTGACCGGACCGCGGCCTTCGTGGCCGCATAAACACCGGTTCGGGGTCGGCCCCGGTCCGCGGCAACCGACGAATTCAAGATGATCGCACCGTGCTGTCTGATCAAAGGGAGCAGCGGCGCGCCGCGGCCGACGCCTGCATTGGCGAACACGATGTCAATGCCACCATGTCGCGCAGCTGCTTCGTGCAGTCGCTTGAGATCGGTTGCAACGGTGAAGCGTTGTGCCGTCGTCGATCCGATACCGCGGCTTCCCCCGGTCACAACCGCTGTCTTGTCAGTGAGCAGCGCCATCACACAGTCACTTCAGCGCTGAGTTGGGCGGCATGGCGCAGACCAGTCAGGCGACTTTGTCCAACTCGGAGGCTTGGGTGCGGCGGATGTCGTCATCTGTTCGACCCTTCCCAGACAACCGGCGGAAGTGCGCCCCCGCCACACAACATGACAGACCGGTTGGCGGCGGTCCGTCACCTATTCGGGTGAGGGCGCGCCGAACGCGACAGATCGACGCTTAGAACGATGAGTGAGGAGCACCAGTCGACGGTTCGGTTCGTGCAGGACGGCGCTGTGGGCACGGTGACGCTCGACAGTCCGCCACTGAATTTGATCGGTCAACAACTGATTTCCGATCTGTTAGCGGCGTTCGATCAAGTCGACGCGGCGCAGGGGTTGCGCGCATTGGTGCTGCAAGGCGAGGGAAACGTGTTCAGTGCCGGCGCTGACGTAGAGATCTTCGCCGGGATGAGCGTCGCCCAACTGCGCCCGCTGATCGGCTCATTCATCGATCTGGGCCATCGGATCGAACGGTTGGCGTTCCCGACTCTCGCAGCGGTGCACGGACCTGCATGGCCGGCGGCTTTGAGCTCCCATTGTTTTGCGACCTGATCTAGGCAGCCGAGGGGACGATGCTCGGCCTGCCCGAATCGCGGCTGGGCATCGTTCCGCTGGCCGGCGGCGTTGAGCGCGTCGCGGCGCGCGCCGGACTCGGCCGCGCGAGGGTGGTGGGGATGGGCGGCGACTTGCACGCTGCCGAGGAGTTCGCGGCGTGGGGGGGTGATTGACCGCGTCGTGGCGCGTGCTGAGCTACGCAACGCCGCCACCGAGTTCGCGCAGCGACTCGCGGCCGGACCTACACACGCCTTCTCGGTGGTCAAGGACCTCGTCCGCGCATACACGACAGCTGGCGTCATGGGTGCGGATTCCCTGCTGACCGACGCCGCGGTTGGCCTGTTCGACACCGAAGACGCCCGACGCGGTATCGAGAGCTTCCTGACGTCCGGCCCCGGCCACGCGACCTTCGCGGGGCGCTGACCGTACTGCTCACCCGAATAGGTGAAGGATCGCCATTGCGCCGGATGCCAGCGTTGGTGTCGAGCATTCTCTCTGCCTGTGACGTACCGACCCCGGAGGCGCCAGTGACGACGGCACAGAAGCAAACGTATGCAGAGGCCTCGACGAAGGTTGTTGCTGCCGCTGAGGGTTTCGATTACGCCTACCGCGACGTCGGCAGCGGCACAGAGCCGCTGGTGCTGCTTCAGCACTTCCGCGGCAACCTCGACAACTGGGATCCTGCACTCGTCGACGCCTTGGCCTCGGGTCGCCGAGTCGTCACGTTCGACAACGTCGGCGTCGCCGGATCGAAGGGAACCACTCCCAACACCATCGAGCAGATGGCGACGGGTGCCATCGCATTTCTTGACGCGATGGAATTCGAGCAAGTCGACATCCTCGGCTTCTCGATCGGCAGCTTCGTTGCGCAGGAGATCGCCCTGACGCGGCCTGCATTGGCACGCAGTTTGATATTGGCCTCGTCGGCACCCAAAGGCGCAGCGGGAATGCACGGTTGGGCATCGTGGGTGATCGACGCAGTCGGCAAGCCCCAGCCGGACCCGGCCGGCTACTTGAAGGTGTTCTTCACGAATTCGCCGTCGAGTCAACAGGCCGGCCAACAAGCCCTGCAACGTATGTTCACCAAGACCAGTGGCTTCGACCAGCCAACGACCTGGCAGACACGGCTGGCGCAATACGACGCTGTGTGCGCATGGGGCATACCGAATCACGCACTGCTGCAACGACTCAGCACGATCACGCAGCCCGTGTTCATCGCCAACGGCGACAGTGATCCGATGATCCTGCCGCACTTCTCCCACCTGCTCGCCGGATTGATTTCGGGTGCAAAGGTCAAGATCTACCCCGACGCTGCTCATGGGTTCTTGTTCCAGCACCATGCCGAGTTTGCCGCCGACGTGGCGCAGTTCCTTCGTAGCAGTGACATCGACAGCGCCTCGAACGGTGGTCCTGATGAGTAACGCCCACCTGCAGGCCGATGTGTTCATCGGCCCATATCTGAAGTTCGAACAGGGTGGCGGAACGTTCGCAGCGACAACGTCGACGCTCGTTTCCGGAGAGTCAGATGCCGTCCTGATCGATGCACAGCACATTCGCACAGACGTGGCCGACCTGGCGGAGTTCATCGCACGTGCGGGTAAGAAGTTGACGACCATCTATGTGACGCACGGCCACGCCGACCACTGGTACGGCGCGGGTGACTTGTTGGCCACCTTCCCCGATGCACGTGTCGTCGCGACGGGCCCGGTTGTGGAGTACATCAACCAAGCGAAAGAGGTTGAGGCGCAGCAGTGGGCGGCGATGTTCGGCGACCGGGTCGCCAAGCCGACCGCTGTTCCGGAGACGCTCGACGGATTGGCAATCGAGCTGGAAGGACACGAGCTGCAGATCGTCGAAGTCGGCCAGGGCGACATCCGGCCCAGCACCGTCGTCCACATCCCTGACCTCGACGCAGTGGTCGCCGGTGACGTGGTCTACAACCAGACCCACGCGATGCTCGGATTGAGCGGCCCCAGTGGCTGGCAGCGCTGGCTCCAGAGCCTGGATGCCATCGAGAAGCTGTCCGCCCGGATGATCGTTGCGGGCCACCGGAAACCCGAGTCCACCGACTACGAGGCCAGTCGGATGCTGGATGAAACACGCTCGTACATCAGTGACTTCGCTGAGGGCGCGCAGCGGCTCGACAGCGCCGATGAGCTGGTTGCGCTGATGAAATCGAAATACCCCGACTTCGGCAACCGCTGGACGTTGCACTTCTCAGCACAGTCGTGGTTCTCGAGAAAGCAGGCGTAGATATGCGGCGAGCCAAGGTTCTAACCGAAGACGGCACGATCCTGCGGGCGTACCTGCACTCGCCGGGCCCTGGCGCTCACCCCGGGATCGTCATGTGTCCAGGCTTCGGGGGAGTGAAACCGCACATCGACTCGTACGCTGCCTTGTTTGCCGAGGCTGGTTTTGCGGTGCTCAATTTCGACAATCGGGGCTGGGGCACCTCCGAGGGCGAACCGCGGCAGGAACTGAACGTCTTCAAACACATCACCGATCTACGCGACGCCATCACCTTCGCGGAGTCCCAACCGGAGTTCGACTCCGAACAAGGATTCGGCGTGTGGGGGTCGAGTTTCTCGGGCGGACTGGCGATCGTCACCGCCGCCAATGACCCCCGAGTCCGATGCGTGGTCGCTCAGATCCCAAACGTCAGTGGTCACCGCAACGCGGCGAAACTGTTCACCTCAGAGGAGTTGGCCGAGATCCGACGCCGAGCCGCAGCCGACCGGCTCGGTCGCCTGGTAGGTCAACCTCCGATGATGGTGCCGATGTTCTCCGAAGATCCCGACGAACTGTGTGCATTTCCGCGCCAGTTCCCCGAGGAATACCGCGAAGCAATCGAATCGGGGATGTGGAACAACGAGACGACGATTCGCTCATTGGAGAACTTCGTCGAGTTCGAACCGGCGGGTTGGATTCCGTACATCACACCCAAACCGCTGTTGATGATCTTCGCCGAACACGATGTGTGCACCTTCACCGAAGTCCAGCGCGAGGTGTACGAAGCCACCCCAGAGCCCAAGAAGCTGCTCACCTTCGATGGCGGGCACTTCGACGCCTACACAACCTTTTTCGATCAGACCGCTCCGCCTGCTCGCGACTGGTTCGTCGAGCACATGGGGGTATCGCCGAACCGCCAATCGGTCGGCGAATCCGTTGGCACATGAGCTAGGAGACCGCATGCCACTGTGGAACGTGTACTGCACCGAAGGTACCTATTCGAAAGACGACAAACGTGCCTTCGCGGAAGCCATCACCGACATCTACGCCTCGGAGGCCGGCGGGCTTCCCGAGATGATGATGCCGCGTTTTTACGTGGTGGTCGTCTTTCACGACGTGCCAAAGGATTCCCTGTTCATCGGCGGCGTACCGCGAAACGACTTCGTGCGGTTCTCCATCGACCACATCGCGTACGCGATGCCGGACGAATTCAGAGAGCTGATGCTGAAATTCATGAACAAGACGATTCACCCGTTTGTCCGTGACCGCGGACTTGATTGGGAGATTCACATCGACGACACACCCCGGAATCAGTGGACCGTTCAGGGGATGCGTCCTCCCGACTCCGGGTCCGAGGAGGAAAAGCGCTGGATTCGGGAGAACAAGCCGTCCAAGCCAACGCCCAACGCCGCGTCGACGAACTAAACCCGTGTCAACCCGCGCCCCGCGATGACCGACACACCTGGTTCGCGGCGGGCCTTCGACGCCGTCGAGCGCACGGTGTCGGCGCGGGTCGATGCGGTCACGGCTTCGGTCGGCGTATCTGACGAATTCGGCCTCCCCGAGGTCTGACGTAGCGAAGGGAACCGTGCGATGACAATTCTCGAGCGCTTCCGCGTCGACGGTCGGGTGGCGATCGTCACTGGCGCATCGAGCGGAATCGGCGTCGCCTTCGCCGTCGCGCTGGCGGAGGCCGGCGCCGACGTGGCACTCGCCGCCCGCCGGGAGGATCGGTTGACGGGCACACGCAAGCTTGTCGAAAACACCGGCCGAGGCGCGCTCGTGGTACGTACCGACGTGACGAGTCCCGACGAATGCCGCGAGCTCGTCGACGCCACGATGCGCATGTTCGGCAGGGTCGACATTCTGGTCAACAACGCCGGCGTCGGCACCGCTGTTCCGGCCACCCGGGAAACCCCTGAACAATTCAGATCGGTAATCGACATCAACCTGCACGGCTGCTATTGGATGGCTCAGGCGTGCGCAAAGGTAATGCAGCCGGGCAGCTCGATCATCAACATCACCAGCGTCCTCGGTCTGACCACGGCGGGGCTACCCCAGGCTGCCTATGCGTCTTCCAAAGCCGGTCTCATCGGCCTCACCCGCGACCTGGCCCAGCAGTGGACTGGCCGCAAGGGAATTCGCGTGAATGCGCTCGCGCCCGGCTATTTCGAATCCGAGATGACGGATCAGTTCGAAGGCGATTACGTCGCCCGCACGGTCATTCCGCGCACGCTTCACGGACGTCTCGGCCGCGCTGAAGAACTCAACACCGCGCTCATCTTCTTGGCCAGCGACGCCAGCAGCTACGTCACCGGTATAACGCTACCGGTCGATGGCGGCATGCTCGCCACGTGAGCTCTTGCGTCAACGTTGGCGCGGCGCTACGGCTGCTTGCCGGGAAGGAATCGATATGGCGGACAACACTATTCCCGCTACCGTTATCGATGACGCGCTGAGCGCTCATGGTGGACGCGATCGTTGGCTAGCCGTCACATCGTTGAGCGCGCCGGTCTCGATCGGAGGTAGCCTTTGGTCCGGCAAGGGGCACGACGGGGTGTTTGCCGACGCCGCCGTCGTCATCGATCCGCATCGCCAGCACGTGGAATTTCGCGGGGTCGGACCCCGAAGATTGCATACCTGGTTCGAACCTGGTCTGGTGATCGCGCGCACTGAAGACGGCACCGAGATAGAACGGCGCCGCGACCCCCGGGCGTCGTTTCCGCAGGACGCTGCGGCGGCATGGGACAACATCCACGTTGCCTACTTCGCCAGCTATGCGATCTGGAACTACCTCACACTGCCTTATCTGCTGACAACGCCGGGCATTCAGACCGCCGAGGTGGAACCGTGGCCTGGCGCCGAATCCTCATGGCGAAGGGCGAGTGCCAACTTCGCCGAAGCCCCAGTCGAGACCCACAATCGACTGCAGTACTACAGCTTTGACTCCGATAACCTGTTGGTCCGACACGACTACGACGCCGACGTGCTCGGCGGGGCGCCCGCCTCGAATCAAGCGGAGGCGTATCGCGAATTCGGCGGCCTACTGTTTCCGACGCGTCGGCGTGTCACTGCCCGCGGGGCGGATGGCGCCGCAGGCATCGGCCCCATTCTGGTGTCCATCGATTTCGGTGAAATCACTGTCCGTTGACAAGGTTGTCATGCGATTTCACCTTGTTCACGCAGGACATTCGCGAGTTGCACGCGCGACTGCACATCGAGTTTGGCGTAGATCGACCGCAGATGGGTGCCGACCGTGTTGATCGATATACCAAGCGATTTCGCGGTCGACTTGTTGGTGTGTCCGTTTGCGATGAGATAAGCCACCTTGCGCTCGGCCTCGGTGAGCGCCACCTTCTCGACCTCGGTGTGATCGCCGACCCACTTCGCGCGCCGGGCACCGGCCTCCCTCATCAGTCGCTGCACTCGTGCGCGTGGCGCCAATGCCCCCATACGGTCGTACACATCCCACGCCGCGTCGAGATGGTCGAGCGCGGCCTCACGTTCGCCGGCCGACAGCAACATCCGGCCGTAGCCTTCTGAGCCGGCGGCCCGTAAGACCGGTCGGGGGCTGTGCTGCAGGATCTTCACCGACTCCGCCACCACGCCGAGATCGCCGCGGAACAACCCACGTAGATTCAACGCCAAGCCGTTGAGTGTGGCGACCTCGGGATTACGGCGCGCACCCTCCTCGGTGAACTCGACGGTGCGTTCGGTGATATTTGTTGCGCCGCTGATCAATCCGATGCTGAACAGGACGGTCGCAAAGCAGGGCCACCACGCCCAATAGCTGTGCGTGCGCTGGGACGTTTCCAACATCTGCGACAGCATTCGCCGCCCACGGTCCACGTCGCCCTGCTCGGTACTCAGCCATCCCGACAACAGGGACATGCCGGGATGGCGAATTGCGTCATCGCCCTCGAGGCGAAACGCGGGCCGCAACCGTTGTGCAGCCAACTCTGGCTCGCCGCGCAACAATGCCACCGTTGTGCGCATCAGGATGCCCTCGATGACATGGACCGTGGTGCCGGTTACCCGTCCGAGTTCGATGAGCATGGACGCGGTTTGGTCGGCCTCCCGAAGCCGACCGAGGTTGTAGTGCTGCTTGAGTTGGGCGAACAGTAGGTCAGGCAGCACCGATCCGTCCTTGGCGCTGCTGTCACCGGTCGCGCCGTCGAGGAGCATCTGGGCGTCGTCGTAGCGATCCAACAGCTGCAGTTCCATGATCTCCTCGGCCAGATACGGCACTCCTGTCACCGATCGCAGCTCACGGAAATACTTCAACGCCACCTGATGTCGGCGTTCGTTGTGGGCCGATTCGCCCGCGGCCTGTAGCGCCAAGGCGAGTGCATCCTTGTCGTGTGATGCTCTCGCTTCGGCCAGTGCTACCTCGGCCTCAGCGGTCGCCTGATCAGCCGTGAGGATCCGAGTGTGGGCCAAGGCTCGCGCGACGCGGAAACGGGCGACGAGGTCGTACCGCGTTCCAGCCCGGTCGATGGCCCGGTCGGCACGCTCGACGAGCGCGACGGAATGGCCGGAGAGCCACATCGGCTTGACGGTATGTGTCTCGATGCGGCTCACGACATCAGCGTCGTCGACGGTCGCGAGGAGTGCATCGGCCACTGCGATGGTGTCGGCCGCGCGCTGGGTGCGCGACAGGACCGACACCGCTCGTTCACCCAGTTCGAGCCACTGCGGCTGACCGGGGTGCAGAGTCCGAAACGCTTGCAGCGCAAGGTCGGCGGCATCAACTGCGCTCGTGTTGATCAAGACCTCCGCGGCGTCGAGCATGATTCGGGCACTGTCGTCATCGCCGACGGACACCGCAACGCGGGCGTGTGCGGCGGCCAGCACGCGGTCGCCGACATTCTCGACGAAATGATGCGCGAACCGCGTATGTAGCTGACGCCGGACGTCGGGGGCGATCAGCTCGTAGACCGCGTCCTTCACCAGATCGTGGGCGAAACTCAGCTCGGCGCCAGTCGAATTGACCAGAGCAGAAGCCACCGCATCTTCGACGGCTCTGTCATAGGCGGAACTCTCATTCATGTCGGACAACTCCGCCAAGTCGATGATCGACATCGGACGGCCGGCGACCGCCACTGCTTCGACCACCCAACGGGCCGCAACCGGTAGACCGGACAGCCGCTGACGCACGGCGGACCTGAACTGCGCCGGAATACCATCCACGACTCCGGTTTCGCCCTGGTGTGCCAACCCGTCGATGATCTGGACGGCCAGGAATGCATTGCCGCCTGCCGCGTCGAGCATTTCCTCAATGCGCGCATCGACCTTGGGGCCGAGGCGGTCCCACGCGATATCGGCAAGCGCCGGGTCGGCCAACGGGCCCAGTCGGATGTGCTCGACTCCAACACTGTCGGCGGCACTGACGGCAAGACCGACGTCGTCGGATCGGCTTGCCATCACCCACGCGACGGGGATGCCGACGAGTCGAGAGATCAATGCCCGCAGGGCATATCGGCTGACGCGATCCGCCCACTGCACATCGTCGACGGCGATCAACAGTCGCTGCCCATCAGCCAGCCGGGCGAGATGATCTGCAATACGGTCGACGAGCACCAGCGGCTCGGCGGTCAGCCCGCTGATCTCCTCGAACTCGGATGTCGACAAGAGAGGATCGCGCCCCGTGCGCAGGAGTCCGACCATCGGCGCCCCCGGCCAGGCCTGCTCGATCTCGTCGCACTTGCTTCGGGCGACACGGACGTTCATGTGCGTGGTCTGACGACAAATCTCAGAGAGCAGCGCGGTCTTTCCGACTCCGGCGTTGCCCGAGACCAGTACCACACCGCTGGCACCATGTGTTCGTGTCCTGCGGATCACGGCGAGCGCCGTGGCCAGTTCGTGCTCCCGACCGCGAAGCGGCCCGTAGGGCCTCACGCCGCGTCGCCGTCTACCGGCAGGAAATCAAGGAGGCGGTGCTTGCGCCGCAACCCGAGCGCGACGGGGTCGGTTCGCGCGGTGAATTCACCCAGCGGTGTCACGAAGACCTGATCGGGCGCTGGTAGGACCCCGCACGTCTCGCATCGCGCCGTGGGGTCCAGTGGTGTGCCACACACAGCGTGCGTGAACTCCCTTGGTCGCCGACCGGATTGCCGTTCGCCCCATGAGCGCAGCGCGTACAACGCCGGCCACAACGCCAACCCGTCGTCGGTCAGCTCGTACAGCCGCCGCCCTGAATGGCCTGGATCGGGAACCTTCGTCATCACGCCGCAGTCGACGAGCGATCGCAGCCGGTTGCTCAACACCGTGCGAGGCATGTCCAGGTGCGCGAGGAAATCGTTGAAACGCCGGACTCCGTAGAACGCGTCACGTAGAACGAGCAGCGTCCAGCGCTCACCCACGATCTCGAGTGCGCGCGCCAGCGAGCAATCCTGCCTGTCGTACGAACTCGGCAGCATGTCGCCATCAAACCAGAATTCTGGAAGTGAGTCCAGTGAATGGACTCGTCTAGTCACCGATGCCGAGATGGATGTTGAGCCCCGAGCCAGCGCAGTGACGGTCGGGGCGTGCGTTCGAAGCTGCTCCGGTCAACGGCGACCAGGCCGAAAGTCGGTCTGTAGTCTCCCCGTTCGTAGTTGTCGACCACGCTCCAGTGCAGGTAGCCGCGAACGTCGATGCCGTCGCCGATCGCTTCCTGCATTGACGCGAGCGCCGCACGCCTGTACTCGATGCGCTGGTGATCGTCGTCGGTGGCGATGCCGTTCTCGGTGACGATGATGGGTGTTTCACCGACCACGCCGGCGATGCGGCGCAACGCACCACCGAGGGCGTCTGGGTAGTACTCCCAGCCGGTGAGTGTCTTTGGGCCGTCGCCGGCGATCTCGACAGGCCGACCGTCCGCGATGCCGACCCGGATGCGCGTGTAGGTCTGCACCCCCACCCAGTGATTACCGCGAGCCGCTTCCGCAAAGACCTCGTCACGCGGATGCACATACGTCGCGAAGACCGACTCCGCGCCCGGTTCCGGTTGGCAGTCCTGCACAGAGATGCCCCAGCCGACCCGCAGGTGAGGGTGAGCGGCTTTGAGCTTGGCCCTCGTCGTGTGATGCACATCGATCAGGGCATCGGTCACGCGCGGGTCCGGCAACGGCAGGCCGCGTGACAGTCCGGGCGCCTCGCCTTCCTTTCGCCTGGCAAGCATCGCGACGATGTTCGGTTCGTTGATGGTGCCGACATGCTCGACGCTGTCGGTCAGAACCGGTTCGATCGCCTCGACGTAGCGGAGATACTTTTCCGTCGCGTCCGTTCGAAACCAGCCCCCAGTCGCAGCGAACCACAGCGGCACCGTGAAGTGATGCAGCGTCACAAAGGGCCGCAGTCCGCGGGCGTGCGCACCCTCGACCATGCGGCGGTAGTGGTCGATTGCGGCTCGCGAGAAGAATCCCTCGACGGGTTCGACACGGGACCATTCGACGCCGAATCGGTAGTCGGTAAATCCGGCGCCTGCCGCCAGATCCATGTCCTCGCGCCACCGGTGAAAGGAGTCGACGGCGTCGCCCGAGGGCTCTTTGACGAAGGAGCGGGGCTCGTGTTCGATTGCCCACCAGTCCGACGCGAGATTGTTGCCCTCGGTTTGGTGAGCGCCCGTGGCCACGCCCCACAAGAAGCCGGACACGTCGATAACCCTTCCCCGAATTTCGACTGCACTAGTGGCCAATGGCCACAGAATCTGAAGTCTGGCCACCGCGAGCGCGATGCACCGTCAGCGCCCCGCTGTGTAGTTCTGTCGGTATCTCTGCGGCGACACTCCTGCGGTGCGGAGGAAGTGATACCGCAGCGAGGCATAGCAGCCGAACCCGGACTGCGCGGCGACGCGGTCCACAGTCAACTCCGTGGACTCCAGCAGACGCCGCGCGCGGTCGACGCGCATCCTGGCGAGCAATTCCAAAGGGGTGGCGCCGAAATGTTCGCGGAATTGGCGATTGAGCGTTCGTACGCTCACCGAGGCGTGGTTCGCGATGGCCTCCAGGTCGAGTGCGTCGAGTGCGTGCTCTTCCATCCAGGCGATCGTCGGCTGCAACGGTGGTCGGCGGCCGCGGGCCCTGCATGTTCGATGTACTGTGCCTGGCCCCCGTCACGCCACGCCGGTACTACCACGCGCCGCGCGGTGCGCCCTGCGAGGTCGGCGCCGGCGTGTTGACGAATCAGATGCAGGCACAGGTCAATACCCGATGCCACTCCTGCCGACGTCAGAACGGATCCTTCGTCCACGAACAAAACGCTGGGGTCGACGTCGATGTCCGGATGCCGTCGCGCCAATTCGCCCGCGAACTGCCAGTGCGTGGTGGCTCGTCTGCCGTCCAGCAGTCCGGTGGCCGCCAATGTGAAGGCCCCTACGCACATCGCTGCCGCCCGCGCACCGTTGTCGACGGCGTCTCGCAGCGCAGAAATCACCCGCGGTTCGGGCTCTTCCAGGAATCGGTGAGTTCCTGGCACCACCACAAGGTCGGCTTCCACGAGGGCGTCCAACCCGTACGACGCGCGAATCTCGACCAGACCCCATTCCGCGGTCGTGCTGATCGACCGGCGTTGCCCGCATACCCGGACCTCATATTCCGGATATTCCGGTGGTTCCCGTACATCGGCGTCTGCTCGAAGCTCTGCCGCTGCCAGGTTGGCCATGCCGAAGACCTGGCCAGGGATCATCAGCTCGAAACCCATGACCTGGTCCAACGCCAGCACTGCAACGATCATCGTGGCTAGATTCTAGCGATACTTGGCCATCTGGCCACTGGTAAACCCACGCGCTATTCCGGCACTCTTGGGGGTATGTCACTCGCTGTCGGTCGGTTGGATCTCCCAGATTCCGATATCGCCTGCGCGGCAATACAGCTGGTGTTCGACGTCTCGCCAGAGTTCGTCGCAAATCACAGCCTGCGCAGCTACCTGTTCGCTCGCGAACTTGCGACAGCTAAGGGCCTACAGCCTGATGTCGACT
>Ga0105248_10003130_pt1 | contig 18311 bp, 20 predicted proteins | sample KBSS34metaG_FD_81524 | JGI IMG/M metagenome (GOLD analysis project Ga0105248, IMG submission 81524) | Switchgrass rhizosphere microbial communities from Kellogg Biological Station, Michigan, USA - KBS S3-4 metaG | ecosystem: Host-associated > Plants > Roots > Rhizosphere > Soil | place... | reverse complement strand
GTTTCACTACCGTCACCCCGGGCTTGACCCGGGGTCCCGCTTCCTTTTCGCGCACGGTCTGGCGAAAAGCGGGATCCCGGGTCAAGCCCGGGATGACGAAATCCCGGCCCGGCATGCCGAAATCCCAGTCCGGCATGCCGAAATCAATGTGGCGAACTTCGGATTCAGGTGACTAGGAGGACGTTTAAGAAAAAGCGGGCCACCGATAACGCCTGGATCATTTGGCCATACCCACAGCGTCAGCGGCGAAAGCCGGGGTCTCATGAGGTTGAGCGAGCGCCCTGACCTCCCGAGATCCCGGCCTCCGTTGGGGCTGCGTCTACCGATCTCCGCCCTTATTTATAGTGGCGGCGGCCATGCTTATCGACCCAATATTTGCGGCCATAGCTGTCGCGATAATAGCGGTGCTTCTTGTCGAGCGCGTTGATGACCGCGCCGCCCGCGCCGCCGATCAAAGCGCCCTCGCCGACCGAAAGGCCCGGGATGACCGCGCCCGCGACCGCGCCGCCCGCCGCGCCGATGCCCGCGCCGCGAAGGATGTGGCCCGCGCTTTGCGCGAAGGCCGGAGCGCTACCGCCCGCCACCGACAGGGCAACGGCCGCAGCGATGATATGGTTGGTCTTCATGACAACATCCCTTCCAAAAACTGTCCAGACAACGTCACCTTGGTGCCAAGGTTCCGACGTTCATCTGAGGTTGCTTTATGGCGATGCGTGACTGAACGGAGCCTGACGCGGCCGTTCATCCTGGAGATTTAAACCCAGCCTTCGAACACTTGGTCGCGCGGCCGATCGCCGTCGATCCACTGGCGGATATTGGCGATCACGCGTTCGCCCATCGCCGCGCGCCCCTCAAAAGTGGCCGAGCCCATGTGCGGCAGCAGCACGACATTGTCCAACGCCAGCAGCCGCGGATCGACCGCCGGCTCATGCGCGAACACGTCGAGCCCCGCGCCGGCCAGCTCGCCGCGCTCGAGCCGGCCGATCAGCGCTTCCTCGTCGAGGATCGGGCCGCGCGCGGTGTTGATCAGATAGAGGTGCGGCGGCATCAGCGCCACGCGCCGCGCGTCGATCAGGCCTTCGGTTTCGGGCGTGTGAGGACAATGGATCGAGATGATGTCGCTGTCGACGAGCAACCGGTCGAGATCGGGCTCATAGCGCGCGAAAAGCTCGCGCTCGACGATCTCGGGCAGCCGGTGGCGATTGTGATAGCTGACCGTCAGGTCGAAGGCGCGCGCACGCCGGGCGACCGCCTGGCCGATGCGGCCCATGCCGACGATGCCCAGCCGTTTGCCGTTGATGCGGTGGCCCAGCATCGTGCCGGGGCTCCAGCCCGTCCACTTGCCCGACCGCACCAGCTTCTCGCCCTCGGCCAGCCGGCGCGGCACGGACAGGATCAGCGCCATCGTCATGTCCGCCGTGTCCTCGGTCAGGACCCCCGGCGTGTTGGTGACGATGATGCCGGCGGCCCGCGCCGCCCGCAGATCGATATGATCCACGCCATTGCCGAAATTGGCGATCAGCCGCAGCCGGCCCGCGGCCGCGGCGATGACGCGCGCGTCGATATGGTCGGTGATCGTCGGCACCAGGATGTCGCAGCGCGCCGCCGCCGCCGCGAGCGCAGCCGCGCCGAGCGCTACATCCGATTCGCTGAGTTCGACGTCGAACAGCTCGCTCATGCGCGCTTCGGTCTGCGCGGGCAGCCGCCGCGTGACGAGCACCTTGGGGCGGCGAGGGCGTTCGGGCTCGACCATGGCTTGTCGCTAACCCTGCCGGCCGAAGAGCGCAAGCGGCCTGTCTCGATCCGACCGTCCCGACTTGAACGGCCGGGCGGGAACTCTACTATGGCCGGCTGTCGCAAATGGGGGATGACCTTGAAGAAGCTGGGCTGGCTGTTGCTCGGAACCGTGCTCGCGGCTGGCGCGGCGGAGGCGCAGGAACGCAAGGTGCCCTATTGGGCGTCGATCGCGACCGGCGACGCGTTGATGCGGACCGGTCCCGAACGCACCTATCCTGCCACCTGGCGCTATCGCCGGCGCGATCTGCCCGTCCAGGTGCTGCAGGTCTACGGCAACTGGCGCCGCATCCGCGAACAGGACGGAACCGAGGGCTGGATGCTGGCCACGCTGCTCAGCGCCCAGCGCACCGCGGTCGTGACCGGCGACGCCCCGGCGCCGATGCATGCCGAGCCCAGCAGCGGTTCGGCGCTCAACTGGCGCGCCGAGCCGGGCGTGGTCGGCAAGATCAGCCGCTGCGAGGAAGGCTGGTGCCTGTTCGATGTCGGCGGGAAGAGCGGCTTTATCCCGGCGGATCGGATCTGGGGGGTCGGTCCGGGCGAAATCGTCGAATGAAGCTCCCGCCGACCATCGTGACCGATCGCCTGCTGCTGCGGCCGCATCGGCCCGAGGATTTCGAGGCGTGCTGCGCGCTGACCAGCGATCCCGAAGCGGTGCGGATGATCTATCAGAAGCCGATGGGCCGCGAGGAGACATGGCATCGCCTGCTGCGTTTTGCCGGGCACTGGGCGCTGCTCGGCTATGGCTTGCTGCTTGTCGAGAAGCGCGCGGACGGCCGGGTGATCGGCGAGGTCGGTCTCGCCGATTTCCATCGCGGCCTGGGCGAGGATTTCGATCGCTGGCCCGAGTTCGCATGGATGGTGTCGAGCGAGGCCCACGGCCGCGGCTATGCGACCGAGGCGGCGCGGGCCATGCTCGGTTGGGCCGAGGACAGCCTCGTGCCCGCGCAGACGGTCTGCATGATCGATCCCGTCAACGCGCCCTCGCTCCGGGTCGCCGAAAAGCTGGGGTTCCACGCCTTCGCCACCGGCGAGTATAAGGGCAGGCCGGTCGTCCAGCTGCGCCGCCCCGCAACGCTGCCATGAGGCGTCCGTAAAAAAATCGTCGCTTATGTCGGATTAGGGTGGCCGGCATCGTCTTGAGCTTGTTCGGGCGCGTCCCGTTCATGGTCTTTCGACGAAGGAGGATGGGATGTCCCGGATAACGCCTTGCCTGTGGTTCAACGATCAGGCGGAGCAGGCCGCTCGCTTCTATGTGTCGGTGCTGCCGGATTCTCGCATCGACGCCGTCCATTTTAATCCGGTGGACGCCCCCGGCGGCAAGCGAGGTTCGGTGCTGATGGTCGAGTTCACCCTCGCCGGCCAGAAATTTCAGGCGCTCAATGGAGGCTTGGACGCCGAGCACACGCTCGCGGTCTCGATGGTGTTCGAGGCGCGCGGCCAGGCGGAACTCGATCATGTGTGGAACGCTCTGCTCGACGGCGGCAAACCGCAGCAATGCGGCTGGCTTTCGGATCGCTACGGCATGAACTGGCAGATCGTTCCGGAGGGCCTCGGGCGGATCATGTCCGATCCCGTCACGGCCGAAGCGGCGATGCGCGAAGTGCTCAAGATGGTGAAGATCGACATCGCGACGATCGAGCGCGCCATGGAAAATGCGTGAAGGAGAACGGATATGGCGAAGGATTTCTTCTGGTATGAACTGCTGACCAGCGACAGGCCGGCGGCCGAACGCTTCTATTCGGCCGTGGTCGGATGGACGCTTCAGCCATTCGGCTCGGCCGACGACCCCTATACGATCGTCGAGGCCGGCAAGCGCGGCGTCGGCGGATTGATGACGATCCCGCCCGAGGCGCGCGAACATGGGCTCAAGCCCTGCTGGGTCGGTTATATCCATGTCGACGATATCGACGCCGCGGTCGACGGCGTTCGCGCCGCGGGCGGCGCGGTCCATCGCGAGCCCCAGATGATTCCCACCGTCGGGCGTTTCGCGGTGGCCGCCGATCCGCAGGGCACGATGTTCAACATGCTGCAGCCCGAGGGGATGGACATGCCCCCGGTGCCGATGGGCACGATCGGTGGGATCGACTGGCACGAGCTGCACAGCAGCGACTGGGAGCAGGGCTTCGAATTTTATGCGTCGCAATTCGGCTGGAGCAAGACCGACGCGCTCGATATGGGCGCGATGGGCAGCTACCAGATGTTCGCCATGGAGCCGGCCCCCGAGGGCGCCACGTGCGGCGTCACCCGCGGCGGCATGATGAACGATGCGCAGGCGCCCCAGCCCTATTGGTTGTTCTATTTCCATGTCGACGACATCGACGCCGCGATCGCCCGCGTGAAAGACAATGGAGGGACGGTATTGTTCGGTCCGCAGGAAGTGCCCGGCGGTGTCTGGATCATCAACGCGCTCGACCCTCAGGGCGCACTGTTCGCGCTCGCCGGAAGCCGCGAGGGGCAATAGGGTCGGCGGTCGCCCGTCAAACCCAAAATGAAAAGGGCCGGCGGAATGAACCGCCGGCCCCTTCCAGGCTGGTTCGAAATCAGAACTTGAATGAGCCCGTCAACCCGAACTCGCGAGGATTCGTCACGTTCACCTGGCGGTAGCCGGAATCAAGCGTTGCTCCGCTCTGCGTCGTAGTCACGGAGTTGCCCAGCCCGATGTTCGTGATCCGCTTCTGGTTCAGCACGTTGCGTGCGAAGGCCGTGATCTCCCATTTGCTGTCTGGTCCGCGGACGCCGACGAACAGATTGAGCAGTTCGCGGTCCTGATACTGGAAATTCACGCGATCGGAAGTGAAGCCCGGGCGATAGGTGAACAGCGCACGGACGAACGGAGTATAGTCACCCACCGGGAAGCGCAGTTCGGTATTGGCGGTCAGGCTGAAATCGGGCGTTTCCGCCAGACGGCCGCTTGAGGCGCAATAACTCACATTTCCGGCGCCCTGTATGGCGGGCGCTCCATTCTCGTTCGGAACACCGGACCCATCGAAGTCATTGCACGGCACCAACGCATCGCTGTAGCGCCCACGAGTGTACGCCGCCGAAACATCCAAATCCCAGGTATCGATGAGCCGCGTCGTGATCGAGCCCTCGATTCCCTTTACCTTTGCATCGCCATTATAGTTGAAATCGAAGAAGCCGGTCGGCGACGGATTCGTTGGCACGTTATAGTAGATGCCCGTGAAACGACTGAGGAAGCCATCAAATTTCTGATAGAAGGCAGCCAATGCATAACTAATCCTGCGGTCCACCAGCGAACCCTTGAGGCCAACCTCGAAAGAATCGGTCTTTTCGCCGCGCGTCGAGATGAGGTCGTTGCTGATGCCTGCGGGAACCGCCACGCCCGTGCTGCCAGCGCGGTACGCGCGGCCATAGGCCGCATAGGCGTTCAAATCGTCGGTGACGGCATAGGTGATGGTCAGGCCACCGGTAAGCGGCTTGTTGGTGCGCTTCTGGAGGGCGGCCGGAATGATTTCCCTTGGACCATCGACCACAGCGACCGGCGACCCGAAGAACGGATGGGGGCCGAGAACCAGCGTCTGCTGCGTCGTCTGGTTGCCCTTGAGGATCGAATAGCGCAAACCGCCCTCGATCGTCAGCGGGCCGGTCTTGTAGCGCAGGTTGGCAGCAAAGGACCAGGTCTTGCTGTCGACCGGAACGACCACATGGACGCCGATGGGAAGCATGTTGGGAACCGAGAAGCCAGGCGCAATCGGTATCGTCGCATCCGGGCCGAGAACCGGCGCGATGAAGCTGTCGGCGCGCTGATCGACAACCGTGGTGCCGGTCTGCTTGGTGTAAAAGGCGCTGACGCCCCCGCCCAAGCCTTCCGAATTGTTGGTCTGCCAGCGCAGTTCCGCCGTATCGACCTTGTAGGGCGTGACCACCCTCGAAGTCGCGACATAGCCGGGGACCGCATTGGCAGAATCGAGATCGCGATCGATTTTCAGCTTGCTGTACTGGTGCGCGCCCACGAACGAGACCGTGGAACCACCCAGGTCATAATCGAAGGCCAGGTTGACCAGGTGCGTGCGGTTCTGGTTGCGGAAAATACCTTCGGTCACCGATCCATAGTCCGACACCGACAAAGCCGGGCCCGACCGGGCAGGGCTGAACGCGAACGGCGTATTGCCGGCGCCGATGACCTGCTGGAACTGCCTGTTGTCCGCCTCCAGATATTGATAGGTCAGATAGGCGCTGAATGCGTCGCTCGGCTTCCAGCCCAGCGTGGCGCGGCCGCTTTCGGTCCTGCTCTTCGAACGTTCGCCGCGATTGACGTTGGTGACTTGATTCACCCGGTTACCGTCGACCAGCGCCGCAACCCGCAGCGCGAGCTGATCATTGAAGGGTAGCGAAACGCTGCCTTGGACGTTGTAGCCGGCATCGTCGGTCGCTGTCGCCTGGACGAAGCCCTCGGGGGCGTCGAAGTGGGGGCGCCGGGTGCGGATGGTTATGGAGCCGGCGGGTGCGGACAGGCCGCGCAGCAAACCCTGCGGACCGCGAAGGACTTCGATCTGCTCGATATCGTAGATCGCCGTGTAGACGGTCTGCGCGTCGGTGGGGATTTCGTTGTAATAGACGCGAACCGCTGGCGCCGTGCCTTGATCGGGATCGAAGGTGATGCCGCGCAGCGTGGTCGTGTTGTTTCGGCCGGTGGTGTTGGTGAGCTCAAGTCCGGGGGCGAGCTGCTGCACGTCCTTGGCGTCGAATATGTTGAACTTCTGAAGCTGCTCTCCGGTCGCGACGTTGACGCTCATCGGCACGTCCTTCAACGAACGCGAATCGCGCGTTGCGGTCACCACGATTTCGGTCACGTCGCTCTCTACTTCCGGCGTCTGGGCATGGGCCGGAACCGCGAGGGCGGCCATCGAAACGCCCCCGAGCAAAATCTTGAATGTGTGTCGCACTTGCCATCATCCCCTATTGCGTGCGGCGCGATTCGTTTCGCGTCCTGCGGTTAAGCCAAGGCAGTCTTGGTCTGCGTCGCACAATTCCGACAGAAAAACGCATATTGCAAGCTCGAAGAGGAAATCCTTCGAGCTTGCGACGGATTCCCTCCTAAGCGTGGCATTTGGGGCACGCCTTCCCGGAGACGCTCGCCAGGGAACTCAACTCAAGTTGAAACTGACGCTGATCCGCTCGCCCTTCCCCGCGCCCGCGGGCACCTCGTGGCGGAGCCAGCTTTCCCACAGCAGCAGCATTCCCGCCCGCGGCTCGGCATGGACGAAGGTGCGGCTGTCGTCGGGGGCGTCGGGCGCGCGCGGAGGCGCCGCCATCATCAGCGGCAGCCGCGGATCTTCGAACCTCAGGCCGCCCGATCCGGGAGGAACGCTGACATAGAATGTGCCCGATACGACGCTGTGGGGATGGATATGCCCCGAATGGCTGCCCCCGGCCTTGAGCAGGTTGACCCATAGGCTGTCGAGCTTGAGCCGCCGCCCGCTCGCGAAGTGCGATGCTTCGGCGAAGCGGCGGACGTGGCTGTTGAGCAGCCTTGCCAGATCGGCGAAGGCGGGGTCGCGCGCGGGCAGGTCGTTGAGCGAGGCATAGGAGGTATAGCCGCGATAACCGTGCGCCTTCGACCAGGCTTTTCCCGCGCGGTCGTCGGCGGCGAGCATCCGGATGGAACGATCCAGCTCGGCGATCAGCTCGGGCTGGTCGATCATCGCCTCGTACAGGCGGGTCACGAAGAGGGTGCGGATCGTCATCGCCTGCGCCAAGCATGGTGCGGGCGCAAGCGCAAGCGATCTGTCGCGGCCGGTCTCAGTCGTGCCGGGCGCGGAGAAGCGCCACCGCCGCGGCGAGCGCGGCGTCGTTCGGAGTCTTGGCGGCGGCGACGCGATGGGCGGGGGTGAAGCCATCGCCCTCCAGCCTCGCGCCATGCGCGGTGCGGACGTCATATTCGGCGACGGTCAATTGCCCGCCGCCGGGCAGGGCATGATCGACGCCGCCGGTCACCGCCCCCGCGCTTCGCTCGCCGATCGTCAGCGCGCGCCCGCTTTCGCCGAGGAACGCCGCCAGGATCTCGGCTGCGCTCGCGGTATGCGGTCCGACGATCACCGCCAGCGGCCCCCGATAGGCGTCGCGGCCCGCGCCGCGGGTCGTCTCCTCGATCGTCCGCTTGCCGGTCAGCCTGATCAGCAGCTGGCGCTGCGTGGTGAACAGGCCGGCGATCCGGTCGAGCACGTCGTCGCGGCCGCCCCCATTGTCGCGCAGGTCGAGAATGACCCCCCGTAGGTCCGGCGTCGCGGCGATCGAGCGCGCTATCCACCGGTCATCGCCTGGATCGAACTGGTCGAAGGCGAGCAGCAACAGGCCGTCCGGCAACCGTGTCAGCCGCCGCCCCGGCGGCATATCGCGCATCTCGGCGGGCTCGCGCGACCAGGCGATGTCGCTTGGCGAGGTCGCATAGACATGGCTGTCGTCGAGCTGGTCGAGCATCCGGTTGATGACCGCGTAGAGCTGCTTCTCGTCGCGCGCCGCCAGCGCCTGCGGGTAATATTGCGTGCGGATCTTCGCCCAGTCATTCCCTCCCATCGTCCTGTCCCAATAGCGCTCGGCGACCAGGGTCCAGGCGCGGTCGAAAATCCGGGCGTTGAGCGACGGCTCCCGCGCGGGCAACATGGCATGGAGCGCGCCGGCCAGCAGCGGCAGCAACAGCAGGGTTCGCAACCTTCGGCGCATCGTGACTATCCGTTGAAGGCGCAACGCAGCGTCAGCCGCCGCGCGATCGTGTCGAACAGCGCTTCGCTGCAGCGATCGGTTCGGTCGCGGCCGATCAGCACCACTGGCCAGGCGGGCTGCTGGTCGGTCTTCCGGCGGACGACGATGTCGCCCGGCTCGGACGGGTCGGAGGGGAAGTCGAAACGGCCGGCGAAATCGGCGGTGCGGACCGGGATCTGCTCGAACGCGAATCCCGCCAGCGCGACCGGATGGGGAAAGCGCAGCATCGCCGTCGGCCGCGCGATGCCGAAGGCCGCGACGGTGGGGCCGGCGCCGGCCCCGAGCCTGCCGCCATAGGCGCGCGCGAGGATTGCGCCGGCCGACGCGGTGGCGACGCTGTCGGGCCGGCTCAACGAGAATTGGAGCAGGATCGCGGCGCCGCCGAGCGGCAGGCTGGCCTGCGGGCCATGCTCGCTGTCGTCGTCGATGAGGAAATCGGCGCTGCTCCCGGCGTCGGCGGCGTTCGCCCGCGCGAAGCGAACGGTGGCATAAGGCAGCAGCCCCACGCCTATTTCGCCGTCGACGCCCGTGCAGCAGTTGCGGCCGTGCGAGGCGAGCAGCACGAGCTGCCTGCGCCCGTTGATCATGACCTCCGCGGCGGCCTCCACGCCCTTGAGCGTCTCGCGCCCCACCAGCGCATCGAAGCCCGGCTCGAAGCGGAGCTTGCGGTTGGACGGTTCGGACATGAGCCGCTCGACCGCGGCGGGGTTGAGCTCGATCAGCCTTTTCTGCTCCAGCCCCACGCGCAGCCGCAGCGCCGTCCGGCCGACCCGCACGTCGATCACCGGATCGTCCATGTCGAGGCGCAGTTCACCGGTGGGTGGGGGCGGGGCCTGGTTTCGCGCGCCGGCCGGCGTCGCCGCTAGCGCCAGTACGAGCAGCGCCGCCGCTCGTACCGATAGCGCGTCCACCGGCGGCGGCCTCAGTTGTGGCGGTAGCCGCGATAGCGGGGCGCGGCCGGGCTCGGCGACCCATGATGCCGCGAATAATAGCTGCGGCTGCGATAGGTGCGGTGATGGCCCTTGTCGATCAGCGTGTTGTAAAGCGCGCCGCCCGCGCCGCCGATCAGCGCGCCTTCGCCCACCGAAAGACCCGGGATGAGCGCGCCAGCCAGCACCCCGCCCGCAGCGCCTATGCCGGCTCCGCGCAGGATGTGGGGCGCGCTCTGCGCCGAGGCGGGTGCGGCTGCGCCAAGCGCCAGCAATGCGGCTGCTCCAAGCGTCAGAAATTGCCTCATGTTTGTGTCTCCTCCATGCAACCATCGATAACGGGCGAGAAATGACGCGGGTTCCGAAAAGGACGGCGCCCAAGGAAATCGCGCTTTGGTCTCGTCTGGTCATTGTCGGTTCAGTTGCTGAACCGCATATTGCTCGCACCAAATGGAGGTGTGCCATGCGCGCTGCACTGTGCCTTTTCGGCGTTATGTTGATGTCTTCGGCCCTGCCGGCGGCTGCGGCCCGGGTCGATCCCGAGACGCGGATCGCCAAGCTGCTCGAAGGAAGGGTCGCGGGGAAACCGGTCGACTGCATCCCCTTGCGGCAGATCGATTCGAGCCAGATCTTCGAGAAAACGGCGATTCTCTACAAGGTCGGCGGGATCTGGTATCTCAATCGCCCCGAGAGCGGAGCGAGCTTCCTCGATCGCGACGACGTGTTGTTGACCGACACGCACAGCCCGAATCTGTGCCGGATCGACATCGTCCGCCTGCTCGACTCGGGTACGCATTTTCCGAGCGGAACACTCGGCCTCGGCAAGTTCGTGCCTTATACCAAGCCCAAGGGCTGATCGCCCGCCGCGGTCGGCCCCATGAAAAACGGGCCGCCATCGCTGGCGGCCCGTTTGTTTTCCGGATCGGTGCCGAAGCTTAGCGCTTCGAGAACTGGAAGCTGCGGCGCGCCTTGGCGCGGCCATATTTCTTGCGCTCGACCGCGCGGCTGTCGCGGGTGAGGAAGCCCGCGGCCTTCACCGGCGCGCGCAGGACCGGCTCATATTTGGTCAGCGCCTGGCTGATGCCATGCTTGACCGCGCCGGCCTGGCCCGAAAGGCCACCGCCCTTGACGGTGCAGACGACGTCATACTGGCCTTCGCGCTCGGCGACGCCGAACGGCTGGTTGATCACGAGGCGCAGCGTCGGACGCGCGAAATAGACTTCCTGGTCGCGGCCGTTGACGGTGATCTTGCCGGTGCCGGGCTTGAGCCACACGCGGGCGACGGCGTCCTTGCGGCGGCCGGTCGCATAGGCGCGGCCCTGCGCGTCGATTTCCTGCTCGCGCAGCGGCGTGGTCGGCAGCGCCGGGGCGGCGGCCGGGGCCTCGGTGGTGTAGGCCGGCGCTTCGGCTGACGGAGCCGGGGCGGGCGCCGCGCCGGTCAGCGCGGCGAGATCGGTGAGAGACTGGCGGTTATCGGACATTATGCGCCCACCTTGTTCTTGCGGTTCATCGACGCGATGTCGAGGACGGTCGGGTTCTGGGCTTCATGCGGATGCTCGCTGCCCTTGAAGATGCGGAGGTTGCGCATCTGCTGGCGGCCGAGCGGGCCGCGCGGGATCATGCGCTCGATCGCCTTTTCCAGCACGCGCTCGGGGAAGCGGCCCTCGAGGATCTTGTCGGCGCGGGCTTCCTTGATGCCGCCGGCATAGCCGGTGTGGCGATAATAGACCTTTTGCGTCGCCTTCCGGCCGGTGAAGCGGACCTTTTCGGCGTTGATGATGATGACGTTGTCGCCGCAATCGATGAACGGCGTGTAGCTCGGCTTGTGCTTGCCGCGCAGGATGTTGGCGATGATCGAGGCGACGCGGCCGACCACCAGGCCGTCGGCGTCGACGATGTGCCATTTCTTTTCCACCGTATAGGGCGTCGCCACCTTGGTGGTCTTCATAAGCGCCTTCATGGGCTTGGGACCTTCTTGTTTCGATCGTTCTGGAATGAACGACGCCGCCCCGGACCTTGCTCGTCTCAGGCAATGCCTGAACGCGAATCAAGGTCCCTTCCTGGAAAGGAGCCGGAGCGGCGTTGACGGGGCGCTAATGCGCGCGGACCTCGATTAAGTCAAGCAAAATGGGGCTATTTTAATAAGGTATTATAATACCGGCCTGCGGTCGAGGCCGTGCGCCGCCCATAGCAGCGCGCCGAGCAGCACCACCGCCACCGCCTGATGCGCGACCGCGACCGGCAGCGCGACCCCGCTCAGCAGCGTGGCGATGCCGAGCAGGATCTGCAGCGCGACCGCGCCCGCGACCGCCAGCACCGGTGCGCTCGCGCCCCGCCGCCTCGCGGCGCGCGCGACCAGCAGCGCGGCGATCGCGGCGGCCCAGGCCCACCAGCGGTGGACGAACTGCACCACGATCGGATTGTCATGGAGGTTGGCGATGCCGAGCGCGGGGTTCCAGCCCCCCTGCGGGAACCAGTCTTCCCCCATCTTCGGCCAGCTCGCGAAGGCGTAGCCCGCGCGCAGGCCCGCGACGAACGCGCCGAGCATGATCTGGACGGCGAGCGCGGCCAGCGCCGCGAGCGCGAGGCCGGTCGGCCGCGCGGGCCGCGCGCCGGGGTCGCGCGCCAGCCGCAGCAGGTCGAGCGCGGTCCACAACAGCGCCGAGAAGATCAGCAGCGCCGCGAGCATATGCACCGCGAGACGGATATGGCTGACCTCGGTCCGCGCCGACAGGCCCGAATAGACCATCCACCACCCGATCGCGCCCTGCAGCCCGCCGAGCGCGAAGATCGCGATCATCCGCCAGCCATAGCCCTCGGGGATGGCGCGCTTCCACCAGGCGGCGGCCATCACCCCCGCGAGCACCGCCCCGATCCCGCGCGCGAGCAGGCGGTGGAGATATTCCCAGAAATAGATCGCCTTGAAGCCGTCGAGCGTCATGTGGAGATTGAACGCCGCATATTGCGGGATGCGCTTGTAATTCTCGAACTCGGCCTGCCACTCGGCCTGGTCGAGCGGCGGGATGACCCCGCGGATCGGCTTCCACTCGGTGATCGACAGGCCGGATTCGGTCAACCGGGTGATCCCCCCGACGACGACGATCGCGAACACCAGCGCGGCGACGACGAGCAGCCACCCCGCCAGCGCGCCGGGACGGGGGGAGGGGGCGGCGGGACGGCTGAGCAGCGACATGCGCGCGCTCATGCGCCAGCGACGGGGAGGGATCAAGCGGGCGATGCAAGCTTGTCCCGGCGCGGGCCCGGAGGAGGGGCGGCGATCCTGGCCCATGTCAGCGCAAGCTGCATGACCCGGCCATTCCAGCCTTCCCGGGAGAAGACCGGGTGAGGGTCTTCAGTCTTCTGAAACCCTTCCCTTTGCTCGTCCTCCCAACTTCATTCGTCATCCCGGCGAAGGCTGGGATCTCTCTTGGCCTTGTTTTCAAGAGGTTGGTGCAGAGAGAGTCCGGCCTCCGCTCGAACGACGCGTTTTAATTTCGGGAACATAATTCTAATATGGTGGAATTGAAGTTCGTTTCACTACCGTCACCCCGGGCTTGACCCGGGGTCCCGCTTCCTTTTCGCGCACGGACTGGCGAAAAGCGGGATCCCGGGTCAAGCCCGGGATGACGAAATCCCAGCCCGCATGCCGAAATCAATGTGGCGAACTTCGGATTCAGGCGACCAGGGCCGATCGACATTCAGGTTAAGCGACGCCTTCTTTCCCTCTCCCACCGGGAGAGGATAGCGGAGCTTGGCAGCTTGCTTGTTGACCGCTCAGGCTCTCAGCCAGGCGATCGCATCTGGCACCCGCCATCGCCGCCCCCTGTCAGGGCGCAACGTCCCCGGCATATCAGCCCGCGAGCGCGCCGGGGCGGGGGCTACGGGATTCACACATCGCCACTTGCGCGAACAGTTCTTTCTATAACAATATCTTGCTACAACTCGTCATTCCAGCGAAGGCTGGAATCTCTCTGCACTAACTTCTTGAGAGCAGACCTGAGAGAGATCCCAGCTTTCGCTGGGACGACGAACAAAAGCGAAATATGTGAATGGCGTAGGGCGCGGGGAGGGGGCGTCGGGACGGCTGACCAACGACATGCGCGCGCTCACGCGCCAAGGGCTGGGGGCGATGGCACCTTGTCCCTGCGCAGGCCGGGTGTCGGGCGGTGGGGACGCGGCAGAGGTCGAGAGATTGTACCAGATCTCATCAGGAGCGCCGTTCGACCCGTTGCCGCCGCTCAACCTATCATCCTCGAACGGCTGCTTCGCGCCTTAATTCCTGCCATTCGACCGCATGTATGGCGATTCCGAAACCTGCCGTCCGTTCATTCTACCCGGTGCGCGTGGTGGTCCACCCTCATCCTCCCTCGGCATCCATGCTGGGATGAGGGATACCCCCTCGGCTATGGCGCTTCGCTCACTGACCTGTCAGGTTTACCCCTTTTGGTCACGGCCGGGTCAGCGCCAAGGGGAGACTTCGGCTCTCCCAAAACCCCATCGACAAGGAGCGCCTTCCAGCTCCCCTTGACCCCATGACAAAGGGCGTGCCTGCCCCGTGGACCCAGCCTCTGCCCGAGGGGCCAACCGTTCGCCGATTGGATGCCGCCAGCGTTTCGGCTGCTGGACTTCGGTTCGAGAGGTGAACCCAATGCGTCATTCCGGTCTGGCGGGAATGAAATCCGGCATTTCGATGGGCTGCTGGTGAAAGATATGGGTGACGACGCCTTCGCTAAGCCCGCGATTGAGCGCCGCGCCAAAATGGGCGATGCTTCTCGTAATCTCCTCAGATCGGAGCACTGACCGCCAGTTTGCGTGCTCCTTCAAACCGCCTTCCCACTCGAGGAGTCTCACCAGCGCGCGATGGGCGAATTCCATCCCTTCGGCGCCGACCGTGAAGCTTTGCCGAATATGCGTGGGAGAATGATCCTCCGAGAATTCAAGATCCCATGTCGTGAAGAGCTGCGTGGTCTCCTTGTGCAGGTCGGTTCGGATTTCGCCGTCGGCGGCTGAAAATTGGACCGCGCTGATACGCATCTTCCATGTTTCTTCGTATCCGCCATCCGTGGGGACACTCTCAATCAGCTCTTCCTTGGATATGGTGAGATGGATGCCTGAGCCTTCACCGAGTTTGAATGCAACATCCCCTGCAAGGATACCAAGCAGGTTTTGCCGCATCGCTTCATTGTGAGAGATATTGAAGTTTTTACGGGCGAGCGTGACGTGGCGGATATCGAACAGCGTCCAAACGGAATGAAATTTCCATGCGATTAGAAGCGGGAGCTTCAGCATTTCCGCGTATCTCAGCAGGCGCGCATGGTAGTCCGGTTTGAATGAGAGCGTCTGATCGTTGCAGACCTTGATTTCGACGAGGAAGGGGCCGCCAGCTTCGAACACCAGGAGGATGTCGGGAACCTGAAAATCTGCCTTTGAGCTTAGCGGCGATTGATGCTGGTCCAGCTTGTGAAGCAGTCTGGTCCGCCCGAGCCATGCGCATATTACTGAGAACTCATCCTCGGCGGGCAGGCCATAGTTTAGCCTGCGCACCCGGCGAGCGACTTCCTTGGGATCAGCCGCGAAGCCGAGATCGGCGAGCACGTCCTGAATGAGGCGGTCAATATCTGGCGGTTCATTCATGGCTCGCATCACACGGCTGATCAAAACTTATGCCCGTAAGCGCCGCAGAAGCTTTTCGAGCGTATCCGCATAACCTTCTTCGGCCGTGAAATCGGCGTAAAGCTTGCCACGCAGGAAGGCGGGAATCTCACATCGCTCATAGAGCAGGGGCAGCACGACAGCCTCGCCGCGGTCGATCTCCGCATTGACCGCAATATCAAGCTCCTTGCGCACCCAAGGCGCGTTCACCGACCTGGCCGACAGAATCACGGCGATGAAGCGGCTTAGCTTCATGCCTTCCTCGATCTTTTCGGTGAGGGAGTCGCCAATCTGGATTTCGGCTTCGTCCAGCCACACCGGCACGCCGCGCGCGACCAGATCGTCGCGGAGCTTCCGGACGAACGGCTTGTCGGCGCCGGTATGGCTCAAGAACAGGCCGTGATACCTTGCGCGCGCGGGTTCATCGCGCTCCAACGCAACCGCATCAGTGATCAATTGCCGGGCGGCATCCACCGAAGTCGGCGGTGTGATCAGCCAGCCCTTGGCGGTTTCCGTTTCGAAGCGCCCACCCAGACTATAACCATCGGGAGTCGTCGCAAAGCTCGCCAGCGCCGCCGTAGGAGCCGTCAGGCACATATTCCAGCCGCTGCCCGCCAGCATCTCAAGAGTCCGGCGAAAGGGCGCGTCCGCCTTGATCTCGGCGATCTCGCGCCCCTTCTTGAAGGTGCAACCGCCATCCTTGACGGCCTTGGCAACGGAGGGCGCACAGTATCCCATCCATGTCGTGCGAAAGCCGAACATGTTCTGCCGCTGAGAGGGCGATAGGCACCATATGACGGTAGCGCCGCGCTCCATCGCCGTGGCCATCTCCGCTTCCCGCCCGGTGGGATCGAAAACGCTGTCTATATCATAGGCGTTCCGGTCGGCTTTGAGCTGGTAGAGTTCGGTATCTGAACCGGAGTATTTTCCTTCAGCCCCGAAAATGAAGTGCGTGAAGCTCTGCGGATTGATGATGATCACGTCATATTCGTAGAGCGGGAAAGAGGCGTGACCCTGCTCGACCTCGGCCCGGCACAGCCCGAACGTATCGATCTCAACGCCATCGATCCCGAATTCACCCTGTCCCAATCCAACCGTCAGCACTCGTGTCACGTCTCAATCCTCGCCCGCTCTTCGGCTCGCCCACGCCGGATTGCCAAAACCGGACTATCCTGTCGCCGCACTGCACGACAACCTTACTGCCATCGTCCGATATGATGGCGCGGTCGCCTATGTCTCCCCGTTCTTTGTCAAACGTCGGCGCAGGGCAGTCCTGACGCGTCAGTTGGGCAAGCGGAACAGTGGCTATGGTGGAAGAAGATGCGAGAAGAAAAACTACCGAGAAAATCATGCGGCATATCTATCGTACTGCGTCAGTGACACAAGTTCCAAGGCAGCAGTTCGTCGACGCGGTTGATGGGATGGCCGTTGCCGATCCGGTCGAGCACATCGGCCAGCCAAGCTTGTGGGCTCACACCGTTCAGCTTGGCCGTCTCCAGCAAGGAGTAGATGGCGGCGGCGCGCTCACCGCCGCAGTCTGCGCCCGCGAACAGCCAGTTCTTCCTGCCAACGGCTAGGCCGCGCAGGGCGTTCTCCGCGAGGTTGTTGTCGATCTCGAGCCGCCCGTCCTCGGAATGGGCCCGCAACTGGGGCTTGAGCTTGACGGCATAGCGCAATGCCTCGGCTAGTGGCGAGCGCGCAGAAATTTGCGCCAGCACGCCATCCGGGGTTCCGGTGACAGTGTAGTCATCTTGGTTTCGACCCGGACCTGCCGGGCCTGAGCGACCGCTCGGCCGATCCATTCCGCCTTGCAGGCGCGTCACCCGGTCTCGTCCTCTTCGCCGGGGTAGTTAAATGCACTGTCACCGGAACCGGCAATGCGCCCCAAAACCCGCGATCCAGGTCGTCAACCGATCATCCTGAAAGCCGCTCATCATCAGTAGCTGACGAAGCGGATTCCAAAGGTCGATCCGGGCGACTTGCGCGCCGGTCCCGCAGCACCAGATTCCGCTTAACTTCACTCGCAGAGGCTGCGATGATCGAGCAGTAAAGGCGATCGTTAGGGGGAGCGAGTGGGCGACATTATCTATACGACCGTTACTGGTAAAATTAAGCCGTTGCTGGACAAGATTAAGACAGTTGGGGTTCCTACCAAGGTTACAAACGCATGGCTGAAAACAATCGGGTTTACTTCCAGCAACGACGCCTCGCTCATTGGCGTTCTAAAGGTTGCTCAACTGATTGACGGCAGCCAGGCGCCGACCCCGCTATGGCAGAAATTTCGTGGATCAGAGGGGTCCACCGCGCTCGCTGAGGGTATCAGGACCGGGTATGCCGAATTGTATGGCGTCTATCCAGATGCACACGAGCACCCCAACAATGATCTAGAGAATGTTTTCTCGCAGAGTTCCAAAGCAGGAAAACAGGCGATATCGAAGGCAGTCGCCACCTTCAAAAATTTGGCAAAGGAGGCTGACTTTTCCAAGCAGAGTCAGACTGTGCCTGCTGAGGCTCAACATTTCGAAACTACGACCTTGCACGCACCAATGGAAAGCCAACCGCCCAGGAAAGTCCGTGGAGGGGCTCCGAACCTACATATTGATGTCCAAGTTCACATCTCTGCGGATGCAAGCGTGGAGCAAATCGACCAGATATTCGCTAGCATGGCTAAGCATCTGTACGGTTCGCAGGTGTGATCGAAGAGCCGGAGATTTTTAAGACCGCCAAAGCAATCCAAGAAGAGGTGAGCGCGGTATTGGGGGCTCCTGTGCAAGGAGTGCTGGCTCCTAGAAATGCAATCATCCCCGCCATCTTGTTTGACAAAACTCGTGGCTATCTGGCCAAAGTGGCAAATCAGGCCAACGGTGCATATTCACAAGGGTGGTACGATGCTTGTGCAGTGATGCTCAGGAGACTGCTTGAAACGTTGATAATCGAAGCTTTTGAGAAATATGGCATTGCTCACAAGATTCAAAATACGAGCGGAGACTTTCTTTTCCTCCGCGACCTGATCGACCGAACAGTATCTGAGACAAGCTGGAATTTAAGCCGCAACGCCAAAGCGGCCATGCCAAGGCTCAAAGATGTGGGTGACGTGACCCCCAACGTTCATCCAGCCAAAACTCGAGTCCGCTCGTGGTTGTTGCGCGTGAGCGCGGGTGAAGCAATGGCCTGCACGCGTGCAGGCCATTGCTTTTCGAGTTCGGCGGC
>Ga0105248_10003129_pt1 | contig 18315 bp, 19 predicted proteins | sample KBSS34metaG_FD_81524 | JGI IMG/M metagenome (GOLD analysis project Ga0105248, IMG submission 81524) | Switchgrass rhizosphere microbial communities from Kellogg Biological Station, Michigan, USA - KBS S3-4 metaG | ecosystem: Host-associated > Plants > Roots > Rhizosphere > Soil | place... | reverse complement strand
TCAGGCGGCGCAGCGCATTGTCCATCTTCCACGAGAGCCGCTCGACCTCGCTGTTGAGCTCCTTGAGCTCATTCAGCGGGTCATGCCCGGTGCCCTCGGGCTTGGCTTCGGCCTGAAGAAGCGCCGCGCTCAGCGCCGCCGGCGAGATCGGAAGCGCGAACTGGCAGCCATAATATTCGCCGCTGTTCCAGGCGCGCCGCGGCATGGGCCGGGGTGAGTGCTTCGTGCTTTCCGAAGAGCGCTGTTACGACTATCGCAGGGGTGGAAACCGATGATTTAGATTAGCCGGTTCCACCCTATGATTGCTGGGGTAGCCCCTGTGGGAATATTGTTTTGAAGATGCCAATTTCCCTTAGAAGTGCGGCAGCCTCCGTCTCCGCCATATAAGACCGCCGTGAAGCTCAGCCGCAGCTCTGTCGAGAAGCCGTGGGGACGAACGACCCTACCGCCCGCCTTTGATGCGCCTGAGGGTCAGCGGGTCGGCGAGGTCTGGTTCACCGGCGGTGCCGACCTGCCGCTTCTCGCGAAATACATCTTCACCAGTGAGAAGCTGTCGATCCAGGTGCACCCCGACGACGAGCAGGCGCGCTCGCGCGGGCTGGCCCAGGGCAAGGCCGAATGCTGGTACATCATCGATGCGGAGCCGGGCGCGACGCTCGGCCTCGGCCTCCGGGAGGCCGTGTCCGCGGAGGTTCTTCGCAACGCCGCGCTCGACGGATCGATCGAACGTTTGATGAAGTGGCGCCCCGTCGCTCCCGGGGACTTTTTCTACGTCCCTCCGGGCACGATCCACGCCATCGGGGCCGGCATCTCGTTGCTCGAGTTCCAGCAGAACGCCGACATCACCTACCGGCTTTACGACTACGGACGGCCGCGCGAGCTCCATCTCGAGGATGGCGTCGCCGTTGCCCGGCGCGAACCCTATCCCGAGCAACTCGCGCGGCACGTTGGAAGCCGCGAAGATTGCACACTCGTCGATGGCGAGCACTTCATCCTGGTCCAGGCGAAAGCAGACAAGCTCGGCGATCGTCAGCGCTGGGTCATGCCGCTCAGCGGCGAGATCCGCTCAGGGCCGGACAACGCGAAGGCCGGCGAGTGCCTGCTCCTGCAACCCTCGGAAGCGTTCGAGACCGACGGCGCAACGGTGCTGATCGGCGCTACGAACTAGCGGTCATCGCAAGGGCGATTGCGCCGAGCGGACCCGCGTCGCTCCCTAGGTCCGGCGCCCGCACATACGGCCGATCCCCCGGCAGGCTCACATAATTGTTGAGGCTCCTGTTCAGCGCGTCGTCGATGCGCGGCACGAGATGGGGCTGCGCGGTCATCACCCCGCCGCCGATCACGATCCGGCGCGGCGCCGCGGCCAATACGATCGCCTGGCAAAGTTGCGCCAGGGTCCACACGACGCTCTCCCACACTGGATGATCCGGCTCCAAGGCGTCCACTTCGTTCCCGAACCGCTCCCGCAGCATCGCGCCCGACGCCATTCCTTCGACGCAGTCGCCGTGGAACGGGCAGGACCCGGGCCAGTCCTCACCATTGAGCCGCGCGACGCGAATGTGCCCCAATTCGCAATGCCCGAAGCCCCGGATCGGCTTGCCGTCGACGATCAGTCCTACGCCCACGCCGGTTCCGACCGTGATGTAGGCGAAATCGGTCATGCCACGCCCGGCGCCCCACCGCATTTCGGCAAGCGCGGCGCCATTGACGTCGGTGTCGAGAGCAACCTGCACCGATAGCGATCGCGTCAGAGCACCGAGCAGGTCGACGCTGTCCCAGCCCGGCTTCTGCATTGCATGAATGTAGCCGTAGGTTCGGGAGCCTTGCTGGAGGTCGAGCGGCCCGAAGCTCGCGATTCCGACCGACTGGAGTGGATGGTCGTGCTGCCATCTCAGCAGCGTTGCTTCGATCGCCCCCAGCGTTTCCGCCGGCGCTCCAGTCGGATGGACCTCACGCTCGAGGACTCGGGTCGGCCCCTCGGCAAGCAGCACGACGCATTTGGTCCCACCGAGCTCAACCCCTGCGTAGGTCAATCGAGATCTCTCCTAAAGGCGCAGCAGCTGCACAGTAGCGCCAACCGCAACGGGCGGCGAATGAGCGGCTTGCCGGACGAGCACGTCGGCTTGGGCAAGCGCTTTTTGGGCATGCGATTCCTGGAAATCGACCAGCGAGACCTGGCCGTCGGCGAGACCAGCGCGATGGAAGGTCTCGCGCTGGTCGCATTCCGACAGCGGCGTAGCGAGGAGAGCGGGCTCCCAGTCGAGCGCCGCTTCGACCGCGCGCCCCTGCATCGCTGCGAGCAGTGGCACCAGCAGCAAGCGCGCGGTCACCAGGGCAGAGGTGGGGTTGCCCGGAAGGCCGAGCACCAGCTTCCCGCCGGCTCGGCCGAACCATGCCGGCTTGCCCGGGCGGATGGAAACCTTGGAGAAGAGCAGCTCAAGCCCCAGGAGCTCGAACATCGCCTTGCCGAAGTCGCGATCGCCGACGGACGCCCCGCCGATGACGATGACGACATCCGCGGCCTCGATGCCGGCGGCCGCGGCCGCTTGCAGTGCCTCGAGATCGTCAGCTTTCCGCACGCGCATGACCACCCGACCGTCCCAGTTCTTGGCAAGCGCGGCGACCCCCAGCGACGCACTGTCGGGGACGGCAAGAGCTGACGAGCGCGCCTGGCCGGGATCGGCCAGCTCGTCGCCGGTACTGATGAGCGCAACGCGCGGCTGGGCGAATATCTGGACCTTGGCCGCGTCTGCGCCCGCGGCCGCGACCATCGCGGCAGGATCGAGCAGGCGGCCAGCGAAAAGCACTTCATCGCCTGCGTGAAAGTCCTTGCCCATCGGACGAACCCAGCGCGCGGGGCCGGGATCCGCGTCGATGATCACCAGGTCGCCGTCACGCCGCACCCGCTCCTGGATCACGATTCGGTCCGCGCCTCGGGGGATCGGCGCGCCCGTGAAGATTCGGGCGCAGGTCCCGGCTTCGACCGCGCCCGGCCAGCCGGTGCCGGGAACAGATTCGCCTTTTAGTTTCAGGCTTGTCGGGAACTCAGCCAGATCGGCGCTCCGGACCGCGTAGCCGTCCATCGCGGAGACGTCCGCTCGCGGAGAGTCGATCGCCGCGATCACCGGCGCGGCGAGCACTCGGCCCGCGGCGTCACACAGCGACACGGTCTCGGTGCCCACCGGCCGCGCCGCCGAGCGGAGGATGTCGATCGCCTCGTCGAAGCTGATCATGATGGCCCTGTTTGCTGTTCGATCTTTAACGTCAACTACGCCGAAGCGCGCCGCCGCTGCGGCGGCCCGAACTTCCGCGTTCCGGCGACAGGCGTATCCTTGGCGCGGGAAAGGTGGAGAGTGGGATGGGCTGGTGCATTGGACGAACCGAGGCGATGTCGGACCCGCTTGCCGCGCGCCGCAAGGCGCTCGCCAAGCTGAGGGCGCTTGAGCAGATCGACGATCCCGAAAGCCTGGTCGTGCCGATCCTGATCGACGCGATCCTGATGGCCGAAAGCTATCGCGGCGCACGGCATCAGGTGACCTTCCTCGACGAGCTGACGCGCAGCGTGGACGCGCTGATCCGCGAATTGAACGCCGCGGAGAAGGCCAAGGAGTGGGCCGAGATCTGAGCCTCCGCGGTCAGGTCTCAACCGCTCCGCCGATCTCCGCCAGATGCTGCCGGAAGGTGAAATCGGCGTTCGCCCGGCGTCGCTCGGCGTAGCCCTGCCAGTCGAGCTGCTCGCGAAGGCTCGACCCAGACCGCATGCGCTCGGCCTGAAGCGCCTCGACCGAGCGGATGTGCAGCGCGAGCGCGGAGACGTCGTCGAACGAGCCGGCCGGGAGGACGACAAGGCCGTCGGCGTCGCCAATGACCATGTCGTCGCGCCCGACGCGAACCTCGCCGATGCGCGCAAACTCACATTTGCCTGACGGACGAGGGTCCAGCCGGCGCGGGCCGGACGGGCAGGGTCCCTGGCTAAACAGCGTGATCGGGATCGATTGCAGGTCGGCGGTGTCGCGATGACGGCCCCATATGACGATTGCGGCAAGCCCCGCAGTTGCGGCCTCGAGGGTGACGAGGTCTCCGATGCAGCCCTCGTCGTCGCGCCCGTCATTGTCGACGACCAGGACGTCGCCGGGACTCGCCTGGTCGATCGCCTCGAGGAAAACATCAACGCTGCCGTAATGGCGAACCGGCCGCGCCTTGCCCTGGAACTCGCAGCGGCTCGACGCCGGGCGAAGCGAGGAGATGGCGGAATAGGGAATGCCTAGGCGCAGGCAGGCGTCGGCGAAGTTGGCGGCGGACGGACCTTGGGTGCTGGTCATGGCTTGCTCTCGCACCCCTCAGCCCGAGGCGTCCTTAGCGCGGCTTGAACGAGAAGCGAAGCATCGCCGCTCCTTGCTCCCGATGCCGCACGGGCTATGGTAACGCTAACAAGACGGGGGGCGAGCATGCGGCGGATCATCACTCTCCTTGCATTTCTGAGCCTGATCGGCCTCACCCAGGCAGCGCAGGCCGCCGCCTACAAGCATTTCCGAGCGGCGATCTACATTCCGGTCGGCAGCACCAAGCGGCTGGCGGACCCGGCGGCCTTCGCGCGCGAGTTCGCCCGCGTCTCGTCGCAGCTCGCCTTCGACAAGGTCTATATCGAGGCCTACCGCGACCGGCAGATGGCGACCGACGCCGAGCTCGAGGCCGTCAAGCGTGCGTTCCAGGCGAAGGGCATTGCGACCTCCGGCGGAATCACGCTCGCGGCCGGCGGCTCCGGCGGGCAGTTCGGCACCTTCGACTATGAGAACCCCGCCGACCGCGCGGAGTGCGAGCGCGCGGTCCGGCTTATCGCGCGGCACTTCGATGAAGTGATCCTCGACGACTTCTTCTTCTACACGTCCAAGTCCGATGCCGACATCGCCGCCAAGGGCAAGCACAGCTGGACCGACTATCGCGTCGACCGGATGCTGGAAGCGAGCCGGAACCTGGTGCTCGGCCCGGCGCGCCAGGAAAACCCGCAAGTCCACGTCATCATCAAATATCCGAACTGGTACGAGCATTTTCACGGGCTGGGCTACGACCTTGCCGATCAGCCGAAGCTGTTCGACGGCATCTACACCGGCACTGAGACACGCGACCCGGTGATCACCGACCAGCTGCTGCAGCAGTACGAGAGCTACGAGATCTACCGCTACCTCTCGAACGTCCGCCCCGGCGCGAACCTTGGCGCCTGGGTCGATACCTACTCGATCCGCGCGATCGACCGCTATGCCGAGCAATTGTGGGACGGGCTGTTCGCCAAGGCCCCCGAACAGATGCTGTTCGAATGGAGCGCGATGGCGAGCGAAAAGCCTGCCGTGCCGGGCGCCCGGCCCTGGGCGAAGCAGGCGACGAGCTTCCGCTGGCCCGTGGCGGCTGGCAACGGCTGGGCGAGCGCGGCCAATCAGGCGCTGCACATTGCCGACAACGTGCTTGGACAACTCGGCAATCCGGTCGGCGTCGCCAGCTACCGACCGCCGCACGCGACCGGCGAGGATTTCCTCCACAATTATATCGGCAACCTCGGCGTGCCGATCGAGCTCTATCCGGAATATCCGGCCGCGGCGCGCACCGTCCTGCTGACGCAGTCGGCGGCGGCCGACCCGACGATCATCACCAAGGTCGAGGCAAGCCTGCGCGGCGGCGCGAACGTCATCGTCACCTCGGGCTTCCTCGAGGCGATGCAGGGCCGCGGCTTCGAGCAGCTCGCCGAATGGCAGGCGACCGGCCACACGATCGCCGTCCAGCAATATTTCGACGGTTTCGGCGCGGGCAACGGCAAGGAGCTGAGCGAGCCGGGCAAGACCGCCGCCGTGCTGTTCCCCGAAGTGCGCTTCTACACCAACGACAGCTGGGGGATCATCCGCGGAGTCGCCGCGGCCAAGGGTTTCCCGATCGTCCTGATGAACCACTATTCGAAGGGCACGCTCTACCTTTGGACCGTCCCGGAGAATTTCGGCGACCTCTACACATTGCCCCGCGCGATGGTGACCCGGATCAAGCAATATCTGTTTTCCGACCTGCCCGTGCAGATCGACGCCCCCGACCACGTCGCGCTGCTGACCTACGACAATGGCGCGTTCATCGTGCAGAACTTTCGCGACGATGGGGCCAAGGTCGGAATCCTGCGCAAGGGCCAGGCGACTGAAACCGTGGCAATTCCGCCCCACAGCTTCAGGGTCTTCAAACGGTAAACAACCGTTAAACCAGACTCCTTCAGCAAGTGATCAACCATGCGTGTGAAATTAACGGGTGGTGGAACCCGTGCGGGCGGAGTGGACGCCGCCCGCGAGCTGAAGTGGATTGAACATGAAACATGAAGCGATTCTGGCGGGCGAGCTGCTCCCGCGGCAGCCGCGCGTCGACACCGAGCTGTCGGTACGCGTCCTTTGCGAAGCCGGTGAGTTCGAGGCCGAGTTGACCAACCTTTCGAGCGACGGCTTCCGCCTCCACTCGGCCAACCCGCTGCAGGTCGGCTGGGAAGTGACTCTGGAAGCTGCGAAAGACTTCCCCGTGCGTGCGCTCATCTGCTGGGCCTGCGGCACGGAATCGGGCGGCGTCTTCTCGGAGGCCGTGGCGCTCTAGCCGAGCGCGAGCCACGCCGACGCCACCAGCAATCCGAGATTGAGATAGGCGGTGCCGGCGAAACCGAAAGCCCGATAGAGCGGGTGGATCCGGTAGCCGATCCAGAATGCGACCCGCATAAACGCAAAGACTATTGCCGCGGCGCCGACCACCTGCAGCTGACCCGCGGGCAACTGGACCGCAAGCGCAAGCGATCCGATCAGCAACAGCAGCAGTTGCTGAGTCGTGTTGTCGGCGACCCTGCCGATGATGGTCATCGAGCGATCCTCCGCGCCCCGCGTCGGGTCGATCGCTTCGCTGAAGAAGCGCGCGTTCCCGACCGAAGCGAGCATCACGAAATAGGGCGCCGCCGCGAGCACGGCCCATTTCAATGCGTAGGCCAGCCGGTCGGCGGTAGCCTGTGCCCCCGGCACGGGAAGCAGGCGGCTGAGCACGTAGACCGAAGCGGCCATGAACAGGACGCCGCTCACCGCGCCGATGGCGACGATCCGCTGATCCCTGGTCATCTCATACCCTCAGCGCAGCGGTCATTTCCGCCTCACGTTTCAGGTTGCGGGCGAGCTGCGAAAGGCCGTTGAGATATTGCGGCGGGCAGGCGACATCGCGATAGTCGAGCTGCGCCGCCGCGCGCAGAGTCCAGAAGGGGTCGACGAGGTGCGGCCTCGCGAGCGCAACCAGGTCCGCGCGGCCCGCCGCAAGGATCGAATTGGCATGGTCGGGCTCGTAGATATTGCCGACAGCCATCGTGGCTAGGCGGCCCTCGTTGCGAACACGGTCGCTGAACGGGGTCTGGAACATGCGGCCATAGACCGGCTGCTGCCCCGCCCACGTTTGTCCCGCCGAGACGTCGATCAGGTCGGCGCCCTCGCGTGCGAACGCTTCGCCGATCAGCACCGCTTCCTCAGGCGTGACTCCGTCGTCGCCCGCCCAGTCGGTCGCCGAGATGCGGACAGACATTGGCCTGTCCTTCGGCCATGCGGCGCGCATCGCCGCGAAGACCTCGAGCGGATAGCGCAGACGATTCTCCAATGAACCGCCATATTCGTCGTGGCGCTTGTTCTGCAGCGGCGAGATGAACCCGGCGAGCAGGTAACCGTGCGCCGCGTGAAGCTCGACCATGTCGAAGCCCGCTTCCACGCCCATCCGCACAGCAGCGACGAACTGGTCGCGGACTTTGTCCATGTCGTCGCGGGTCATCGGACGCGGCACCTGGTTGACGGGTGACCAGGCGACATCGCTTGCCGCCATCACCGGCCAGTTGCCGTCATCGAGCGGGACGTCATTCCCTTCCCAGCCCAGCTTCGTCGAACCCTTGGCGCCGCTATGCCCGAGCTGGAGGCAGATCTTCGCCCTGGATTGGCTATGCACGAAGTCCACGATGCGTTTCCATGCGGCCACGTGATCCGCGTTCCACATGCCGGTGCAACCGGGGCTGATCCGGCCCTCTGGCGAGACGCAGGTCATCTCGGTGAAGATAAGTCCAGCGCCGCCAAGCGCGCGCTCGCCGTAATGGACGAAGTGGAAGTCGTTGGGGACGCCGTCGAGTGCCGAATACATCGCCATCGGCGAGACGGTGACGCGGTTCATCACTTCCATCCCGCGCAGCCTGAAGGGCGCGAACATCGGCGGAGCGGTCTTGTTCGACTTGCCGTCGGTCGCGCGTTTCCAGAACCAGCGCTCGACGCCCTCGAGCCATTCCCGGTCGCGCAGCCGCAAATTCTCGTGGCTGATGCGCTGGCTCCGCGTGAGCAGCGAATAAGCGAACTGCAGCGGCTCAAAATGGGTGTAGCGCTCCAGCGTCTCGAACCATTCGGTCGAGTTGCGGGCGCTGTTCTGGAGCTTCAACACCTCGAGATTGCGCTCGGCCTGATATTCGTCGAGCGCGGCCTCGAGGCTGAGGCCCGGTCGATTAAGCACCTCAGCAAGCTTGATCGCGTCCTCGAGCGCGAGCTTGGTGCCACTGCCGACCGAGAAATGCGCGGTGTGCGCGGCGTCGCCCAAGAGGATGACATTGCCGCTCGACCAACGGTCGCACTTGATCCGGCGGAAGTTCAGCCAGGCGGCGCTGCCGACGAGGTGCGATGCGTTCGATTGCAGGCCGTGGCCGTCGAGATATTTCGCGAACAATTTCTCGCAGGCGGCGATCGCTTCGTCCTGCGACATCGTGTCGAAGCCGAAGCCGCGCCAAGTGTCCTCGCTGCATTCGACGATGAAGGTCGAGCAGTCGGATGCGAACCGATAGGCGTGCGCCCAAATCCAGCCGTGCTCAGTCTCTTCGAACGCGAAGGTGAAGGCGTCGAACACTTTTTCCGTGCCGAGCCAGACGAACTTGTTGGCGCGCACGTCGACGTCGACTCCAAAGGCGTCCGGCTCTGCGTCGCGGAAGCGGGAGTTGATCCCGTCCGAGGCGATGACCAGGTCGTAATCGCGCCATTTCGGGTCGTCTGGATCGCACTCGGCCTCGAACTCGAGAACCACGCCCAGCTCGCGAGCCCGATCCTGCAGGATTTCGAGCAGCCGCTTGCGGCCAATGCCGATGAAGCCGTGGCCTCCGCTAGTGATCGTCTGCCCGCGGAAATGGACGTCGATGTCGTCCCAATGCGCGAATTCCCGAGTGATGATCTCGGCCGACGCCGGATCGTTCTTCCTGATGTTGTCGACGGTGAGGTCGGAGAAGACGACGCCCCAGCCGAAGGTCACGCCGGGCGGGTTTCGCTCGAATATGATGATGTCGTGCGACGGGTCGCGCAGCTTCATCGAGATGGCGAAATAGAGCCCCGCGGGCCCGCCGCCGACGCAGGCGATCTTCATCCAAAAGTCCGAAACGTCACAAGCCTCCGCGTGCGCGCGCGAGTCGCTGGGTTTCGAGTGCCACCCGCGACGCCGGATCTGAGCTCTGCCCACTGCATCGCCGCAACATGGCACAGCTGGGTGGCCGTAGGACAGAGGGCGCGCTGCGACTGTTTACCCACCATGATGTATGTTAGGCAGCAGGCAGGGGGACGAGTAATGGTCCGAACTCCGGGTGAGTCCAAGCGCGAACCGCGAGTCGATGTTCGCAAATCGGCGACCGTGATCAATTCGGACGGCGCCGAAATTCCGGCCACCATCCTCGACATTTCGAGCAACGGGTTCCGGATCGAGGTCGATGATCAGCTGCGCATCGGAGAGTTCGTCGGCATCCGGGTCGACGGCGATCGAATGGAAGCACAGATCCGGTGGGTGCTTGGCAAGGAGGCGGGCGGGACGTTCCTCGCGCGCGTCGACTCCAGCACCTTGTGAGGCTTTGAGTGGGGAGTAAGCGATGGCTGGGGACACAGTTGACGGCACTGGCAATTGGAGTGGTGACGACCGGCGCAAAGGCGACCGCCGAAGCGGTGACGAGCGGAGGTCGGTAAAGCGGACGGTCGTCGACCCGCGATCGGCGGAGCGGCGCAAGACCGACCGGCGCAAGGACCCGCCCGCGGCCTGAGCGGGCCACTCGCCTGTCCCATTGCGAAACGCCGGCGGCGGTCGGCGAAACCCAACGCATTCTGAGGCGCTTTTCCGCTCGATAATCAGAGTAGGAGGGCTTCGCTTCATGTTCCTGGAAGCGATCGAGTCGGGGTCGGACCGCGCATGCCGTCGTTCGCACGTCCTGATGACGGCAATGCTGATGACTCCGGCAGGCGCGGCCTCGGTCCGGATCAGGGACATCTCGACGCAGGGCGCACAATTATGGTCGGATTCGCCGGTCCCGACCGATTGCGATGCGATCCTGAAGCGCGGAACGTTCTTTGCCGCCGGCAAGATCGTCTGGTGCAGCGAAAGGTCGATCGGGGTGAAATTCTACCGCGAACTGCCGGACGCGGAATTCGAGTCGGCCTTCAATTCGAGGCCCGTCCCGGCACGCGGCTAGTCAGCCGAGGCCACCGACAAACGCATCGATCGCCGCGTTGAACTCAATCGGCCGTTCGAGATTGGCGAGATGGCCCGCGCCCCGGATCACCTGCATTCGCGCATCGGGAATGAGGTCGACAAGCTCGTTCGACAGGTCGGGCGGCGTGACCAGGTCCTGCTCGCCGACGAGGACGAGCGTTGGGACATCGATCGCCGCCGCGCGGTCGCGCTGGTCGGCGAGCCAAACCGCCTCGGCGCCGATGCGATAGGCCGCGGGGTCGATGCGCGACATGGTCTCGACCACCTCGCGTCGGACTTGTGCGTCGGCGGGCTGAGCGAGGAGCACGTCGGCCCGCGCTTCGGCCATGGCGGGCAGGTCAAGGCTGCCCGCAAGGCTGCGCTCGTAGATCGCGCGCCCGTCGGGGTGGACGGCGAAGGTGTCGGCGAGGATCAGCGACGCGCAACGCTCGCGCGCCAGATGGTACATGGCGATCGCGACGATTCCCCCCAGCGACAGGCCGCAGACGTGGGCGCGATTGATGCCGAGCGCGTCCATCGCTGAGAGGATCGCAGAGGCATAATCGTCGCGCGTCGTTCCCGCCGGTGCAGGGCCGCTATCGCCATAGCCCGGATAGTCGAAGGCGAGGGCGCGCCGTTGCCGGCCGAAGTGCTCGAGCTGCGGACGCCAGACGCTCTTGTCGGAGCCGACGCCGTGCAGGAAGACAATCGGCACGCCCGCATTGCCGGCCTCGGTGAAGCCGATTGCGCCAAAGGTTTTCGTTTCGACGCGAGCCATGCAGCGCATCTTGGCAGCGTGGGGAGGCGCACGCTAGCGTCGCGAACATGGCGCGGATGACTGTCAACGGCGAAGGGGTGAACTATAAGCTCGATCCTGACATCCCGCTCTTATGGGCGTTGCGCGACGCATCCAACCTGACCGGCACCAAATATGGCTGCGACAGCCGCGACTGCGGCGCCTGCACGGTGATCATCGACGGACAGGCAGTGCTGAGCTGCAGCGTCGCGCTTCGCGACCTCGAGGGCGCGACCGTGACGACCATCGAAGGGCTCGGCGGCAATCATCCCGTACAGCAGGCATGGCTCGCCGAGCAGGTGACCATGTGCGGCTATTGCGAGCCGGGCTTCATCATGGCCATCGCCGCGCTGCTCCGGGTCAGTCCGAGCCCGAGCGAGGAGCAGATCGACGCGCTGCCGAACATCTGCCGCTGCGGCGCCTATCCGCGCATCCGGAAGGCGATCGCGCGTGCGGCGCAGTTGGCGGTTCCGGGCCCGCCGGCTCTGCAGAAACCCTGAATATACGCTTCCGAAACAATTCAGCCGCCGCTCATCTGGTGAGGCGCACTTCCCGCCTCAGGGAACCAGAGAAAGTCACTGTCATGCGTAAGTTCATCTTCTCCATTCTCCTGGCGTCCGCAGCGGCCTCGCCCGCGCTGGCCCAGGACCACGACCGATGGCACAACGACGAGCCGCAGAGCGACCGCCAGGAAGCTCGCCAGCAGGCCCGCGAGGCGCGCCAGCAGCAGCACCAGCAACAGCAGGCCCAGCCCGACCGCGCCCCGCGGTTCGAAATGCGCCAGCAACAGCAGCAATCGCAGCCACAGGTCGAGGCGCGCCAGCAGCAGTCACAGGGAAGCGGCGATCAGGGGCGCGGCGGTTGGGGCGGTTCGCGCTTCGGCGGCCAGTCCGACGCCGGCCAGCAGCAGGCCGTGGAGCAGCAGCAGCGCCAGTTCGAGCGGCGCGAGCGCGGCAGCTGGAACGGCGGCGACCGGCGCGGCGGTTCCACCGGCCAGGTCCAGCAGGTTCAACGCAACCAGCAGGACGGCAGCTGGGCGCGCGACCGGGGCAGCTGGAGCCATGATCGCGACGGCGACTTCCGCCAGCGGCAGGCCGAGCAGCAGACGCGCGACAGCAGCCGCTGGGCAGGCGGGAACAACTGGAACCGCAACAGCAATACGCGCTGGTCAGGGACGTGGAACCGCGACTGGCGCCACGACAACCGTTACGACTGGCGCAGCTACCGCAACCGCCATCGCTCGATCTTCCACATCGGCGTCTATCTCGATCCGTTCGGTTATGGCTACCGGCCGTTCAACATCGGCTACCGGCTGCAGCCCTATTATTACGGGCAGCGCTATTGGATCGACCCGGGCCTCTACAACCTGCCCTACCCGCCGCCGGGCACCATGTGGGTGCGTTACTGGGACGATGCGCTGCTGGTCGACACCTATACCGGTGAAGTGATCGACGTGATCCGCGATTTCTTCTGGTAGAGGCTCGACACGCATTGATCGAAGGGGCGTTGCGCGCCAAAGCGCAGCGCCCCTTTGTTATTCCAGCGATACGATCTCCGAGGCCTGAATGAATTCCGCCGTCCGAACGATCCTTGGCCTCGCGCTGCTGGCCGCCGCCGCGCCGGCCGCCGCCCAGGCAAGCGCTCACGACCGGCTGTTCCATTTGTTCAAGGAGAGCGACGAAGCCTATCTGCAGCGCAATCCGCTGCAGGCGCTGTATCGCGGCGATTACCGCTACGCGGACCGGCTCGGCGACCTTTACAGCGACGCGCACTTCCAGGGCGAGAAAGCCGCCGCTGAACGCGACCTTGCCGCACTGGCGACGATTCCGCGGGCCGAGCTCAGCGCCGACGACCAGCTCGCCTACGACGTGTTCGAATTCCAGACCAAGGATGCGCTGCGGGGACTTCAAAGCGACCTGCTGCCGCTTCGCGAAGCGCTGCCGATGAATCACTTCTATGGGCTGCACACCCAATATCCGACCATCTCCAGCGGCACCGGCGGAGCGCCGTTCGCGACTGCGCCCGACTATGAGAGGGCGCTCAAGCGGAACGAGGATTTCGCGCGCAACGTCGACCAGGCGATCGCCCAGTGGAAGAAGGGCGAAGCGGCCGGCGTGGTCGATACCAAGCTGACCGTCCGCAACATGATCGAGCAGCTCGACAACCAGCTGAAGCTGAAACCCGAGGACTCGCCCTATTGGGGACCGATCAAGGCGTTCCCGAAGGACCTGTCCGGAGCCGACCGGGCGCGCATCACCGACGCCTATCGCAGCTCGATCAGGACGGTGGTCTACCCGGCCCTTCAGCGGCTGCGCGACTTCCTCGCCAACGACTATCTCGGCCACGCCCGCGAGGGGGTCGGCCTCATGTACATGAAGGGCGGCGACCGGCTGTACGACTATCTGGTCCAGTCGACGACCACGCTGCCGATGACCCCGGAACAGATCCACGCGCTTGGGCTCAGCGAGGTCGCGCGGATCACCAAGGATTTCGAGCAGGTCCAGGCGGAGATCGGGTTCAAGGGGCCGCTGCAGCAATTCTTCGACTACATGCGCACCAGCCGGTCGTTCCAGCCGAAGACGCGCGAGCAGCTCAACCAGGATTATTACAGGGTCCGGCGCGCCGTCGACGCGAAGATCCCCCAATATTTCTCGCTGGTGCCCAAGACGCCGCTCGTCATCCGGCCCTATCCGCCGTACCGCGAGAAGTTCGAGGCCGGTGGCTCCTACGACGCCGGGACCCCCGACGGGACTCGGCCCGGGACGTTCTATTTCAACGCCTATGACCTGCCGGCGCGCTTCACCTGGGAAGAGACGACACTGTTCCTGCACGAGGGCGAGCCCGGCCACCACTTCCAGATCAGCCTGGCGCAGGAGAACAAGGCGCTGCCGGCGTTCATGCGCTTCGGCGGCAATGACGCTTATGCCGAGGGCTGGGCGCTCTATGCGGAGACGCTCGGCTACGACATGGGCTTCTACAAGGACCCGATCCAGCGCTTCGGAACGCTCAACGACGAGATGCTGCGCGCGATGCGACTCGTGGTCGACACCGGCATCCATGCCAAGGGTTGGACCCGCGATCAGTCGATCGCTTATTTTCTGTCGCACTCGGGCGAGTCCCGCACCGACGCGACCGCGGAAGTCGAGCGATACATCGCGATCCCCAGCCAGGCCGTCGCCTACAAGATTGGCTCGCTCACCATCCAGCGGCTTCGCGACAAGGCCAAGGCCGCGCTCGGCGACAAGTTCGACATCCGCGAATTCCACGCCCAGGTGCTGGGCAGCGGAGCGCTCCCGCTGTCGATCCTCGAAGCCAAGATCGACCGTTGGATTGCGACGAAGAAGGGTTAGGGTCTCAGCTCGACGAACGGCGCGAACTTGACCTCGCGCTTGACGAAGCTGGTCTGGTAGCGGCGCACGGTCGGATCGGCGACGAGGGCCGCGTCGCACAGCGCATTGAACTCTCCCATGCTGGCGCAGTCGATCAGCGCGACCAGGTCGGAGGAGCCCGTCACCTCGTAACAGAATTGCACGTTATGCTCGGACAGGAGGCGCTGTTCGAGCGCGGCCTTGCCCTTGAGATCGGCATGCTCGGCTAGCTCGATGAACACCAGCGCCCGAAGCCGGTGGCCGGTCAGGCGTTCGGCAATGAGCGCGATGGTCCGCGCAATCCAGCCCTCGCCGCGAAGCCGCCGCAGGCGCCGGGCGATCGCCGATGGCGAAAGTGGCACCCGCTCGGCGAGCTGCTCCGCCGTTTGCGAATCGTCGCGCTGGACGAGGTTCAAGAGGGCGAGATCGAAGCTGTCGAGCACGGGCGGCATCCTGCCAAATTCTGGCACGAGGTGCACCAATTTTGCGCGGAGCTGGCAATCAGCTTCGGGCAAGCTTGTCGTTCATCCGGGAGAAAGCGCACTTCCCGCGGATAGGGTCTCAGTACGCGTGACAAGGGGGTTTTTGTGACGAGCGCCAAAGCAGTTTCCATCGCTACCGCCACCTTGTTGGCGGCCATCCTGCCGGCACCAGCATTGCTCGCCGCGCAGACGGCCGCGCCGGCGCCCGCAGCTGGATTGGAATCCCGGGCTGCGGGCCCGGCCTCCCTTCCCGTCGAAGCGGGCGAGGGACGCGCAGTGGCGCTCAAGCTCGGCGACGAGCTTGTCCGATCGTTCGTCTATACCGACCAGGCCGAAGCCTATGCGGCCATGCTGCGCAAGAATGCGGCAGCCGGGCGCTACGACAGCGGCACGCGAGGCGCGCTCGCGACACTGCTGACCGACGATCTGCAGGCTGTGCACAAGGACGGCCATCTGCACGTCCAGCTTGCGGACGGCGGACCGGGACAGGCCGGCGGCGGTGGGGGCGGACCGAAGGGTTTCCCGCCGCTGATCCAGGCCGCGAAGACCATTGCCCCGGGTATCGGCTATATCCGCTTCAGCGCCTTCTTCGGCACCGATGAGGAAGTTGCCGGGGTCAAGAAATGGCTCGCCGACAATCGCGACGCGAAGACGTTGATCTTCGATCTTCGCAACCATCACGGCGGCGGACTTGCCGAGCAGGACGCGATCTTCTCCTACATCTTCGCCAGCAAGACGCCGCTGGTGAAGATGGCGATGTCCAAGGCCGTCTATGAGCAGCATGGCGCGCCGCTGCGATCAGGTCCTACGCTGCAGTTCGTCGGCGACGGCGACAAGATGGTCGCGACCCATGTCGCGCTGCCCGGTGAGGACACGGCGCTCCGCAAGGCGACGATCTACCTGCTGGTATCGAACAAGACCGCGTCGGCAGCCGAGCATTTCTCGCTGGCGATGAAGTCGACCGGCCGAGCGACCCTGATCGGCGAGCCGACCGCCGGGGCGAACCACTTCGGCGGGCCGGCGCCGCTCAACGATCATTTCGCGGTGTGGATGCCGATTGGCCGAACCTACGACATCAAGACCGGCAAGGATTGGGAGGGCGGCGGCGTTGCGCCGGACCTGGCCGTCGATCCGAAGCAGGCTCTGGTCGTGGCGCTCGAGAAGGCCGGCCTCAGCCATGAGGAAGCGGTCAAGCTCGACGCCGCCGAAGTCCCTGCCGAACCGGTGCATAGCGAGAAGTTGAGGGCGAGATGATGACAGTCGTTCGTGCGCTTTCGCGCGCCATTCGTCGAATGGCTGTGGATTGGACGGCCGAATGCGCAAGACCTCCGCTGAAATCGGGGAGCTTCGCATTGCTCAATACCCAAACGGCCGACTCGCCCGTTAGACCCTTCGGGGCCGAGCCTGCCGAGCCGGCGCTCGCGGCTGGAACGCCCCCCGACGGTCCAGGCGCGGCGCCGGCTAGAGCCGCGATCGCGATCGCCGGCCTTGCCTTCCTATACACGGCCGTCCCTGCTGGGGCTGTAGCCTGTCCGGACAAGAGCAGGAGCCAGCCGCAGGCCTGCGCGCCCAAGCCGGCTCAGCAGCCGAGCGCAGTGCCGCCAAGGAAGACCACGCAGTCCGTGAACGTGATCATCAAGAGCCGCGGTGGCGGGCGCGGCTTCTTCGGCTGGTGGCCGAGCATGCATTCGGACTTGATGCCCTAGGCGGCGCTCTCCAGCGCCTCGGCGATCAGCTTGCGGCTGTTGTCGATCCCGTAGAGCGCGATGAAGCTGCCCATGCGCGGGCCTTGCGAGGAGCCGAGCAGGGTCTCGTAGAGCGCCTGGAACCAGGCCCGGAGGGATTCGAACGGGTGGCGCTTGCCGACCTCGAAGACCTGCGTCTGGATATCCTCAGCGGCGGCATCGGCGGGCAGCTTCGCCAGCTCTGAGTCGAGGTCGCGAAGGGCTTCAGCCTCGACCGCAGCCGGGGATCGGCGCTGCAGCCCGGGAACGACGAAATCGCGCGCATAATTGACCGCAAGGCCAATCAGCTCGTCGAGCTCCGGATCGCTTGTCGGTGAGGTGCCCGGCGCGTAGCGCTGGACGAAGCGCCAGGCGGTTTCCTTGTCGGCGACGCCTGGCAGGCTGACGAGGTTCAGGAGCAGGCCGTACGTCAGCGGAAGGGTTTCCGTCGGCACCTTCCCACCATGGATGTGGTGCACCGGGTTGCCGAGCTTCTGCTCCACCGGCTGGCTCGGATAATTGCCGCGGAACTGCCAATATTCGTCGACCGCGCGCGGGATGACGCCGATGTGCAGGCTCTTCGCGCGCCGGGGCTCGCGGTAGATGTAGAATGAGAGGCTCGGCTCGCTGCCGTAGCGCAGCCACTCCTCGAGGCTCAGCCCATTGCCCTTCGACTTGGAGATCTTCTCGCCCTTTTCGTCGAGGAACATCTCATAGTTGAAGCCCTCGGGCGGGCGACCGCCGAGCACGCGGGCGATCTTGCCCGACTGGGTGACGCTGTCGATCAGGTCCTTGCCCGACATTTCGTAATCGACGCCCAGCGCGACCCAGCGCGCGGCCCAGTCGACCTTCCACTGGAGCTTCGCCGCGCCGCCGAACGCCGACTGCCGGACGCGGGTGCCGTCCTCGTCGTCGAAGGCGATCAGCCCCGCTTCGGCGTCGACGACCTCGACCCGAACCTGGAGCACCCGGCCGCTCGACGGCGAGACCGGGAGTACCGGCGAATAGGTCTTGCGGCGGTCCTCGCCGAGGGTCGGGAGCATCACGCCCATGATCGCGTCCCAGCCGTGGAGGACCTTGCGGATCACGTCATCGAACCGGCCCGACGTGTAGCAGTCGGTCGCCGACAGGAATTCGTAATCGAAGCCGAAGCGGTCGAGGAAGCTGCGCAGCATCGCATTGTTGTGGTGCGCGAAACTCTCGTGCGTGCCGAACGGGTCCGGGATTTTGGTCAGCGGCTTGCCGAGATTGGCGGCGAGCAGTTCCTGGTTGGGGACGTTGTCGGGGACCTTGCGTAGGCCGTCCATGTCGTCCGAGAAGGCGATCAACCGGGTCGGCACCTTGTCGTCGGTGAGCACGCGAAACGCGTGGCGCACCATGGTGGTGCGCGCGACCTCGCCGAAAGTGCCGATATGCGGCAGGCCGGATGGGCCGTA
>Ga0105248_10003128_pt1 | contig 18316 bp, 13 predicted proteins | sample KBSS34metaG_FD_81524 | JGI IMG/M metagenome (GOLD analysis project Ga0105248, IMG submission 81524) | Switchgrass rhizosphere microbial communities from Kellogg Biological Station, Michigan, USA - KBS S3-4 metaG | ecosystem: Host-associated > Plants > Roots > Rhizosphere > Soil | place... | reverse complement strand
TCCGCCGCAGTTGTTATTTCGACTATGCGCCCAAGATACATCACTGCAACGCGCGTCGAAATGTGTTCGACAACAGCCAACCCATGGGAGATGAACAAGTAGGTGAGATTGAACTCTTCCTGCAAGTCCTGGAGTAGGTTTACAACCTGCGCCTGCACAGAGACATCGAGTGCGGAAACTGGCTCATCAGCGACTATCAGTTTGGGGTTTAGCGCCAGTGTTCGAGCAACTCCGATGCGCTGCCTTTGACCGCCTGAGAACTCATGAGCGTAACGATTTATGTAGTCAGGATCCAGACCAACCCGACGTAACAGGTCCGCGACTCGTTCGCGCCGTTGATTCTTCGTTCCCTGCTTATGAATTACCAAGGGCTCCGCAATGATATCTCCTATCTTCATGCGCGGATTTAGAGACGCATAGGGATCCTGAAAGATGATCTGCATCTCACGCCGGAGTTCCCGCAACTCGCGACGATCCAACGCGAGAACATCGCGACCGAGAAAGTTAACCTCACCTGCAGTTGGTTCAATAAGACGGAGTAAGCAACGACCAACCGTTGACTTCCCACAACCTGACTCACCGACTAACCCAAGCGTTTCCCCTGCGAAAATTTCGAACGACACTCCGTCAACCGCTTTCACAACGTCGTCAGTACCTTCGACTGGAAAGTGTTTGACGAGATCGCGAACGCTGACGAGAGTTTCAGACTCGGTGGGCACTATTGTCTTCGTAGCCAATTCGATATTGTTTTGCTGAATCATGCAGTCGCGTTCGCTCTGGCTTTCTCTGTGCCCTCTGTGTCTCCGTGTCTCTGTGTTGAAGAAGGGTCGCTAACGCCGAGGGCTGAAGTTAGCCAACGCCTTCGGCGTACAAGCGCACTTTGAAATCAAAGTCCTCATCATCGATGCGCATCCAGATCAACCTTATGATCAGCTGCCACTGCCGACGCCAGATCGTAAAGCACGCACCTCACGCTGACATCTCCATCCAACCTATAAAGCGGAATGTCTTCTTCCGTGCAGCGCGGCATTCGATAAGAACAACGCGGCGCGAAGTGACAGCCAGGCGGCAAATCGGTCGGGCGTGGAACCGTTCCCTCGATAGTTTGCAATCGCTCATTCTTAATCACGTGCTCACTCGTCAACTTCGGCACAGAGCAAAGCAGTCCCTCAGTGTACGGATGCTTCGGACGCTCAAATAACTCTTCAACTGGAGACTCTTCCACAATTCGACCTGTGTACATGACCGCAACGCGATCAGCCACCTCGGCAACAACACCGAGGTCGTGTGTTATCAACAGCACGGCCAGGTCGCGCTGTTTACGCAGTTCATCAAGCAACTCAAGAATCTGTGCCTGGATAGTTACATCAAGAGCGGTTGTTGGTTCGTCTGCAATCAATAGTTTTGGATTACAGGCCAAAGCCATTGCAATCATTACACGCTGTCGCATCCCCCCTGATAGCTGATGTGGGTAGTCGTCGACGCGCCTTGCCGGATCCGGAATTGCAACCTCGCGCATCGCCTCAATCGTCGCTTGCCTTGCTTGTTTGCGAGACATCTTTCGATGCAAACGAAGGGCTTCGGCAATTTGCTCGCCGACAGTATAGACGGGATTGAGAGATGTCATTGGATCCTGAAAGATCATGGCGATGTCGTCGCCGCGCATTTGACGCATCTCTGAATCAGACAATCTCAGCAGGTCTTTGCCGTCAAAAAGAATCTCACCGCTTACGATTTTTCCCGGTGGTGACACCAAACGCATCACCGACAGTGCGGTCATGGATTTCCCGCAACCCGATTCGCCTACCAGTCCGAGAAGCTCACCACGATCCAAGTAAAAGCTGATCCCGTCAACTGCTCTTACAAGTCCGGCTCGTGTGGGAAAGTGCGTGCTTAAATTTTTGACTTCCAGGAGATGATCCATTCTCAGAGTCCCAACTTTTTCATTTCACGCGCCACTACGTCACCATCTTCTGCTGGGTACTTCAACGAACTGTCGAGTTTTCCGTTAGCTTTGGCCAACGCCCACAAAATACTTTCACCGGCCGGAAGCACTTTGGGTTTTGCGGAAAAGACTGGATCTGAAAATGCTTCTTCTGCGTCAATCCACTGCCAGCCTTTCGACTGGAACATCTTGATCAGATCGTCAAGAAACAACCCATTCAGCAAATTGTAGTGCACCAGGATCGTGTGCTTCACCGGTCTGCCAAGAAGAGTACGCCCGAGCGAGTTGTAGTATTGAGCCCGGTCCCACATGTGCGCGAGATAATAATCGCGGAAGGGTTTTTGATCTGCCCGTGGTTGCTCTTTCAGCCGATCAGATAAGCGAGAGGAAATTAACCAGTCGGAGGTGTCTATCGTCACATGACCTATTCGATAGTTCAGGTGATCAAGAAAGGAGCGCACGCCGTCGCGTTTCGCAGCAGTATCACCTTCCTTGAGCATTGGAAAACGAAAATACTTTTGAAAGCCCTTCACGTCTTTCAACACTGCTTCTGCGCGGAGAATATCTTCAGTGTAAGCGGGCAGGGTTGTGGATGGAGCATTGAGATTCCAATGGGAGTAAGTATGGTTGCCAATAAGATGGCTCGCCCTACTCCATTCAGTTAGCAGCCGCTGGCCCTCATCGCTTTCTGCATTGTGTCCTATTACGAACAGGCCTGCCTTGAGTGAATGTGCCTGGAGAACTCCAAGGATCGACTTGTTGCGCTCGGCGGCTGATTGATAGACCGCGTTGCCGTAGTTGAAGTCGTCCATCGTGATCGAGATCTGTGGCGCTGGCTGACTTGCCCTGAATTGACGGCTGCCAATTGCGGCGACCGCACTCAAACCGATGAGCTTGCTGAAATGTCTACGGTTCATATGAGATCCGGGACTGCTTACTTCACCAAAGGTACCACGCCGTCGGCTCGAAGATACCTGGTCAATAGTCCCCATGGAACGATCGTCTTGTCGAAAACAGCCATCACGTGAGGAAAATCGAAATAGACAACGAAACCTTTCGCGCTCACTCCCCAGGTAGCCATTTCTGGAAGTTGATCTGCTGACATTACCGGCTCGTCGCGTTTTTCTGGTTGGCGGTTATTGCGGCGAGCCTCCTGCCTGTCCATCTGTTCCGCACGACGATTGATATCCTTCGCAACGAACCCAGCAATAACTGTGTTGTATTCATCACCCTCTCTAAATACATCGTTGAGACTCAGCGGCTTGTTCGTCTTCAAGTTGTAACTGACTGTCCAGAACCTGCTGTTCGGATGGGCCCCGCCAACATCCAAATACTCCACCATTTCCACACTGACTATTTCGTCATTACACAACAGCACATTGTAGTTAGTATCAAAACTGGAATTGGCCACGCTCTCCGGTTGGAATGCTTTGATCGCAGCTTGAAGCTGAGACTCGATGAGCCGATTGAAACCGTTCATCGCATCTGTCATCAACGGCGCCTTCAACTGAGGAATCGAAGCGAATGCTTTGGTCTTCTGATCGAGAATGACCTTTGGAATGAGTTCGGTACCGCTTTTGAACTGAATCCACTGCTCAACCAGGTAAACCATCCGCTTTCCAGTCCCATCGACTCTGGACCACTCGCACTCAAGATCAGTGTCGGGAGCTTCCGGTTCAGCCTTGCAAACAAATTTTCCTGTTTTCTTTTTTCCTGCGCCTTCACTAAGCGACAACTCGCCTTTTGAGTCGTAGGTACCTTCGAGCTTTATGTCTTGCTTGAACTGATCGTAAAGGTAAGTGCCATCAACCTGTGCGCCAGAGATGTTAAGACGCATCTCGATATGTTTGTCTCCAATTGCTCCGCGGTAGATCCTGGTGGGTGCGGTCTGACTTTGCGCCACGGAGAACGAACTGAAGATCAACAACGCAAGTAACGTCAATCTAAACAACTCAACAGTCTTCTCTGCGTCGCCTCTGCGTTCTCTGCGTCTCAGCGGTATAGGAGTCAGCACTTTCAACCGCTGAGACGCAGAGTACGCAAAGGAAGCGCAGAGAGATGTCTCCGCTTTCATATCGTCGATGTTTCCTTGTATTCGCCCCAAACTCGTCTCAGTGTATTACTGATCTCACCCACCGTAGCGAAAGACTCTACGCACTCGAGGATGTATGGAAGAAGGTTCTGATCAGAAGAAGCTGACTGTTCAAGACTTTCGAGTGCAGCCGCAGTTTGTTTCGAATCACGCCTCGCACGCAACGCGCGAAGTCGTTCAACTTGCGCCTGCTCGAGCGCTGGATCAATTCTTAGAGTCTGCACCGGTTGCTCTTCATCAACTTGAAACTTATTCACGCCAACAACAATCTCTTGCTCTGACTCGATGGCACGTTGATAACGATAGGCCGATTCCTGAATCTCACGTTGCACATAGCCAGTCTCGATCGCGCGAAGCATCCCACCCATCGCGTCGATCTTCTTTAAATACTCATTGGCACGTGCCTCAATCTCGCTAGTCAATTGTTCAATCGCATACGAACCAGCCAACGGGTCTGCTGTGTCCGCCACGCCCGACTCATGCGCGATGACCTGTTGTGTCCGCAACGCGACGCGCGCGGCAGCTTCAGTCGGTAATGCCAATGCTTCGTCCATCGAATTGGTGTGCAGCGATTGTGTTCCACCAAGCACTGCGGCCAGGGCTTGAACGGTCGTTCTTACGACATTCACCTCGGGCTGCTGTGCAGTGAGAGAAGAACCAGCTGTCTGCGTGTGAAAACGAAGCATTAACGAACGCGGATCTCGCGCATTGAAACGCTCCCGCATGATGCGCGCCCAAAGCCTTCGAGCTGCGCGAAACTTCGAGATTTCTTCGAGCAGGTTATTATGGGCGTTGAAGAAAAAAGAAAGACGAGGCGCGAAATCGTCGATCTCAAGTCCCACACCGAGCGCTGCCTCGACATAAGTGATTCCATCGGCAAGTGTGAATGCAACTTCCTGAACTGCGGTCGAGCCGGCTTCCCGAATGTGGTAACCGCTGATCGAGATCGTATTCCAATTCGGCACCTGGCGTGCGCAGAAGCCAAAGATATCTGTTACCAAACGCAGTGATGGTGCGGGCGGATAGATGTACGTGCCACGGGCAATGTACTCCTTGAGGATGTCGTTTTGCAGTGTCCCTCGAACCTTTTCAAAGGCGACTCCCTGTTTACGTGCAACCGCAAGATAAAGGCACAGCAATATCGCCGCAGTCGCATTGATGGTCATCGACGTTGAAACCTGGTCGAGTGGAATATCAGCAAAGAGACGCTCCATATCTTCGAGCGAGTCGATGGCCACGCCAACCTTTCCGACTTCGCCCCCTGCTAGGGGATCATCAGAATCGAGTCCGATTTGTGTTGGTAGATCGAAGGCTACAGACAGCCCCGTGGTTCCGTGTGCGAGAAGATATTTGTAGCGCGTGTTTGACTCTTCGGCCGTCGCGTAACCAGCGTATTGGCGCATCGTCCACAAACGACCGCGATACATATTGCGGTATATGCCACGCGTGTAGGGAAACTCGCCCGGTGAACCGATGTCGTTCTCATAGTCAACTTCGTCAGTATTTGAAGGATTGAACTCGACGGGAAGTTCGATGCCGGACGTAGTTTCAAAACGTTCACGTCGTTCATCTTTGGTTTTAGTGGACATGATGTACCAGGGCCAGCGAGAACAATCGAAGCCTAGCATAGCGTGATTCGCAGTGCCAATTTGAGTGTTGGTCAGTTGGTCAGATGAGCTTTGTACTTTGTGCTTGGTACTTTGTGCTTTGGTTAATTTGACTACTGACTACTGACCACTGACAACTGACGACCGGCACGAAGTACCAAGCACAAAGTACAAAGGCCATCTATCCGACCACTAACCACAAGTAGCAAATCACAACAACGTTATGTCAGAGTATCCGACCATGAACACTGCGGTAGTAAACAAACGTGGCGCAACTCGCATCCGGCAAGGGCATCTCTGGATCTATCGGAGCGATGTTGTCCAGGTTGATGCTTCCGGTGGTGCAATAGTTCTAGTTTCTGATGAAAGCGGAAACTTTATTGGCCAATCTTTTTATAGCGACGCATCACAGATTGCGTTGCGCTTTCTTTCTCTCTCAAAAGACGAAATTGATCGCGAGTGGTGGCGGGGAAGAATCAAAGAGTGCGCTAGACGAAGAAACATCCCCGGCGACACTAATGCATATCGAGTGGTGTATTCAGAAGGAGATCTTCTGCCTTCTTTAATTGTTGACCGTTACGCGGACGTACTCGTATTGCAAACTCTTTCGCAGGGCACCGAAGTAATCAAATCAATGATTACAGAACTACTCGTTGACGAGTTCGCGCCAAAGGCAATCATAGAACGGAACGACGCCCGCGTTCGCCTGCTCGAAGGCTTGCCCCTGATTTCCAGCACACTCTACGGCAACGCTCCCGAAGAGTTTGAGATTCTGCAACACGGCTTACGGTTCACCGTTGCGCCTTCTGGCGGACAGAAGACCGGTTCGTTTCTCGATCAACGTGAGAATCGACTTGCGGCACGCGCTGCTGCACAGACATCAAATCGTGGGAGAGCGCTCGATTGTTTTACGTTCAACGGGGCGTTCGCGCTTCATCTTGCCGGTGTGTGTCGAGAGGTTATCGGAATCGATATTTCTGCGGATGCGGTTAGTGGTGCAGCACGAAACGCCGTGCTAAATCACATGGAGAACGTTGAGTTTCGTGAAGCCAATGTATTCGACGCGCTTCGTGAGATGGAAGCAACCGGAGATCGCTTCGACACGATCGTTCTTGATCCGCCGGCGTTTGCCAAAAACAGGGCCAGCCTGAAGGCGGCGATCCGTGGATATAAAGAAATCAACCTGCGCGCACTAAAACTTTTGAATCCGGGTGGTGTCTTGATAACCTGCACGTGCTCGTACCATGTCTCGGAGGGCTTGTTCCTGGAAATCATCGCCGCAGCCGCAGTTGACGCAAAACGGCGCGTGCAAATCATTGAAAAGCGAATGCAGGCCAGTGATCACCCGGTGCTTCTAAACATGCCTGAGACTTACTATTTGAAGTGTGTGATTGCTAGAGTTCTGGGGTAATCGTTTGATGCGGGTGTCGCATCATAGCTTTACCAAAGCGGTGCAGGGGCACCGCACTCCAAGGAATTTATCATCCATGAAAAGACAAACAGACGTGCTTAATCTACGCGTTGCTTCACCTTGTCATGTTGGTTGGGAAACAATGAGTGGTGACGATCGCGTGAGGTTTTGCGATTCTTGTAAGCTCAACGTTTACGACCTGGGTGGTTTGACAACCACCGAAATCAAATCGCTGATATCAGAAACAGAGGGTGGAATATGCGGAAGACTGCACCGGCGGGCCGATGGAAAAATCATCACTCGTGACTGTCCGGTTGGTCTACAAGCAGTTCGCCGCAGAGTCAAGCGTCTTGCTGTCGGCGTCTTTGCAACCATTGTCAGTGCTTGCTCCGTTGTCTTTTCTCAATCCGCTAAGAGATACCAAACCCAACCCTTTCAGCAACTAAAACTCGAGCGCGACAAGTTGAATCAAGCGCAGATCGGTAAGTTCAGCGGACTGATCGTAGACACCAATGGCGCCAGTGTCCCATTCGCTAAAGTGTCTTTGAGAAGTCCGGCCAACGGTAATAAGGAGCGGATCGTCTATACGGATGATAAGGGCGTCTTCACATTCTCGGATGTTAAGGATGGACGCTATATGCTGAAGGTGTCCCGTCCAGGTTTCGTGACTTTTGTCGCAGACTTTGTAGAGATCAACGCCGACGAATTTACCAGCACTAAAATCACACTCTCGGTAAGTGGGCCAGAGTCGCCCGTATACATCACAACCGGATTCGTGATGTCAGAACCCGGGCCAATACTCCTTCAACCTAAAAACATCTGGAAACTCCCAATCAACAATTAGCCCGTCCATCTCATGAGCGAGTTTCACCTCGTCGAAGTCACGCGTTTTAGTTCTGAATTGGCTAAGCACTTCGAATCTCTCAACCGCGAGTGGATCGAAGAGTACTTCGTTATCGAAGAAGCAGACCGGGTTATTTTTGCCGATCCTTTTAAACAAATCGTCGAACCGGGCGGGCAAGTCTTTTTTGTGGTCTCAGAAGGTGAAGTACTGGGGACGTGCGCGGTAATCCGATTAAGCGATCAAGTCTACGAGCTTGCGAAAATGGCCGTTAAGTCTGAGGCGCGCGGTCGGGGATACGGAGACTTATTAATCGTGAGTGCGATCCAGTTTGCCACCGAAGCAGGTGCGGAGCGTCTGATACTGTTATCAAATACTCGTTTGCATCCCGCGATTGCTTTGTATGAAAAGCATGGCTTCAGGTCTGTGCCAATCACTGACGCGCATGACTATTCAAGAGTGGATATACAGATGGAATTGAAACTTTCGGGGCAGTAGCCCGACTGTTAATGAGGGCTTGATTGGCGATCCAAGCCCTCCCTGACGGTCGGGGCCACTGCCCCGTCCGCCTTGCTTACATGCCCGGGTCGTTTTCAACAACGACTTTAGTGGTGTAATCCTTGCCACCAACACTGAGCTTCACCTGATAGGTTCCGGCTTCGAGTGGCAAGCCCTGGTTGAAAAATCCACCAAAGCCACCGCCACCTCCACCACCTCCTCCGCCGCCACCACCACCGCCTCCGCCGCCACCAAATCTACCGCCACCTGCCGGTCTTGGTGGTGGATCACCACGCAGGTTCCATTGAACTCGATTGAGACCTGCGTCTTTGGTAGCCGCGATAGTGCGGACGACCTTGCCACTGTAGTCGGAGATCGTCAGCTTTACATCGCCCGCCGGCGCTGACTTCAAGTAATAAGTAATTGCGGTTCCCGGACTTGGATTTGTGCCGCGATAGTTCTTCGATCCACCTGTGTATCTTCCCAAACGCGTATCGTTGTTCCAGATCGTTCCCGGCCTTACCTCGAAGAGAAACGCGTCTGATTCCGTTACCTTCGTAGTAAGCGACTGGAGCGCAGAGATGTCGTCAAGTATGTAGATCCCTCTACCGTGCGTCCCCAGGATCAGATCGTTATCTCTTGGATGAATAAGTATGTCGTCGATGCGCACAGTTGGCAGTCCTGACATCATCGGTTTCCATTCGGCGCCGCCGTTCAGGGAGACAAACAAACCAAACTCGGTACCCGCGAACAGCAGATCCTTGTTCTTTGGATCCTCGCGAACAACATTGACCGTTCCCCATGTCGGCAGATTGTTAACGATAGGTGTCCAAGTCGCACCGTAGTCTCGCGTAACGAACAGGTAAGGCTTCAAGTCGTCGAAGCGATGACCATCCACTGCCAGGTAGCAGGTCGCGGCGTCGAAGTGCGAAGGCTCCACCCGATTGATGTGATAAGTGTCACCAATTCCCGGAACGTTCTTGTAAACGTTGTTCCAACTGGTACCACCATCACGACTGATCTGCACGTTTCCGTCGTCAGTTCCAACCCAAATGACCCCCGGCAGTTTCGGAGACTCGGCAATCGTCACGATGTAGCCGTAGCTGGTATAACCATCGTGCTTCGACGCCATTGGATCTTTTCCTGGCACTCCCATGATCGGTAGCGTGTTTCTATCAATGTGCTTGGTCAAGTCAGCGGTGGCGGTCCACGTGTCGCCCCGATCAAGCGACTTGAAGAATCTATCTCCACCTGTATAGAGGACGCGCGGATTGTGAGGCGACAAAACGATTGGTGTGTTCCAGTAAAACCGATACTGATCACTTGCTGTTGGAGTTGGCACAACGTTCGATTGAAGATTTCCCGCGCCGAAGCCACCGCCAAATCCTTGAGCGGCCGCGAACGCAGCAAGCTGAGCATTCGTGTCCGGCGTAGCCTCAGGCGAAGGCGAAGCTCCCGGAGATGGACTTGGCGCCGCAGCAGCAGCACCTCCACCACCCTGTCGTCCACCTCGGCCCCTTTGCTGTAAGCCACGCGGACGAATACTGACACTGCGACCAGTTCTCAAGTCCAGACGATTCATCGCACCATTCTGTGATTCCGAATAGACGGTGTTGGGATCGGTGGGATCTGTTTGTGCATAGAAACCATCGCCCCCACCAACGCGATACCAATCGGCATTTGTTATTCCGGCCTGCAGAGAACGTGTCTGACTCGGACCGCCCCATGATCCGTTGTCCTGTAGTCCACCGTAAACGTAATAAGGTTTACGCATGTCTACTGCGACGGCATAGAACTGCGCCGCAGGAATCGTGTTCACGAACTCCCACGTCGCGCCTTGATCGTACGTGACGTCCAACCCACCGTCGTTTCCTATCCAGAGGTGATCTCCGTTATTGGGATCAATCCAGATTGCATGGTGGTCACTGTGAGCTATGCCCGGTTGCAGCGACTTGAATGTCTTGCCGCCATCAGTCGATTTACTGAAATTGAGCCCACCGACGAAAACGTTTTCAGGATTCTTTGGGTCAACACGAATCTGGCTGTAATACATCGGCCGATTGTTTTCGTTGCTGACAATGCGCCACGTTTTTCCTTTGTCGTCGGAACGCCAGACGCCGGGTTTCTTTGGATCTAACGGAGTCGGTGTTGGTGACGCTACTGGAGACGGTGAAGGCGATGGTGATGGACTTGGACTGGGTGCTGCCTGACCACCGGCAGTTTGTTCTTCTCCGCCTGTTCCTGTGCTTGCTCCAACTTCCATCTGAGCGTAGAGAATGTTTGGATTTGAGCGAGCAACGTCGATTCCGATTCGACCGAGCAGTCCTTCCGGAAGACCACCACCTTCGAGTTTCTTCCACGTCTTGCCGGCGTCAACAGTCTTCCACAATCCCGATCCGGGTCCTCCTCCATTGAAGCCCCAGGAAGTTCTGCGTCTCTGGTATGACGCCGCGTAGAGTGTCTTGGGATCGGAATGATCGATAACGAGATCAGTGAAGCCCGTATCTTCATCGATGAATTTCACGTTCGCCCAGGTCTTACCACCATCGACTGTCTTATAAATTCCGCGTTCTTTGTTTGGGCCAAACAGATGGCCGAGCACTGCAACATAGACGATGTTTGGATCTTTTGGATCGATAACGATTCGTGCGATGGTCTGTGAATCTTCGAGCCCCATTTTCTTGAACGTCTTGCCGGCGTCGGTCGACTTGTAGATACCATCGCCGAAGCTGGAACTTTGACGATTATTCGCTTCACCCGTGCCGACCCACACAATGTTCGGATCAGAAGGAGCGATGGCGATATCCCCGATCGAAGCAGTTGAATATGTATCGAAGATCGGCTGAAAGGTCGTGCCATTATTTGTTGATTTCCAAACCCCGCCAGTCGCGAAACCGATATATACGATGTAGGGATTTGTCTCAACCGCAGCGATGTCGTCGACACGGCCACCCATACTGGCTGGACCGATGCCGCGGAAGACAAATCGCTTGAGCACAGGATCGGTTGACCAATTGATGGGAGTCGGCGTTGGTGTTGGGCTTTCCGCACCGGCTATTTGCGCAGGTTGTTGTGCAGGTGTTTGCGCAGGCTGTTGACCAGTCCCTTGTGAGTACACGGTCACAGTGGCGAGCGCAATGGCGACAACGATCACGAGTAGTAGCGCAACATCCTGGACGGAGCGCGACCTTTCTTTCATACGAAAGTGTCCTTTCAACAGAAATGATTCCTAAAATCTACGAGGGGTAAATCGTTGCCCTGGCTGGGCGGTAGAACGGTGTTTACTTAATGCTTGCGAATGTTTCGCTGTTTGAATTGCGGACTATAAAAAAACTGCAGCCGTGAATGCAACTATCTTTACGATTCTTTACATTCAGGTCAGTTTCACTGACCTCGCATCTCAAGTCGACTTAACCAGGCAGCGTAACGATCGCGTTTGGCCTGGAGCCACGATTTGAAATTAACGGGGGGGACGGGCCGTGTGGAGATGATCTGATCAAGCTCTCGAAGCAGTATTTGCCTTTCTGACTGAAAAGCCATTTCGGCCGACGACGACGGTCGCTGACACGACGGGGAAACTGTTGAGGGTCTTCGTTTGTCTGTCAGCAATGCCTCCCGGTTAAGCGTCAATACTCTTTCCTTGAAGTTTGTCGCAGATGGATCAACGCTGGCATCGCTCACCTCTATTTGCTGGTCGAATATTGGTATCGCCCGTTTCAACCAAAGCGTTCTGCCAAGCGACATCGATTCAAAAGCACACGCCATCCGCACATCGCCTTCGACTGTTCCGTCGCCGAAGACTGCACTGCTTATTATTATCGTATTGACGTCAGCTGAGCCGGGAACGATCTCGGCGCCTCGTTGTACCGCTCGAACAACCGGAATGTAGTGTTCGTGAACTCCACCGGGTTCAATCAAAGGGCGACCTTCTTCGCCCTGAAATAACGCCGACTCGCCATCGGCGGTGTCGAACTTCAGGGCGAGAATACTTTTCGTAGTTAGATTCTTAAACTTGATTCTGTAGGCAGGCAGGGGAACATTCTCTGTTTTGACCCCCACGACCTCAACCGCACTTACCCTCATATCAAAAAGCGGTTGAGATGGCATTAACGAGGCGATGTCAGTAACCACAACGTCGAACGGCTCAATTCCAAACGCCTCCAACTCATTAAGAATTCGGTGCTCGCCAGCATCAACACGAACTTTCCCAACCAGTTCTTCTTGCTCCGTTACTGATCTTTGACCACGAAGCAATGTCACGGTCACCTCGGTGGTTTCACCGTTGAACTGCGGTTCAAGTCTTACAGCGCGAATTGGCAACGCGCCTTGAGGCAACCGCCAACCAGGAATCCTTACGAACCTTGTGAACCAAATCCACGCGGGCTTAGCTTCAAGACCACGAATATCGATAAATGCCCTTGGCATGGCAGGGTTGTAATTCACTTCCAACTTCAGCGTAGCGCGTGCAACGGGAGTTACTTGTGTTGAATTATTGGGAAGTGGTTCCTGGGCCAAACATAAAGCGGCCGAGGTGAATATCACCAGGGCCGCTACTGTGAAAGGCTTGAGCATTAGCAAAACTCAGCCATGCCAGGTGCCGTTGTTAATACTTTCTGCGAGGCGTTTAGCATCTGGCAAAGCATCGAGAGCTTTGAGAACTTGCGTGTCACTGTCAAGAAGAACTCGAGCTCCTGCATCGTTTGAAAATGCAGCAGTAATTATCTCCTGACGTAAGCGTAACTTTGAATACTCTAGATCCTCATCAACCTGCGCGGGTGTAACTTGCAATTCGGGTTGGTTGCGGACGAACTGTCGAAACGCTTCAAGTAAACGATCTGTAATCGGAAAGTCTGTCGGTCGAGCATTCTTCCCGTATTGCACTTTGTCGACTTTGTAAGATTCCAGACCCGGCAACACTCCGGACGCTAACTGCCTGGTGAAATGAAAAGCAGCTTCGGCAATTCGAAATCGTCCAGGGGTATTCGCTGGTTCCTTGACCTCGATATCCGGCGTGATACCACCGCCGCCATAAAATACTCGCCCGGCAGCAGTCTTCACTGCAGGACCGGTTTGCGGGTGTGGCGTTGGAGATGCAAGCGCAAGAGGTGAATTGAGATTTCCCGGTGATGCGCTTGGTTGTGGTTCGATCTCACTTGGATCGTGTCTCGTGTAATAGTCGTACAGAGAACCGCTTGAATAGTCACGTTGAAGTGATCGCCCGTATGGAGTGTAGTAACGTGCGGTCGTCAAAGTAAGTCCAGTATTAAATGGCAATTGGAATATTCTCTGCACCAATCCTTTGCCAAAACTAGTTTCTCCGACAATCAAACCTCTGCCGTGATCCTGGATAGCACCGGCGACGATTTCAGATGCCGATGCTGTGTTGCGATTAATCAAGACCACGAGTGGAACACTCGCGGGATCCGAACCGCTAGATTTGTAGACAACCGGGTCACTGTATTCAGTTCGTCCCTTCACGGATACAACAACCTGTCCACGTGGAAGAAACTCACTCGCCACGTCAATCGCCTGGTCGAGTAAGCCACCAGGGTTACCACGAAGGTCCAGGATCAGCTGGCGCATTCCCTGTTCGTCAAGTTTCTTGATCGCCAGACGGAGTTCGTCATCGCTGGAACGCTGGAACCCCCCGGTCAATCCAATGTATCCAGTACCGGGACGAATAATGTAGGCATTTCGAATAGTGGGTAACGGCACCGAGTCACGAACGATCGTGAAGTAGAGAGGAGCCTGCGAGCCGGCTCTGTCCACTTTGATCGTCACTGGCTCACCCAGACCACCGCGAACGTTTTTGGAAACCTGCTCGCTTGTCCAGTCATGAGCGTCTTTTCCGTCCACCTCGAGAATCTTGTCACCGTACTTCAAACCGATCTTGGCGGCAGGAGTACCTTCGACAGCTGACTGGATATAAACACCATCTCGATGTTGGACGATGGTGACACCAATACCGTAGAAGCGAGAATCCTGGTCTTCTTTTAGCTTTCTAAACTCGCTGAAGGGGAAATACGCGGAGTGCGGATCCAACGTCGACAACATTCCCTGGATCGCAGCCTGGGTGGCCTTCTCGTAATCAATATCACCGGAATAGTTTCCTGTGATGGTTGAAATCGCTTCATTGTAGTCTTTCTCGATTTCGTCGGGGGGACGATAAGAATTGGTATTTCCCGTGGCACTAAGGCCATTAAACTTTCGAGAACTGCCGAGTGTTCCTCCAAAGATCGCTGCCAGGAAGACGGTTATCGCAGCTACGGCCAGAAACTTCCGGCCGAATCGAACATCGTGGTAAGTCGGGGATGACTCGTTTAACTGGCGGGCAGCTTCCATGAAAAGAATATTAGCACAGCAAGGTGTCCGAGTCAGACAGCAGCTAATCGCCTGATCGCCTGTGGTATATTGCGAGGGAGAATCGTCAATGGTCGCCTCCCTCTCCATCATCATCCCTGCTTACAACGAGTCGGTTCGATTGGCAAAAACCCTTCGCATTATGGTCGCTTACCTTTGTGACAGCTGGCCTGGAGCTGAGTTGATTCTGGTTGACGACGGCTCTACAGATCAAACCGCCGCACTCGCCCGCGAAACTTTTGCAGACGCAGGAAGTTTGCGAACGTCAGTGATCAGCTACAAGTCGAACCTGGGAAAGGGACGGGCCGTCAGACTTGGCCTACTAGCAGCCAGAGGTGATGTCGCACTCTTCTCGGATGCCGATCTGTCGACACCGATAACGGAAACGCCAAAGCTAGTTGATCCGATTATGCGCGGTGAATGCGACCTCACGTTTGGCTCACGAGCATTGGACCGGAACCTAATCGGGGTACATCAACCGTGGCGGAGAGAGCAGGGCGGTCGCATTTTCAATATGGTCGTTCGTTTGGCGACTGGCCTTCCCTTTTGGGACACGCAATGTGGATTCAAAGCGTTTCGTATGGAAGCGTGTCGCCCACTCGTCGAAGCTGCGACGGTAGATCGATTTGGATTCGACGTAGAACTGATCTACCTGGCTTATCGTGCTGGTCTCAGACTTCGTGAGATTCCAGTTCGCTGGGACCACAACGAAGGCAGCAAAGTCAGTGTCATGGGTGACAGCTTCCGCATGCTGAATGAGGTTGGATTGATCCGGCAACAAGCGCGAAGAGGGGTTTATGACAAAGCGATCAAGCAAGTGAAGGAACGGAAGTAAGGCTTGGGTCTTTGAACTTTGAGCTTTGTTACTGTGAGTCGTTATCAGCCTCGAATCAACAACCCACAAAGCTCGAAGGTCAAAGCACAAAGCCACAAGACAAAGCCCAAAACCCAAGGCCCCACTAGTCCTGAGCATTCCACAATGCTTATACTTTTCTCATGCCAGCCCGTCTCAACGTAAACATCGACCACGTCGCCACTGTTCGTCAGGCGAGGCGTGCACCGGAACCCAGCGTGATTGCCGCAGCCATGGCTTGTGAGCAAGCCGGCGCCGACGGTATCACCGTTCACTTACGCGGCGACCGCCGGCACATTCAAGATCTTGACGTAAAGCTGTTGCGCGACTCTGTCACGACTTACCTCAACCTCGAAATGGCTGCGACTGAAGAGATGTTGAAGATCGCACTCGAGTTGAAGCCCGATGCTGTAACTCTCGTCGCTGAAAATCCGAACGAGATAACTACCGAAGGCGGACTCGACGTCAAGACAAACGTTTCCATCGTCCGCGCGACGGTTGCGCGCTTACGTCAGGCAAACATACTCGCGAGCCTGTTCATAGATCCTGAACCTAGGCAAATCGCAGTTTCTCATGAAGTAGGAGCACAACAAGTCGAACTGTGTACGGCGGCGTATGCTGAGGCAACTTTGCTTGGCCGAGCGATTCATGGCGAAGGTGCAGCGCGGGCGGCTCAGGAGCTGAGAAGATTAAGAGAAGGTGCGGCTCTCGCAGCGCAATACGGTTTGCATGTCGCTGCAGGCCATGGTCTGACTTACCGGAACGTCGGCGCAGTCGCGGGCATTGCGGAGATTTCCGAATTCAACATCGGCCACAACATCGTTGCCCGATCGATTTTTGTTGGATTGGTAAATGCAGTAGAAGAGATGAGGGCCGCTATACAGTTAGGTTCCAGATTAGGATCGAGAAGAAGCGAGTTGTAGTCTCACTTCGGAACGTGCCAGTTCAGTTCGCGCAATTTCCAGATCCTCCTCGCTACCGGACCAGCCAGATAACTGTTTCTCCAGTTTTTCACGAGACGCACGGGCACTCGCGACATCAATCTCCTCGGGCCGCTCCGCTATCACCGCGAGGACAGATACGCGATCGTCTCGTACTTCGATAAAGCCGCCAGAAACATGAAGCTGAGAGTTTTTTCCGTCCTGAACATACGTCAGGACGCCGGTCTTCAGTTGCGAGATCAACGGCGTGTGGCCAGGGAGTATTCCAAGTTCACCGTTGAGACCGGGCACAGTAACCATATCCACGGGCTCATCAAGCAGCCGCCGTTCTGGTGTAACAATTTCGAGTTGAATCTTGTCCGCCATTTTGCTCCGGGATGAGGACAGAGGACGTACCCTTCTGTCCTCATCGGTAATCCTTCATTCTTTACTGTCCGATGGTCTTCGCCTTCTCAATGACTTCTTCGATTGTTCCGACCATGTAGAACGCCTGCTCGGGAAGATCGTCGTGTTTGCCATCAACAATCTCACGGAAGCCTCGAATCGTATCTTCCAATTTCACATACTTTCCTTGCAGGCCGGTAAACTGCTCGGCTACGTGGAACGGCTGAGAGAAGAACCTTTGAATCTTTCGAGCGCGCGCCACAATCAACTTATCTTCGTCCGACAACTCATCGAGACCGAGAATAGCAATGATGTCCTGCAGATCCTTGTAACGCTGCAATACTCGTTTCACATCCTGTGCAGTGTTGTAGTGCTCCTCACCAAGAATTCGCGGATCGAGAATTCTTGATGACGACCCGAGAGGATCCACCGCCGGATAGATACCGAGCTCAACGATCTGTCTCGAGAGTGCCGTGACCGCGTCGAGGTGAGCAAACGTTGTCGCGGGTGCTGGATCGGTGTAGTCGTCTGCGGGAACGTAAACGGCTTGGATCGACGTTACTGAACCAGTCTTGGTTGATGTGATCCGTTCCTGCATTTCGCCCATCTCTGTCGCCAGGTTTGGTTGGTATCCGACTGCCGAAGGCATCCGTCCCAACAGTGCTGACACTTCCGAACCTGCTTGAGTGAACCGGAAGATGTTGTCGATAAAGAGAAGCACATCGAGACCTTGATCGCGGAAGTACTCGGCCACCGTCAAACCTGACAATGCAACACGAAGACGCGCTCCGGGCGGCTCAGTCATCTGCCCGTAAATAAGCGCCACTTTCGATTTGCCAATCGTGTTCATGTCCACTTTGGTGAGATCGAATTGTCCAGTCTCTTTGAAGTGCTTGTTGAATGCCTCGCCAAACTGAATAACTTCCGACTCCACCATTTCACGGAGAAGGTCGTTACCCTCGCGTGTTCGCTCACCAACTCCTGCAAAGACCGAGAATCCCGCGCGTGCCTTTGCGATGTTGTTAATGAGCTCCATGACGATAACCGTCTTGCCAACGCCGGCACCGCCGAACAAACCGATCTTACCGCCGCGCAGGAATGGCTGAACCAGGTCGATAACCTTGATTCCGGTTTCAAACATCTGAAGCTCGGTCGACTGCTCCTCAAATGTGGGGGCGTGGCGATGGATTGGGTAGCGCTCTGAGTGTTTGACATCGCCGAGAGTGTCAACGGGATCACCAATGACATTCAGGACACGGCCAAGTGTGCCTTCGCCAACCGGCATCGTGATTGGACCGCCCGTATCAATCGCCTTCATGCCGCGAACCATGCCGTCCGTCGGCAACATTGAAACAGTGCGAACCCGACCTTCACCAAGGTGTTG
>Ga0105248_10003125_pt1 | contig 18322 bp, 18 predicted proteins | sample KBSS34metaG_FD_81524 | JGI IMG/M metagenome (GOLD analysis project Ga0105248, IMG submission 81524) | Switchgrass rhizosphere microbial communities from Kellogg Biological Station, Michigan, USA - KBS S3-4 metaG | ecosystem: Host-associated > Plants > Roots > Rhizosphere > Soil | place... | reverse complement strand
TGCGCTGACCTGGCTCTGATGACAGATGGCGGCGCGAACATCGGAGGGTTCAGTGTCCTCCTGCATTCGTAGAATGCTGGATACCCTTACGTTCCATGGCGGATTTTGAGCTCTGGCTTTCGCGCCGGTCAAGGAGCGCGCCTCTGGCGCGCCCGCGCAGCGGCGGCCCTTCGGGCCGTCCTTGACGGGCGCGAAAGCCAGAGCAACCCTTGCCTCCTGAAATAAGGGCTGCTCTGTCGCGGGCTGCTGGCGAGGTCGCCCAACGCCCAGGGTTATCGCCTATGCCGCCGGACGCCCCCTCCGTCTCGCGCTCGGTCCTCAACAGCCAATCGTCCAGGCCGGTGAGCGCGATCCACCTCCCCCGCTGCGCGGTGGAAGGATCTCGGCGCAAGATGCTCCACCGCTTGCGGGGGAGCTCCCGCGAAGCGGGTGAGGGGGCGTTCGGGCCCTGCCGATCCCCGCACCCTCTTGACGACCGTTCCAAATCGTTCGTGGTTTGTTCGCAAATGACCGCCCCCGCCCCCGCCCAGACCCAACACCAGGAGCTCGCCGAGCTGCGCGCGGTGATGGACCGGCAGCTGGTGGTGCTCGGCCGGCTGGCCGAGGCGGGGCTGAACCTGGCGATCGGCGTCGAGCAGCAGGCGACGGGCGCGCCGCAGGAGGCGCCGCCCAACCTCGCGCTCGCCTATGCCCGCGTGTCGCGCTCCATGCGCCTGACGCTCGCCCTGCAGTCCAAGGTGATCAAGGACATCCAGGCGCTGAGCGAGGCGGCGCACCGCCATCGCACCGCCGACGCCAACAAGGCCGCGCGCGACCACAAGGATCGCATCGCGCGCGTCCTCGATCGGGTGATCGGGGTCGAGGTCGACGACGCAGACGAGGTCGACCGGCTGGCCGAGGAGGCCTGCGAGCGCCTCGAACACGACGACATCTACGGCGACCTGCAGCAGTACAGCACCGGCGAGATCATCGCCCGGGTCTGCCGCGACCTGGGCCTGGCGCCCGACTGGAGCCGCTGGGCCGAGGAGGCCTGGACCAAGGACGAGGTTCGCCGCGGCGCCGCGGGCTCGCCCTTCGCGATGCTGAACTGGACAGCTCCGCCGGCGTTTCAAACCGCCGCTGATCCGGATCCATCGCCCCTCAGGCCGCATCGCCTTGATTTACCCATCACTCCGCTCATCCCGGCGAAAGCCGGGACCTAAGCTGAGGTTCAGGAGGCGCGCCGCGGCGGCGCATTCCCTCAGGCTAATCGCATGATTCAGCTTGGGTCCCGGCCTTCGCCGGGATGAGCGGGATTTATTGCCGGTGGTCTCGACCGAAGTTGGCTTCGGGGGTTTCCTGGCCGGCGGCGACGATGCCGCGGCGGATGGCGCGGGTGCGGGTGAACAGCTCGAACAGCTTGTCGCCCTCGCCCCAGCGGATCGCCCGCGACAGCGCCTGCAGGTCCTCGGTGAAGCGGCCGAGGATCTCCAGCACCGCGTCCTTGTTGGCCAGGAAGATGTCGCGCCACATCGTCGGGTCGGAGGCGGCGATGCGGGTGAAGTCGCGGAAGCCGCCGGCGGAGTATTTCATCACCTCGGCCTGGGTGACCTCCTCCAGGTCGGCGGCGGTGCCGACGATGTTGTAGGCGATCAGGTGCGGCAGGTGGCTGGTGACCGCCAGCACCAAGTCGTGGTGCCTGTCGTCCATGCGGTCGACATTGGCGCCCAGCGCGCGCCAGAAGTCGACCAGCCGCTGGACGGCTTCCAGGTAGGGATCGTCCTCGCGCGGCAGCGGGGTGAGGATGGTCCAGCGGTTGTGGAACAGCTCGGCGAAGCCGGCCTCGGGGCCGGAATATTCGGTGCCGGCGATCGGGTGGCCGGGCACGAGGAAGACCTCCTCGGGGACCAGCGGCTTCAGCGCCTCGGCGATCGCCGCCTTGACCGAGCCGACGTCGGTGACGGTGGCCCCGGGCTTCAGCGCCGGCGCGGCCTGGGCGAAGGCGCCGCTCATGGCGAGGACGGGCGTGGCGAGGACCACCAGGTCGGCGTCGCGCACGGCTTCCGCCGGATCGGCGGTGACCAGGTCGGCGTAGCCCAGCTTCAGGATCTTCTGGCGATGCTCGGCCGAGGCGTCGGCGACGGCGATCTGGCCGACCACGCCGGCGGCGCGGGCCGCATGGATGACCGATGAGCCGATCAGGCCGCAGCCGATCACCGCGAGTTTGGGGTAGACGACGCCGTTCTGCGCTGCAGGGGGCTGGGCTGCGGGAGTCATCGCTTGAGGAAGTCCGCCAGGGCGTCGATGACGGCGCGGTTGTGGTGCTCCAGCCCGATGGTGATCCGCAGGTGGTCGGGCAGGCCGTAGTTGGAGACGCCGCGCACCAGATAGCCCTTGGACGCCAGATAGGCCTCGGCCTCGACCGCCGTGCGGCCGGGAACCTTGGGGAAGCCGACCAGCACGAAGTTGGCCGCCGAGGGGCGCACCACATCGAGGCCCAGGCCGCCGAGCTGCTGCTCCAGCCAGGGCCGCCACTGGCCGACCAGGGCGATCGAGCGTTGCTGGAAGTCGTCGTCGGCAAGCGCGGCGACCGCGGCCCGCTGGGCCGGGATCGAGGTGTTGAAGGGCAGGCGGATGCGGTCCATGGCGGCGATGATCTCGGCCGGCCCATAGCCCCAGCCGACGCGCAGCGCGGCCAGGCCGTGCAGCTTGGAGAAGGTGTGGGTGACGACGATGTTGTCGCTGGTCCGGGCGTAGGCCAGGCCATCGTCGAAGCTGGGGTCGGTGACGAACTCGGAATACGCGCCGTCCAGCACCAGCACCACGCTGGGGGGCAGGGACTCGTGCAGCCGGCGCACCTCGGAGAAGGGCAGCCAGGTGCCGGTCGGATTGCCCGGGTTGGCCAGGAAGATCAGCCGGGTGCGCTCGTCCACCACCTTGAGGATCTCGTCGACGTCGATCCGATAGTCCGGCTCGCGGGCGATCTTCACCTCGGCCTGGCAGGCGTGCGCGCCGATCGCGAAGGCGGCGAAGGCGTATTCGCCCTGCACCATGTTGTCGCCGGGCTCGAGGAAGGTCTGGTTGAGCAGCTGGAAGACCTCGTCCGAGCCGCAGCCGAAGATCAGCCGCTCCGGCTCCAGGCCGTAGCGCTCGGCGATCGCCTGCCGCAGGATCGTCGTGCGGCTGTCGGGATAGATGTGCAGGTCGTTCGCCGCCCCGGCGTAGGCCTCGCGCGCCTGCGGGCTGGAGCCGAGGATGTTCTCGTTGGCCGACAGCTTGATCGGGTTGGCGACGCCTTCGGCCTTGGCCTTGCCGGGCACATAGGCGTGGATCTCCAGGATGCCGGGCTTGGGCAGGGGACGCGAGGCGCGCCCGCGGTCGGCAGGCGGGGGAGATCCGGACATCTGAAGAACCGTAAGGAGAACGGAGCCTTGAAGCGGCTGGAGCTCCGCCTCTTACACGTCCAGCGGGGCGGGCGCAGCCCCGATGACGCCGGAAAGCCGCCCTGGCGCGCGCGCCAGCCGCGGATCGTCGGCTTGATAGAAGCCGGAGAGGACGAACAGTTTCAGGCCGCCCGCCTCCAGCAGCAGGGTGGCGGCGACGCCGTCGCGGCTCAGCGCCTCGACGATGGCGCCGGCGCCCTGGGCGGCGTCGGTGACCCAGAAGGTGCGGTCGTCGCCGGTGGGTTCGACCTCGACCTCGGCCACGCCGAGCGCGGCCAGCGGGCCCCAGGCGGCCAGGCAGGGCAGGGTGGTGAAGACCTTGAGCTTCGGCTCGGCCAGCAGCCGCGCCCACCAGGCGCTGTCCGGCGTCAGGGCGGCCACGGCGACTCCGCCGCGGGTGCGGGCGGCGGCCAGGGCGTCGTCGGGCTTGGCGACCTGGCGGATCGGCGGCGCCGCGCCAAAGCGCATGCGGGCCAGCTCCATGGCGCGGCCCGGGTCGCGGCCGCCCCAGACGCTGATGTGGAAGGGTCCCTGCAGGCTGAGGCTGTCGGCCATCAGCTCGCGCCAGATGCGCACCACCAGCGCCGGGCGGGCGGCGGTGCGGCGGGCCGACAGCAGCTTCCGCAGCACCTGGGTCTCCCGCACCGGGCGCAGGCCGAAGCGGTCGGCGTCGCCGGCGGCGGCCTTGGCGGCGGCCACTTCGCGGGCCAGCGCCGAGCGTTCGTCGATCAGGGTGAGCAGTTCGGAATCGATGGCGTCGATCCGCGCGCGGACATCTTCCAGCGACGGCGCGGACTTGCTCTCGGCCATGTTTCCCTCTCCGGAAGATCCGCGCCAGCGGTTAGGTCATCGACAGCGGAGGCGCAAGATCCGCGATCAGAAGCGCTGGGTCACCGCCACGCCGAAGGTGCGCGGCTCGAGCGTGAAGGTGTTGCTGAACAGTCCCGAGGAGTCGTCGGTCAGATAGGCGTCGGTGATCGGCTGGGCGTCCGTCAGGTTCTTGACGAACAGCTGCACGTCGAAGCCTCGGTTCGGGCTGGCGATGGTCAGGCTGGCGTTGGCGACCTGATAGCCCCGCAGCTTGTCGCCCTCGGTGTTGAAGATGCGCGCGTAGCTGTCGCCTTGGCGGTAGTAGTCGCCGCGCAGCGTCGCCAGCCAGCCCTCGATCTCCCAGCCGTACTGGGCGCCGAGCGCGAGGGTCCAGGCCGGCGCGTTGGGCAGGCGCCGCCCGTCCAGGCTCGCCCGCACGCCCTGGCCGACTTCGACGACGGTGTTCGGCGCGGGCCTGCGGTCGACCGCGATCGGGGCGGTGGTGACGTTCATCCCCGTGTAGTTGTAGAGGCCGAGGCCGGAATAGAGGCCCGAGCAGGCGCCGAGCAGGGCCGTCGGATTGCCGGTGACGCCCCGCAGGTTCGGCGCGCCCGGCAGGGCCTGCTGGATGGCGACGAGGGTCGCCAGCGCCGCGCGGTTGACGACGCAGTTGGCGCCGTCCTGCGCCTTGACCACCGCCAGCCGTGGGTCGCCCTGGGTGCGGTCGAAGGTGTCCAGCACCGCGCCGCCGCGGATGCGCGTGCGCAGCCAGCCGGCGTTGAGGTTGAAGCGCAGCCGCGGCGCCGGCTCCCAGACGCTTTCCAGCTCGACGCCGTCGATGCGGGCGTCGACGTTCTGGTTCACGGAGGATTTGTTGATGGTCGAGGCGATCTGGTAGCCGTTGTAGTCGTAGTGGAAGGCCGTCAGGTTCAGCAGCAGGCGACCGTCGGCCAGCAGGTTCTTCGCGCCGATCTCATAGGCGTCCACCGACTCCGGCGCGTAGGTCGTCGGCACCGCGCCACAACCTGGGCTCTGCAGGTCGCAGGGGGTGTTGAAGCCGCCCGCCTTGTAGCCCCGTGAATAGCTCGCATAGACCAGGGTCTGGTCGGTGAAGCCGAGCCTGGGCGTCCAGTCGAGGTTCAGCCGGCCGGTGGTGGACCGGTCGTTGCGGACCAGCAGGGGCGCCGGTGCATGGCCGATCCCGCCGTTGAATGCCGGGTTGGCCCGCTGGCCGGAGGCCGGCGGCGTCGCCACCAGGGTCGCCGGCGCCAGGAAGCCGACCGGGCTGGGCTCGCTCTCCTTGCGGTCGCGGGTCGCCCGCAGGCCAAGCGTCAGCTTGAGGGCGGCCGCGGGCCGCCAATAGACCTCGCCGAACGCCGAGTCCGAGCGCGTCCGGTTGGTCGCCTGGCTGTCGTAATAGTTGTGACCGCTACCGTCGGGCGGAAAGCTCGGGTCGATGTAGATGGGATAGGTGTTCGGGCTCCCCGCGAGGATGTCGCGCAGCTGGGACAGCGCCGTCAGTCCGTTGGAGAACACATAGTAGTTGCTGAGGATGGCGTACTCGCGGTGCAGCGCGCCGGCGTTGAAATCCCAGGCGCCCCCCGTCGCCGAGGAGAGCCGCAGCTCCTGGGTGAATTCCTTGGAGCGGGTGAGGTAACCGTCGAACGAGCGAAGGGTGTTGGCCTGGCCGACCTGCGGGTCGTTGACCACCCCGCCTGGGAACAGGCGCGAGGCCGCAAAGGCGATGTCCGGCACGGCCCGCAGGTAGTCCTGATAGGAGGCGCCGCGGTCGTAGCTGAAGCCGGTCAGCGACTCCAAGGCGAGGCGGGAGGTCAGCTGCGCCTTCGCGTCGATCTGGTAGAAGTTGGCGTGCACCGCATAGATCGGATCGAAGGCGGACTCGACCCGCCGCAGGCGGTGGTCCTGCCTCTGGCCGGCGAACATGTCGCCCTGCGAGAGGCCGGTCGCCGGAAGGTAGAGGCCGCCCAGGGTCGCCAGCGAATTCACCGTGCCGTCGGCCAGGACTTGGTAGCGCGAGCCGGGCAGGCATCCCTGGCTGAGGTAGCCGCGATTGGCCCCCAGCACCGGGACGGCGCCCAGCGAGCTTGGGCCGGGGTCCTTGATGCAGAGCGGCTTGCCGGTGCGCGAGCGATTGTCCTTCTCGTCGAACCGCTCCCACATCAGGTTGAGATCCAGCGTCTGGTTGGGATGCAGCCGGAAGCTCAGCCGCGATGCGCCGATGTCGCGGTCGTCGACGCGATGGTCGTTCCAGGTATTGGCGGTGAAGCCGTCGCGCTTCAGCAGGAAGCCGGCGAAGCGCACGGCCATCATCTCGTTGAGCGGGACGTTCGCCGCGCCCTGGAGCCGGACGGACTCGTAGTTCCCGTATTCGGCGCTGGCCCAGCCGCCCAGCTCCTCGGTGGGACGGGCGGTGATGACGTTAAGGATGCCGCCGGTGGCGTTGCGGCCGTAGAGCGCGCCCTGCGGGCCGCGCAGCAGCTCCACCCGCTCGACGTCGAAGAACTCCGCGTCGGCGAGCCGGCTGAAGGTGAAAGGCGTGGCGTTCTCGTGGATGCTGACGCCGTATTCGCCCGAGAGGCCGACGAACTTCGAGCCGATCCCACGGATCGACAGGTTGTAGCCGCCGAAGTTGGAGCGCGAATAGTTGACGTTCGGAACCGCCTGCAGGAGGTCGCGCGGACCCTCCAGGCGGGCGGCCCGCAGAGCGTCGCCCGAGAAGACGGAGGCCGCCAGCGGAACCGCCTGCAGGTTGGCTTCCCGGCGCTCGGCGGTGGCCACCAGCTCGTCGACCAGGACGCTGGTGGCTGCGCTCGCCGACGGGGCGCCGTTGCTTTCGCCGGCCTGTGCGGCGGGGCCGGCGAGCGTCCCCAGAAGCGTCGCCGACGCGCCTGCGGTCAGCAGGCGTCGCAGATTCCGATTCACAACCATTGAACCCCCGTCCCCGACGGAGGCTTACCCTGGGTTCAGCCGAAGCGGGAGCCCGCGGTGGCGGAGAGAGCCGGGACCGCGGCGACAGGTCGCGCACTGAGGGGGCGCGCATTGGCGACCTCGGCGACCCGCTCCAGCAGGGCGTCGGCCAGGATCGGCTTCGAGAGATGTCCGTCGGCGCCGGCCTGAAGCGAGGCGCTGACATGTTCGGGCATGGCGTTGGCCGTCAGCACATAGGTCGGCGTCGCCGGCGCGCCCGCCGCCTGTTCCAGTTCGCGGATCCTGGTGATGGCGGTGAGCCCGTCCATCACCGGCATCTGCATGTCCATCAGGATCAGGTCGAAGACGCCGGTGCGGAACGCCTCGACGGCGTCGGCGCCGTTCTCGACACAGGTCAGGTCGACGCCGGCGGCGCCCAGGATCAGTTCGACGACCCGGCGGTTGGTCGGATGATCCTCGGCCAGCAGCACGCGCATGCCGACCATCGGTTCGTGCGCCGCCTCGTCTTCGACGGCTTCGCACCAGAGGTCGAAGGCGCCGACGCAGCGCGGCAGCTCGACGGTGAAGATGAAGTCCGCTCCCCGGCCAGGCTTGGCGTCGGCTTCCAGCCGTCCGCCCATGGCTTCGGCGAGCGAACGGCAGATCGCCAGGCCAAGGCCCGAGCCGCCGAACCGGCGGGTGATCGAGCCGTCGGCCTGTTCGAAACGCGAGAACAGCCGGGCCTTGGTCTCCTGGTCGAAGCCGATGCCGGTGTCGCTGACCTCGAAGCGCAGCTCTGAACTCGTTTCGCCGCGGCGGGCCTGCACCGTGAGGCGCACCCGCCCGGCCTGGGTGAACTTCACGGCGTTGCCGAGCAGGTTGGAAAGGATCTGCCGGATGCGGGCGGCGTCGCCGACGTAGGCGCCCAGCGCCGCCGGCTCGATCACCACCTCCATGTCTAGGCCCTTGGCCTGGGCGGCGGCGTCGAACAGGGCGGTGCAGGCGTTGACGGAGGTCGCCAGGTCAAATGGCTCGGGCCTCAGCTCCATCTTGCCGGCCTCGATCCGCGCCAGGTCGAGGATGTCGCTGAGCAGGGTCTCGAGGGTTTTGGCGGAGGTTTCGATCAGCGAGACCATCTCGCCCTGCGCTGGGCTGAGCGCTGTCTTGGCCAGGGCCCCTGCGACGCCCATCACCCCGTTCAGCGGCGTGCGGATTTCGTGGCTCATATTGGCCAGGAATTCCGACTTGGCGCGGTTGGCGGCGGCGGCCTCGGCGGCGGCGCGCTTCAGCGCCTCGGCCGACTCGCGCAGTTCGGTGATGTCCTCGGCGATCCACAACAGCTGGCGACGGCCGCGGCCGTCACGGAAGATGATATGTTTCACCCGGGCGCAACGCCCGCGCAGCGGGCCCGAGCGCAACTCGTGCTCGCCCTCGATGACGCCGCCGGCCGCGTCGGCCTTGTCGATCTGCAGCATCAGCCTTTCGAGCTGGTCGGCTTGCAGCACGTCGCGAAATGAGCGGCCGACGGCGGCGCCCGGGAAATGGGCTGCGCCTTCGGTGACGCCGGCGTTGAGCAGTTCGATGCGTCCGGATTCCAGATCCAGCAGGGCGATCTGGGCTGGCAGGTTGTCGACCACCGCGCGCAGCTGCGCCTCGGATTCCTCGCGCGCGCGCTGCGCCTCGACCTCGGCGCTGATGTCCTGGTGAACCAGCAGCACCGCGGCGGGCTGGCCGGCGTCATCGCGCCAGTAGCTGGCCTGGGACCGCAGATACAGGCCGCGGCCCTCGGGCAGCGGCAGGATCCGGTCGATCTGCACCATGGCCTCGCCGGCGGCCAGGCGTTGGTAGATATCCTGCACGACCGGGCCGACGTCCGGCACGCTGTCGGCGGCGTGCTTGCCGATGACGTCGGCCCGCGACGCGCCAGAGCCGTCGATGAAGGTCTTGACGAACATCTGGCTCATCTCGATGACGCGGCCTTCGAGATCCATCAGCGACATGTAGATCGGCGCACGCGCGACAAAGCGTCGCGCCACATCTGCCAGGCCGTAGGCGTTGGCCTCAGTCATCGTTTCCCCCTAAGATCGGGCCGAATTTTAGTCGCAGGTGCTTAATTTTTCCCGCAGCCAGCCGAGCGCCGCGGCCTCGCAGCGTCCGCCTAGAAGGTGTCCCAGTCGTTGGCGCGTGAGGCGGCCAGGCGCGCGGCGGCGGGCGCGTAGACTTCCCAGCGGGCGCAGCTCCAGCGGCCGGTGGCGACGCATTGCACGGCGGATGCGACCTCGCCCGCCTCGCAATCGATGCGTTCGTCGGGGTCCCAGCCCTCGGACGCGCAGAGCTCGCGCGCGAAAGCTTCGACCTCGGGGGGATGACAAAGCGCTTCCATCACAGCTGTTGCTACAGCAACTCGGTGTGTGGAAGGTTTACGCGCCCGGCGGCCTTGGAAGGCCTGCGCCGCGGCGCATCTATTGCTCGCGCGAGGCGGGCGGGGGCTCGGACTGCGCCTGGGGATCCCATGAGCGCGCTTCCAGCCGCTCGGCAAGGCGACGCAGCTCGGCGGCCTTGGCGGTCAGCCACTGCTTGTCGGGCAGGTAGCTCACGACCGTGGCCATGTACTCCGCCGACGCGGCTTCTTTCCTGAGATCGTCTGGGGTCACACCTGCACAACTGCCGAGCGCAGCGCGAGTTCCATGCCGCGGGCTTTCGCCTGGGGCTGGGGCCGAAGCCTTCCCCCCGACGGCCTCAACGCGCATATGGGGGCGATGGACGGGACCTCGACCGCGCTTGTGCTGTTTTCCGGCGGACAGGACTCCGCGGTCTGCCTGGCCTGGGCGCTGGCGCGCTATGACCGGGTCGAGACCGTGGGGTTCGACTACGGCCAGCGTCATTCGGTGGAGCTCGAGGCGCGCCTGGCCGTGCGCCAGTCGATCGTCGATCGGTTCCCTATCTGGGCCGGCCGACTTGGCGAGGACCATGTGCTGGACATGCGCGGCTTCGGCGCGGTGGCGGAAAGCGCGCTGACCGCCGACCGGGCGATCGAGCTGACCGAGAAGGGCCTGCCGTCGACCTTCGTGCCTGGCCGCAACCTGGCCTTCTTCGTCTACGCGGCGGCGCTGGCCGACCGTCGCGGCCTGAAGCGGCTGGTCGGCGGCATGTGCGAGACCGACTTCTCCGGCTATCCGGACTGCCGGCGCGACACCCTGGAGGCCATGCAGCAGGCGCTGAACCTCGGCATGGCCCAGGATTTCGTCATCGAGACGCCGCTGATGCGGCTGACCAAGGCGCAGACCTGGGCGCTGGCGAAGGGACTGGGCGGCGAGCCGCTGGTCGAGCTGGTCGTCCGGGACAGCCACACCTGCTACCTGGGCGAACGCGGGGTCCTGCATCCCTGGGGCCATGGTTGCGGGACCTGTCCGGCCTGCGAGTTGCGCGCCCGCGGCTGGGAGGGCTGGGTCGCCGACGGCCGGTCGGCGCTGACGGCCGAGGAGGCCGCGGCGTGACTTATGCGGTCAAGGAGATCTTCCTGACCCTACAGGGGGAGGGCGGCCAGGCCGGCCGGCCGGCGGTGTTCTGCCGCTTCGCCGGCTGCAACCTGTGGTCCGGCCGCGAAGCGGATCGCGCCGGGGCGGTCTGCACCTTCTGCGACACCGATTTCGTCGGGATGGACGGGCCGGGCGGCGGGCGGTTCGCCGACGCCGAGGCGCTGGGCGCGGCGGTCGAGGCGGAGTGGCGTGGCGGGGCGAGCGAGCGGCTGGTGGTGCTGACCGGCGGCGAGCCCTTGCTGCAGGTCGACCCGGCGCTGATCGCCGCCCTGCATGAGCGCGGCTTCGAGATCGCGGTGGAGACCAACGGCACGCTGGCGGCGCCCGACGGGCTGGACTGGATCTGCGTCAGCCCCAAGGCGGACGCCCCGCTCGCCCAGACCCGGGGCCAGGAGCTGAAGCTGGTCTATCCGCAGGCCGGCGTCGATCCGGCGCGGTTCGAGGGGCTGGATTTCGAGCGTTTCCTGCTGCAGCCGATGGACGGCCCCGAGCGTCTCGCCAACACGCAGGCGGCGATCGCCTATTGCCTCGCCCACCCTCGCTGGCGTTTAAGCGTCCAAACCCACAAATATCTCGGCATTGCCTGAGGCATTTTCCAAGCTTCGGCCGCCCAAGACCCTGATGAGCCCAGCCATTTTCGAGATCACCAAGGCCGCCGGCTTCGATGCGGCGCACAACCTGCCGGACGGCCCGGCGGGCAGCCCCTACACCCGCCTGCACGGCCACTCGTTTCGCGTCGAGGCGACGGTGCGCGGCCAGCCGGCGCCGCCGGTCGGCTGGGTGGTGGACCTGGGCGACCTCGACGGCGCCCTGAAGGCGGTGGCCGGCGAGTTGGACCACGGCCTGCTCAACGAGAAGCCTGGGCTGGAGAGCCCGACGCTGGAGCACATCTGCCTCTATTTCGCCGAGCGCCTCAAGCCGCAGTTCCCCGGCCTCTGCCGGGTGATGGTCTCTCGGCCGACGATCGGCGAGAGCTGCACCTATCTGCTCAGCTAGGCCTGGTCCGCCAGGGCCAAATCGGCCCGGGCGCTGTCGCAAAAGTTGAGTTGGATCTCCGGGAACACGGCACGTTGAATCGCAGTTGTGGCGATGCTGTTGCGTCGCAGCATTGATTTTTGACGTTCAAGTCGGGCGATCCGACCCGCCGCGCGCGGGTCTCCAAGAGGAGTTCCCAGATGGCAGATGTTCAGAATAATGGAGTCGGCGGCGCTGCATCGGACGCAGCCCGATCGGCCGCCGACGCCGCCTCCCGCCAGATCAAGGACGGCGCGCGCGCCGTCCAGGGGGTAGCCGACAAGGCGGCGGAGGGGGGTCGCGCAGCGACCGAGGCCAACGGCGACATCCTTCGCAACCACCTCGACACCGCCCAGCAGGCGGTGCGCTCGAGCCTGGAGACCGGCGCGCGCAGCTTCGAGGGGCTGACGCAGACCTTGACCAGGACGTTCGGCGTGGCCCCGCCCAATCCCGACCTCGCCGAACGGGCGGCGCAGAACGTGCAGGCGATCTCCCAGGCCTCCAGCGCGCTCGCCAAGGGGGCGCAGGACGCCTCCCGCGCCTGGCTCGACCTGACGCAGAAGACGGTGCGGACCAATCTGGAGGCCATCGGCCAGCTGAGCGCCTGCCGCACGATCCAGGAACTGGCGGCGGTGCACAGCAATCTGGTGCGGGACAATCTGCAGCAGGCGATCGAGAGCGGCGACGTGATCGCGCGCGTCTCCTCGGACGCGATCCGCGAAGCCAATCGGGCGATCCAGACGTCCGCTCAACCGGCCCCCGCCCCCCGGGCGGTCTGATTTGAAGACGGGAGGGTCCGCGCGGGCGCTCCCGTCTTCGCAGCTCGGCCTCGGCGCGCCCCTAGCGCCGTCCCTGCTCGCCGGGATGGAAGGCGCCGCCGCCGGTCTGGGCGCGGTGGCGCAGGAAGGAGTCGGCCAGGACGCAGGCCATCATCGCCTCCACCACCGGCACGGCGCGGATGCCGACGCAGGGGTCGTGGCGGCCCTTGGTGCGCAACTCGATCTCCTCGCCGGCCTCGTTCAGCGTCTGGCGCGGGGTGAGGATCGAGGAGGTCGGCTTGAAGGCGACGCGGGCGGTCACCGGCTGGCCGGTGGCGATGCCGCCCATCACGCCGCCGGCGTGGTTGGCCAGGAACTGCGGCCCATCCTGGCCGGCGCGCATCTCGTCGGCGTTCTCCTCGCCGGAGAAGGCCGCCGAGGCGAAGCCGGCGCCGAATTCCACGCCCTTGGAGGCGTTGATCGACATGAAGGCGGCGGCGAGCTCGGCGTCGAGCTTGCCGTAGATCGGTGCGCCCCAGCCGGCCGGAACGCCCAGCGCCTCGACGGCGACGACGGCGCCGGTGGAGGAGCCGGCTTTGCGGATCTTTTCCAGATGCTCCTCCCAGACCGGGACCATGGCGGCGTCGGGACACCAGAACGGGTTCTCGAGCGTCTGCGCCCAGTCCATCCGGGCCGGGTCGACCGCGTGCGGGCCGATCTGCACCACCGCGCCGCGGATCTCGACGTGCGGGATGACCTTGCGGGCGATGGCGCCGGCGGCGACGCGGGCGGCGGTCTCGCGGGCCGACTGGCGTCCGCCGCCGCGGTAGTCGCGCACCCCGTACTTGGCGAAATAGGCGTAGTCGGCGTGGCCCGGGCGGAAGGCCTGGGCGATCTCGGAATAGTCGCGGCTGCGCTGGTCGACGTTCTCGATCATCAGCGAGATCGGCGTGCCGGTGGTCACCTGGCCAGGCGTGCGCTCGTCGCCGAACACCCCCGAGAGGATGCGCACGGCGTCCGGCTCCTGGCGCTGGGTGACGAACTTGCCCTGGCCGGGACGGCGCCTGTCGAGCCAGGGCTGGATGTCGGCCTCGGTCAGCGGAATGCCGGAAGGACAGCCGTCGACCACGCAGCCCAGCGCCGGCCCATGGCTCTCGCCCCAGGTCGTCACGCGGAAGAGATGGCCGAAAGTGTTGTGCGACATGGCCCGGCTTCTAGAGCGCCTTCCGCAAAAGTGGAAACCGGTTTTGCGAGCGGAACGCGCTCAAGCCTTTGATGCCAGCCACTCTTTCTGTTGGAAAGAGTGGGGGCCGAAGCAGGGCGAGGGAACAAATCAACCGCCCGCGCCGTCGCGGCCAGGGCGAGCATTCGTGCGGCTTGAGCTCGCTTGCGAGCGGTGTGTATAATACACACGTGAATAGCCGGGACGTCATCAAGGCGTTGGAAGCCGAGGGGTGGCTCGTGGTGGCCCAAAAAGGCTCGCACGTTCAATTCAAGCACGCGATGAAGCCGGGCCGGGTGACGGTCCCGCACCCAAAAAAGGATCTGCCAATCGGGACCCTACGGTCCATTGAGAAACAGGCCGGATTGAAGCTGTCCTAAGGGACGGCAGGCCCGACAAAGGAGATCGGCATGCGCCAGTATATCGACCTAATCCACAAGGACCCCGAGAGTGACTACGGCGTGTCCTTTCCCGACTTTCCGGGCTGCATCACCGCCGGCGTCGATCTCGACGAGGCGCGCGCCAACGCCATCGAAGCCCTGGCCCTGCACGTCGAAGGCATGATCGAGGACCAGGAGGCCATTCCCGAGCCCTCATCTCTCGAGACGGTCATGTCGGATCCCGAGAACCGTGACGGCGTCGCCGTTCTGGTCCAGCTGTCAGCTGGCCCGGTCAGGGCCGTGCGGGTCAACATCACCCTGCCCGAGCCGGAACTGCGGCAGATCGACAGCTATGCGGAGGCGCACGGCCTTACCCGGTCCGGGTTCCTGCTGACCGCGGCGCGCAAGGCGATGACCGCGGCGTGAGGTCGGCTACCGGCCCGGATCCAGCAGGCCGAGCTGGGCCACTGTGACCAGGAGCGCCAGGGCCAGGGTCTGTTCCAGCGCCAGAGTCCAGTAGAGCGCGCGCGCAGCCTTCGCCGGATCGCCGGCGGCGAGCGGCGTCAGGGCCCAGCGGTTGACGCTCGCCACGGCGCCGAGGCCCAGGACCAGGGCGAGCTTCACGGCGAAGGCCGTCAGGTAGGTTGGTCCGGGCGGGCCGCCGGCCAGGCTGACGACGATGGCGGCGACGATCAGGCCGGTGGTCGCCAGGGCCGCGACCGCGCCGAGCGCCATCTTGCCGAAGGCTCGCAACAGGCGCTCGGTCTGTGCGCCGGGCGTGCGCAGGGCGATGATCAACGGCAGCAGCCCGCCCAGCCAGGCGCCGGCGAACAGCAGGTGCAGGGCCATGACGAAGACGCGCACGCCGCCGGCGATCCCGCCGATCGTCGCGGCGTGGCCGACAAAGGCCAGGCTTACCAGCAAGGCGCCGGTGACATAGGCCCGCATCCGCGGCGACCGGGCCGGGGCGAAGGCCATCCCCACCAGCGCCAGGCAGATCAGGACGGCCGCGGAGAGCGCCGCGCCTGAAACGGTGGACAGGCAGAACTGGAGAAAACCCGGCCGGGCCGGCGTCTGCGCCCAAAGCGAGAGCAGCCAGACCAGGCCGGCGACCGCGGCGGTGGCCGGGGCGGTGACGCGCAGGCTGGTGGGCTCGTGGCCGCGTCGCGTCCAGGGGGCGTAGAGCGGAAAGCAGGCGCCGCCGAACAGGCTGACGGCCAGGGCCAGCAGGCCGAAACGGCCGATCAGAAGGGGCCAGTTCGCCACGGAGCTCAAAGCGCTGCCTCTCGGGGTCTTTGCATCGGCGCTGATTGCGGCAGTGCCCTGGCGAGAGCAAGCGATCATTCCTTGGATGCCGGGCCTTGCATACCGGGCGCATGGGGCGGCGCCGGCCGGCGGACTGCGCTATATCCCGCCGATGACCGACAAGAGCCTGATCCCGCCGTCGCCGAGCGAGGACGACTACGTCCGCCAGATCGCGCGCGCCGAGCCGCCGCCGCTGCTGTCCGAGGACGACCCGATCGCGCTGTTCGGCCAGTGGCTGAAGGAGGCTGTCGAGAAGGAGCCGAACGACCCCAACGCCGCGGCCGTGGCGACGGTCGACGAGGAGGGACTGCCGGACGTGCGCATGGTGCTGCTGAAGGACGCCGACGCCCGCGGCTTCGTCTTCTACACCAACCTGGAGAGCGCCAAGGGGCAGCAGCTGGCCGCCAATCCGAAGGCGGCGCTGCTGTTCCACTGGAAGTCGCTGCGCCGGCAGGTGCGGGTGCGCGGGCCGGTGTCGCAGGTCAGCGCGGCGGAAGCCGACGCCTACTGGGCGACGCGGGCGCGGCCGGCGCAGCTGGGGGCCTGGGCCTCGGCGCAGTCGCGGCCGCTGCCGGACCGGCTGGCGCTGGAGAAGAAGATCGCCGAGCACGGGCTGCGCTTCGGCCTGGGCAAGGTGCCGCGGCCGCCGCACTGGTCGGGCTTTCGGGTGACGCCCGAAGTGATCGAGTTCTGGCGTGACCGGCCCTTTCGGCTGCACGAGCGCCTGGTGTTCGAGCGCGTCGCCGCCGGCTGGACCACGCGACGGCTCTTCCCTTGAGCGGCGGCTTGCCCCCGAGCGGCGACTTGCCCATGAGCGATTGCCAGGCGGAGGCCGGCGCCTGGCTCGAGGCCCAGGCGGAACGGGTGATCGAGACCGCGCTCGCCCGGGTGTTTCTGACGCCCACGGCGGTCTTCAAGCAGAAGAAGGCGGTCTGCTACGACTATGTTGACCTGAGCACCCAGGCGCGCCGGTTCTGGGCGCTGGAGCGGGAACTCGCCTTCAACCGGCCGGCCGCGCCGGACATCTATCGCGCGGTGCGGCGGATCACCCGGCGGGCCGACGGCGGCCTGGAGTTCGACGGGCCCGGCGAGGTGCTGGACCAGGTGCTGGAGATGCGGCGCTTTGCGGATGACGCGGTGCTCGCCACCAATCCAGACGCCATGGACGGGGAGATGGCCGAGGCGCTCGGCCGGACGATCGCCCGCTACCATGCCGAGGCGCCGCGACGGACAAGTTCGGGCCTGGCCTTCACCGTGCCGTCCAACGCCCATGTGCTGGCGGACCTGGCCCCGGCGCTGGACGCCGGCGCGGTCGCCGAGCTGGTCGCGGCGACGCAGGCCGAATACGCGCAGCGGGAACCTCTGCTCGAGGCGCGCGCCGCGGCCGGTTTCTCGCGCCGCTGCCATGGGGACCTGCACCTGGGGAACCTGCTGGTGGAGCAGGGCCGGCCGGTGCTGTTCGACTGCATCGAGTTCAACGACGCGCTGAGCGACATCGACGTCTTCTATGACCTCGCCTTCCTGCTGATGGACCTGGACTTCCGCGGCCGCCGGGCGGCGGCGGTGCGGGTGCTGTCCGGCTATCTCGACGAGGCGGCGCGGTGCTTTCCGGCGAGCCTCTGGGAGGGGGTGGCGGCGTTGCCGCTGATGCTGTCGGTGCGCGCGGCGGTGCGGGCCCATGTCAGCGCCCACAGCGGCGATGCGGCGCTCGGCCGGCGCTACCTGGCGGCGGCGCTGCAGCATCTGTCGCCGGCGCCGCCGGTGCTGGCGGCCGTCGGCGGCCGCTCGGGGTCCGGCAAGTCGACGGTGGCGCGCGAGCTGGCGCCGGCGCTGGGCGCCGCGCCCGGCGCGGTAATCCTACGCAGCGACGAGATCCGCAAGCGGCAGGCCGGGCTGGCCCCGACCGACCGGGCGGGCCCTTCGGCCTATACGCCGCAGGCGGATGCGGCGGTGTTCGACGAATTCTTCGCCACCGCCGAGATCCTGCTGCGGGCCGGACGGGCGGTGGTGCTGGACGCCACCTTCCTGCGGCCGCAGATGCGCGCGCGGGCCGAAGCGGTGGCGACGACGGCGGGCGTCGCCTTCCACGGCCTCTGGCTGGAGGCGCCGGCGGCGGTGCTGGAGGCGCGGGTGGCGGCCCGCACCGGCGACGCCTCCGACGCCGACGTGCGGGTGCTGCGCGACCAGCTGGCGCGCGATCCGGGGCCGATGAGTTGGCGGGTGCTGGACGCGGCCTGTCCCACGCTTCCGGACTGGGCCCTTCCGAACCGGGCCCAGGAACCCTAGATTTGGCCGATGGCAGTCGCATTCACCCGCGAGGAAGACTACGAGGCCCGCGCTGCGGACCTGCCCGATCGTCCGATCTCGCCGCACCCGAACCTGGTCACCGCCTCCGGCCTGGCCGCACTGGAGACCGAGCTGGCCGCCGCCCGCGCGGCCTATGCCGCAGCCCAGAGCGAGGGCGGCATCAGCGCCGACCGCACGGCCATGTCCCGGGCCACCCGCGACCTGCGCTACTGGTCGGCGCGCCGGGGCAGCGCCCAGCTGACCGAGCCGGAAGGCGCGGCCGGGATGGTGCAGTTCGGCCGCACTGTGGAGATCGAGCGCGACGATGGCCGCCGCCAGACCTTCCGCATCGTCGGCGAGGACGAGGCCGATCCGGCGCGGGGCAGCATTTCCTACGTCTCGCCGCTGGCCCGCGCCCTGCTCGGCAAGACGGTGGGCGACACCGTGGTGGTCAATGGGGCCGAGGTCGAGGTGGCGGCGGTCCGCTGAACAGAGCGGATTGAACCACGGAAGACACGGAAAACACGGACGAGGTGGTGGACCGCCCCCCTTTGGTGAGACAGCTTAATAAGCCACAGCAGTTGTAGTTGCCGTGGGCCGCGAGAGGCGGTCCACGGGGCTGTGGATTTTGTGGATAAGTCTCTGGTCGGCTTCGTAC
>Ga0105248_10003122_pt1 | contig 18333 bp, 17 predicted proteins | sample KBSS34metaG_FD_81524 | JGI IMG/M metagenome (GOLD analysis project Ga0105248, IMG submission 81524) | Switchgrass rhizosphere microbial communities from Kellogg Biological Station, Michigan, USA - KBS S3-4 metaG | ecosystem: Host-associated > Plants > Roots > Rhizosphere > Soil | place... | reverse complement strand
TCCTGTCGGAGAAAGCACTCTCTGGCGGGCGAGGGGAAAGTTGGCGCGCGTCCGCCGGGCCGCCCCAAGGCCCGCGCGCCATCCCCTCGGGGGATCGGCTTGCGTACTCGCAAGCCGAGGGGCCGTCATTTCACTCGGGGGATCGGCTTGCGTACTCGCAAGACGAGGGGTCGTCATCGGACCACCTGGCGCTGCGAGCCCAGTCCTTTCACCCCAAGCGTCACCACGTCGCCGCGCTTGAGGTACTGCGGCGGCTTCATGCCCATGCCCACGCCGGGCGGCGTGCCGGTGGCGATCACGTCGCCGGGCAGCAGCGTCATGAAGTGGCTGACGTAGCTCACGAGCTGCGCCACGCCGAACACCATCGTCGCGGTGTTGCCGCGCTGGCGTGGCTGCCCGTTCACGTCCAGCCACAGCTCGAGCGCCTGCGGGTCGGGTACTTCGTCGGGAGTGACCAGCCAGGGGCCGATCGGGCCGAAGCCGTCGTAGCCCTTGCCCTTGTCCCAGGTGCCCCCGCGCTCGATCTGCCAGGCGCGCTCGCTCACGTCGTTGACCACACAGTAGCCGGCCACGTGGGAGAGGGCCGCCGCCTCGTCGACCGAACGCGCGGTGCGCCCGATCACCACCCCCAGCTCCACCTCCCAGTCGGTCTTTTGCGAGTCCGCAGGCAATGCGATGCCGTCGTCGGGCCCCGCGATGCAGGTGGTCGCCTTCATGAAGACGATGGGCTCGGCCGGCACCGGCATGCCCGCTTCGGCGGCGTGGTCACGGTAGTTCAGGCCGATGGCAACAAATTTGCTGATACCGGTGAAGGGCACGCCGAGGCGTACCTCGTCCGACACCTTCGGCAGCCGCGTGGGGTCGAGCTTCGCGAGACGGGCGAGGCCCTCCAGACCGAGCGTGGGCAGGTCCAGGCGCGGCACCAGGGCGGACAGGTCGCGCAGCATGCCCTCGCCATCGATGAGCCCGGCGCGCTCGCGCCCATCCTCGCCAAATCGGACCAGCTTCATGTGTGTTGCTCCAGCAAGCGGTGAGTGCGGGTATCCCCGCGGACGGGGACTGCGCGAATCGAATCGGGCGGGTAGAGTTTCGTGCGTCCGCGGCGGGCGCAGCGCTGCGCGCCCCGACTGCCCGCTCGCACTGGCTTCCACCGTGTCTCACACGCCCAAGACGGGAGGCTCATGATGCTCGCGCTTGACGCGATGATCGGATCGAAACTCGCGGCCCTGCCGGTTCCCACCGCACTCGTGTTGCCCGGAGGCCGCAAGCTCGGTGCGCCCGAGCCCCGGATCACGCTCAGCGTGAACGACCTGCGGCTGCTGCCGCTGTTGAGCGCCGGGCAGATCGGCGCGCTGGCCGAGGCCTATGTGGAGGGCCGGCTGGAAATCAGCGGGACGATGCGCGAGCTCATGGCCGCCGCCGCCGCGCTGCTGCCGCAGGACCCGGTGGACCTGGCCACGCGGCGCGGGGCGCTGGGCTGGTGGGCGGGCCTCTTGCGCGAGGGCAAGTCGCTCGCGCGCCATACCCGTGAGCGCGATGCGCGCCAGATCGAGCAGCACTACGACGTGTCCGACGACTTCTACGCGTTGTGGCTCGACCCGCGACGCGTGTACTCGTGCGCCTATTTCAGCGAGCCCGGCATGACGCTCGCGCAGGCCCAGGAGGCCAAGCTGGACCACATCTGCCGCAAGCTGATGCTGCAGCCGGGCGAGCGCTTCCTCGACATCGGCGCCGGCTGGGGCGCGCTGCTGCTGTGGGCGGCCGAGCGCTACGGTGTGCAGGCGCACGGCGTGACGCTGTCGAAGAACCAGCATGCCTACGTGAACCGCCTCATCGAGGAACGCGGGCTGCGCGGCCGCGTCACCATGGAGCTGCGCGACTACCGAGACATCGACGAGTCGCAGCCCTTCGACAAGATCGCCTCGGTGGGCATGTTCGAGCACGTGGGGCGCGCGAACCTCACCGCCTATTTCGCCAAGATCCGCCGCCTGCTCAAGCCGGGTGGGCTGCTCATGAACCATGGCATCACGGCGGGCGGCGTCGCCAACTCGCAGCTCGGCGCGGGCATGGGCGACTTCATCGACCGCTACATCTTCCCGGGCGGCGAGCTGGTGCACGTGTCCGCGGCTCTTGCGGCCATGTCGCTGTCGGGGCTCGAGAGCGTGGACGTCGAGAACCTCAGGCCGCACTACGCGCGCACGCTGTGGGCCTGGAGCGACGCGCTGGAGGCGCGGCTCGACGCGGCGCGCCGGCTCACGCGCGACAGCGTGCTGCGGGCCTATCGGCTGTACCTGTCGGGCTGCGCCATGTGCTTCGAGCACGGCTGGATCTCGCTGCACCAGGTGCTCGCCAGCCGGCCGGCCCACGACCCGGCGCTCGGGCCGATGCGCGGCGCGCTGTCCTCCTTCCCGTTCCAGCGCGACTACATGTACCGCTGATCCCGCCCTGAACCGCCCCGCCCCGGCGGGGCTCACCCGAAAGCGCCACGCGATGCTCTACAAGTTCAGATCCAAGGCCGGCGGCGACGTCATCATGCTGGGCCCCGCGGGCGACGAGCTGATGCGCATCATCGGCAAGGAGCCCGCCCCGAAGGGCATCATCGAGCCGGCCGACATGCCCGCGGCGGTGCAGGCCATCGAGCGTGCCATCGCCAACGACGAGGCCCGGCGCGCCAAGGCCGAGGCCGACGCGCGCGCCGAGGGCAAGCCCCTGCCGCCGCGCGAAGGCGTCACCCTGCGCCAGCGCGCCTGGCCGCTGGCCGACCTGATGAAGCGTGCGCACGCGGACGACGTCGAGATCGTCTGGGGCGTTTGAACGGCAAGCACACGAAAGGAACCCATGAAGTTCACGAGCAACGAGAGGCATGCAGGATGACGGCTGCGAAGCAGGACCACGGGCTCGTGCAGCTCACCCGCCTGATCGCGATCCGCCACGGCGAGACCGCCTGGAACGTGGACACGCGCATCCAGGGCCAGCTCGACATCGCGCTGAACGACACCGGGCGCTGGCAGGCGCAGCGCCTGGGCGAGGCGCTCGCGCACGAAGGCATCGAGCGGATCTATTCGAGCGACCTCGCCCGCGCACGCGAGACCGCGCAGGCCGTGGGCGACGCGACGGGCGTTGCGGTGCATCTCGATCGCTCGCTGCGCGAGCGCGCCTTCGGCGAATTCGAGGGCCACACCTTCGCGCAGATCGAGGAACGCTGGCCGGTCGAGTCCATGCGCTGGCGCAAGCGCGAGGCCGACTTCGGTCCGCGCGGCGGCGAGTCGCTGCAGGACTTCTACGCGCGCTGCGTGCAGGCGATCACGCGCATCGCGCAGGCCGAGCTCGGCCGCACGGTCGCCGTGGTGGCGCATGGCGGCGTGCTCGACTGCCTGTACCGCGCGGGCGCGCGCATCCCGCTGCAGGCGCCGCGCACCTGGCAGCTCGCCAACGCAAGCATCAACCGCCTGCTCTACACGCCCGAGGGCTTCTCGGTCGTGGGCTGGGCCGACGGCCTGCATCTGGAGCGACCGGAAACCGGCGAGGGCGCCGCCGACGCGGGCCCGAACGGCGGCGACCGCGTGCGCCACGCGGCATGAGCACAACTTCCGCGCGCGCGCCTCGCGCTGCCGTGGGCGACGGCGTCGATCGCATCGACACGCCCGCGCTCGTCGTCGATCTCGACGCCTTCGAGCGCAACCTCGACACGATGGCCGCATTCGCGCGCACGAGCGGCCTGCGGCTGCGTCCGCACGCCAAGATGCACAAGTGCGTCGCCGTGGCGCAGGCGCAGATCGCGCGCGGCGCGGTCGGCGTGTGCGTGCAGAAGACCGGCGAGGCACAGGCCCTGGTGGACGGCGGCGTGAGCGACGTCTACATCAGCAATGAAGTCATCGCCCCGCACAAGCTCGAGCGCGTGGCGGCACTCGCGCTGCGCGCGAAGATTTCCATCGCGGTCGACAGCGTCCTGGGCATCGAGCGGCTGGCCGCGGCGGTGCATGCGCGCGGCGCGCGCGTCGACGTGTTCGTAGAGGTCGACGTGGGGCAGGGCCGCTGCGGCGTGGCGCCGGCCGAGGCCGGCGCGCTGGCGCGGCAGGTGGTCGCGCACGAGGGCCTGCGCTTCGCGGGCCTGCAGGCCTATCACGGTGCAGCGCAGCACCTGCGCGAGCCCGCCGCGCGAGAAGCCGCGATCCGGCACGCCGCGTCGGTGGCGCAGGCGGCGCGTGCGTCCGTCACTGCGGCGGGCGTGGCCTGCCCGCTGGTGACCGGGGCGGGCACCGGCAGCTTCGTCTTCGAGGCGGTGAGCGGCGTGTGGGGCGAGCTGCAGGCCGGCAGCTACGCCTTCATGGACCGCGACTACGCCGACAACCTCCCCGCCGGCCCGCGCTTCGAGCACGCGCTCTTCGTGAAGAGCCAGGTGATGAGCCGCGGCGCGGCGCATGCGGTGGTCGACGCCGGGCACAAGTCGCACGCCATCGACAGCGGGCTGCCTCGCGTGTGGGGCCTGGAGTGCAGCTTCGCCAACGGTGGCGACGAGCACGGCGTCCTGCGCGCCATGCACGCGCGCGGGGCGCTGCCGGCGCTGGGCGACACCGTGTGGCTGGTGCCGGGTCACTGCGACCCGACGGTGAATCTGCACGATCACCTCATCGGCGTGCGCGGCGGCCTGGAGCGCGGCGTGGTGGAGAGCGTCTGGCCGATCGACGCGCGCGGCGCTTGCGACTGAGTGACGAGCCCTCGTCGGTTCACCGCTCCTGTCGGAGTCAGGGCACTCTGGCGCGCGAGGGGAAAGTTGGCGCGCGTCCGCAGGGCCGCCCCAAGGCCCGCGCGCTTTTCCCCTCGGGGGATCGGCTCAGGTACTCCTGAGACGAGGGGTCGTCATTCCAGCGCGCGTCCGCAGGGCCGCCCCAAGGCCCGCGCGCTTTTCCCCTCGGGGGATCGGCTCAGGTATTCCTGGGTCGAGGGGTCGTCATGATTGCGGGATGATCGCCCGATGCTGCAACCCGCCCAGGTCATCGTCCTCGCGACGCCCGTCTTTCTCGCGCTGATCGGCGTCGAACTCCTCGTCGGCCTCGCGCGCCGGCGCAACACCTATCGGCTCAACGACGCGCTGGGGAGCATCTCCACGGGGATCATGAGCCAGATCATCGGCGTGTTCGGCGCGGCGGTGACGGTCGTGATGTACCAGTGGCCGTATCAATGGTTCTCGCTGTTCTCGCTGAGCGAGCGCGATCCCTGGGTGTGGGTCCTGGGCCTGCTCGTCTACGACTTCTGCTACTACTGGCATCACCGCGCGGGGCACACCTGCGCGCTCTTCTGGGCAGCGCACGTGGTGCATCACCAGAGCGAGGACTACAACCTGTCCACCGCGCTGCGTCAGCCGAGCACCTACTGGATCCTGAACTGGGTGTTCTACCTGCCCATGGCGGTGCTCGGCATTCCGCCGCTCGTGTATGCGGTGGTCGCGCTCATCGACCTGCTCTACCAGTACTGGGTCCACACCCAGCAGATCGGCCGCATGGGCTGGTTCGACCGCTGGTTCTGCGCGCCGAGCAACCACCGCGTCCACCATGCAGTGAACGACCGCTACCTCGACCGCAACTACGGCGGCATCCTGCTCGTGTGGGACCGCCTCTTCGGCAGCTACGAGCCGGAGCACGACGAGGAGCCCTGCGTCTACGGCACGCGCGCGCCGCTGCGCAGCTTCGATCCGGTGCGCGCGAACCTGCAGGTCTATGCCGATCTGCTGCGCGACAGCTGGCACACCCGCCGCTTCGCGGACAAGCTGCGCGTGTGGTTCAAGCCGCCGGGCTGGCGCCCCGCCGATGTGGCGGCGCGCTTTCCCAAGCCCGCGTTCGATGTGTCGCAGGTGCGCCTTTACAACCCGCCGGCAAGCCGCGCGCGCCAGATCGGCGCGGCCATCGTCTTCGTGGCGCTGCTGGGCGCGACCACGGCCTACCTGTGGAACGTGCACCTGATGGCCTGGCCCGCAGCAGTGGGCGGCGCGGCCGCCATCGTGATCGGACTGTGGTTCGTGGCGCGGCTGCTGGAGCCGCGCGCGGCGGCGCAGCCGCAGGCGCAGGCGGTCGCCGGCGCCGAAGGCCTCACGCGCTGAAGCTCAGGCGCCGAAGAGGTCGCCCGCGCCCTGGGCGCGCGGCGGCACCAGCCCCAGATGGCGGAACGCGGCCTGCGTGGCCACGCGTCCGCGCGGCGTGCGCTGCAGGTAGCCCTGCTGGATGAGGTAGGGCTCGATCACGTCCTCGATGGTCCCGGCCTCCTCGCCGATGGCCGCGGCGAGGTTGTCCAGCCCGACAGGGCCGCCGTCGAACTTGTGGATGACCGCATCGAGCAGCTTGCGGTCCATGACGTCGAAGCCCTGCGGATCGACGTCGAGCATGGCCAGCGCCTTGTCGGCCAGCGTGCGGGTGATGTGGCCGCTGCCCTTCACGTCGGCGTAGTCGCGCACGCGGCGCAGCAGCCGGTTGGCGATGCGCGGCGTGCCGCGCGAGCGCCGCGCGATCTCGCGGGCGCCGTCTTCGTCGATGGGCGCGTTGAGCAGCCCCGCCGAGCGCGCGACGATGCGGGCGAGCTCGTCGTGGCTGTAGAACTCCAGCCGCGCCACGATGCCGAAGCGGTCGCGCAGCGGGTTGGTGAGCATGCCCGCGCGCGTGGTGGCGCCCACGAGGGTGAAGGGCTGCAGGTCGAGCTTGATGGAGCGTGCGGCGGGACCGTCGCCGATCATGATGTCGATCTGGTAGTCCTCCAGCGCGGGGTAGAGGATCTCCTCGACCACCGGCGAGAGCCGATGGATCTCGTCGATGAAGAGCACGTCGTTGCGCTCCAGGTTCGTGAGGATGGCGGCGAGATCCTTGGGCTTTTCCAGCACCGGGCCGGAGGTCTGGCGCAGGTTCACGCCCAGCTCGTGGGCAATGATGTGGCTGAGCGTGGTCTTGCCCAGGCCCGGCGGGCCGAACAGCAGCACGTGGTCCAGCGCCTCCGAACGCTTCTTCGCCGCGCCGATGAAGATCTCCAGCTGCTCGCGCGCCTTGGCCTGTCCGACGTAATCGGCAAGCCCCTTCGGACGCAGCGCCCGCTCGACGGCCTCCTCGTTGGGCGATGCCGGGGCGGCGCTCACCATGCGGCGCGCGCTCGGCGCGAAGTCGTCGGTCTGGATGCTCATGGGCGCAATTGTCGCGCCGCGTCAGTGGCCAGCTCCCCGCACCCGGGTGGGCCAGCGGGGGCGGGCAGCCACGCACAAGGGTTTGTTCCATCGTCAGTGAACAGTCAGCGTGCCTAGGATCTTTTGTCAGCAGGCCTTTTCCTTTTGGCCGAGGCCGCGCATGCCGTGTGAACCCCGATCACCAGGAGACCCCATGCCGCAAGCCCTCTCGCAAAGACGCCGTTTCCTCAAGAAGGCTTCGGCCGGCGCCATCGGCGCCAGCGCCCTGGCCGCCCCGATGGTCTCGAATGCGCAGACCGTCTCGATGCGCTTCCAGAGCACCTGGCCGACGAAGGACATCTTTCACGAGTACGCCCAGGACTTCGCGAAGAAGGTCAACGACATGGCGGGCGGTCGCATGAAGATCGAGGTGCTGCCCTCCGGCGCCGTGGTCCCCGCGTTCCAGCTGCTCGAGGCGGTGAACAAGGGCACGCTCGACGGCGGCCACGGCGTGGTCGCCTATCACTACGGCAAGAACTCCGCGCTGGCCCTGTGGGGCTCGGGCCCCGCGTTCGGCATGGATCCGAACATGGTGCTGGCCTGGCACTACTACGGGGGCGGCAAGGCGCTGCTGGAGGAGATCTACAAGGCCATCAACATGGACGTGGTGTCGTACCTGTACGGTCCGATGCCCACGCAGCCGCTGGGTTGGTTCAAGAAGCCCATCGCGCGCGCCGAGGACCTCAAGGGCCTGAAGTACCGCACCGTCGGCCTCTCGGTGGACATCTTCACGGCGATGGGCGCGGCGGTGAACCCGCTGCCCGGCAGCGAGATCGTGCCGGCGCTGGATCGCGGCCTCATCGACGCGGCCGAGTTCAACAACGCGTCGAGCGACCGCGCGCTGGGCTTCCAGGACGTGGCCAAGAACTGCATGCTGCAGAGCTACCACCAAAGCGGCGAGCAGTTCGAGATCCTGTTCAACAAGACCAAATACAACACGCTGCCGCAAGAGCTGAAGTCGATCGTCGACTACGCCGTGCAGGCCGCCAGCGCCGACATGAGCTGGAAGGCGGTGGAGCGCAACTCGCAGGACTACATCGAGCTCAAGAAGTCGGGCGTGAAGTTCTACAAGACGCCCGACGCGATCCTGCGCGCGCAGCTCGACGCCTGGGACAAGATCGTCACCACCAAGAGCGCCGAGAACCCGCATTTCAAGAAGGTGATCGAGTCGCAGAAGGCCTTTGCGCAGCGCGCCGGGCAATGGCAGTTCGACTACATGGTCGACTTCCGCATGGCCTACAACCACTTCTTCTCGAAGAAGACCGGCTGAACGCTGCCTTGGTCGCGCCTCACTGCACGCCGGCCTCCCTGAACGACTGTTCGGGAGGCCGGATTTCTTTCACGAGATGCATTTCGAGCCGCCGATGAACGTCCAACGAGTGCTTTACGCCGCGGACCGCATCAGCACATGGGTCGGCAAGACGTTCGCCTGGCTCATCGTCGCGCTGATGGTGGTCGTGTGCGTGGAGGTGTTCAAGCGCTACGCGCTGAACGCCCCGACCGCCTGGATCTACGACACCAACAACATGATGTACGGCACGCTGTTCATGATGTGCGGCGCCTACACGCTCTCGCAGGACGGGCATGTGCGGGGCGACTTCCTCTACGGCAGCATGAAGCCGCGCACGCAGGCGTCGTTCGACATCGCGCTGTACTTCCTGTTCTTCCTCCCCGGCATCGGGGCGCTCACGCTGGCCGGCTGGGACTACTTCCACGATTCCCTGGCCATGCACGAGCAGACCTTCAACGCGACGCCGCTGCCGGTCTACCCGTTCAAGTTCATCATCCCGCTGGCCGGGACCATCGTGCTGATCCAGGGGCTCGCGGAGATGGTGCGCTGCGTGGTGTGCCTTCGCACCGGGCAGTGGCCGGCGCGCCTGAAGGACGCCGAGGAAATGGACGTGGTGGAGCAGCAGCTCGCCAAGAGCACCTACGTCGACGAGGACGCGCGGCGCGAGGTGATCGAGAAGGCCAGGGAGATCGACGAGGCGGCGCGCCAGCGCGGCGCGGGAGGCCGCGAATGAGCAACGCCGTGCTCGGCCTGACGATGCTCGGGCTGATCGTGATCGTGATCATGCTGGGCTTCCCCACGGCGTTCACGCTCATGGGCCTGGGCATGACCTTCGGCTTCGTCGCGTTCTACGACCCCTCGCAGCACTGGTTCGACAACCGCATCTTCGACCTGATGGTGCAGCGCGCCTACGGCGCCATGACCAACGAGACGCTGCTGTCGATTCCGCTGTTCGTGCTCATGGGCTATGTGATGGAGCGCGGCGCGCTCGTGGACAAGATGTTCCACAGCGTGCAGCTCGCCTTCCGCCGCGTGCCGGGCTCGCTCGCGGTGGCCACGCTCATCATCTGCACCTTCTGGGGCATCGCCAGCGGCCTGGTGGGGGCGGTGGTGGTGCTCATGGGCGTGATCGCGATGCGCCCGATGCTCAACGCGGGCTACGACGTGCGGCTCGCCTCGGGCGTGATCACCGCCGGCGGCACGCTGGGCATCCTCATCCCGCCCTCGGTGATGATCATCGTGTACGCGGCGGTGGCGGGGCAGTCGGTGGTGAAGCTGTATGCGGCGGCGATGGCGCCCGGCTTCTTCCTGTCCTTCCTTTATCTGATCTACGTCGTCGGCTGGGCCTTGATCCAGCCGAAGGTCGCGCCCAAGCTGCCGCCGGAACAGCAGCGCGCGCCGATCTCCGACTGGGTGGCGCATGTGGCGGCGAGCTACTCGCCGCGCATGCTGGCGGCCTTGCTCGCGGCGGTGGTCGCACCTGCACGCGCGCTGCGCGCTCGCGAAGACGGCACGCGCATCACCTGGTGGATGCTCGTGAAGGGGTTGCTGAACGCGCTGGTGCCCGTGCTGCTCACGGTTGCGGTGCTCGGCGCCACGTGGTGGTACGTCACCATCTATTCGCAGAAGGACAACCTCGAGCCGCCGCCGGCGGCCGCGCCGACCTTGCAGGCGCCCGCGGCCGCGCCCGATGCCGGCGCGCTGCAGGTGCCCTCCGTGCCCTCCGACCCGGGGGCGGCGAAGGAGCCCGAGCCAGCCGGCGGCGTGTCGGAGCCGCCGGGCACCGAGACACCGAAGGTCGACGCCGAAGGACCCTTGCAGCAGTTGGGCGAGCCGGTGCAGGCGCCGCACGCCGAGCCCGTGCCCGAGGCCTTCTACATCGGCTTCTGGCTGACCTGCGCGGGCATCGGCGCGCTGCTCGCGCTGTACTACTGGCGCATGGACGCCGAGCAGTTCGAGATCCTGCGCATGCTCGTGTCCTCGGTGATGCCGCTGGGCATCCTCACGCTGGTGGTGCTCGGGGTCATCCTCTTCGGCATCACCACCGCCACCGAGTCCGCGGCGGTCGGCGCCGCCGGCGCCTTCCTGATGGCGCTCCAGGCGAGGACGCTCACCTTCGAGCGCGTGAAGGAGGCGGTCTTCCTCACTGCCAAGACCACCGCGATGGTGTGCTGGCTGTTCGTGGGGTCGGCCCTGTTCTCGGCCGTGTTCGCGATCCTCGGGGGGCAGAGCATCGTCGAGCGCTGGGTGCTGGGGATGCAGCTCACGCCGCTGCAGTTCCTGCTGCTGTCGCAGGCGATCATCTTCGTGCTGGGCTGGCCGCTCGAATGGACCGAGATCATCGTGATCTTCGTGCCCATCTTCCTGCCGCTGCTGCAGCACTTCCAGATCGATCCGCTGCTGTTCGGCACGATGGTCTTCGTGAACCTGCAGGCCGCGTTCCTCTCGCCGCCGGTGGCGATGTCGGCCTTCTATCTGAAGGGCGTGTCGCCCTCGCACGTGACGCTCAACCAGATCTTCGCGGGGATGATGCCGTACATGCTCATCGTCATCCTGTGCCTCGTGTTCATGTACATGTGGCCGCAGATGACGCTGTGGCTGCCGGCGTATCTCTATTCCGGCTGACGTCTGCGGGCCCGGTGTTACGCCCTGTCGCCGACGGCCCAACTGCAGTACAACGAACGCCCCGCGGCCGCAGAGCCGCAGCGCGAGCGAGCGCAAGGAGACGGCGTGAGCGGCAGCAGTCAAGACAGGGCGATCGACTTCTATTTCGATTTCTCCTCCCCTTATTCCTACATCGCCAGCGAATGGATCGAGGCGCTGGCTGCGCGTCATGCGCGCACGGTGCGCTGGCATGCCGTGCTGCTGGGTGCGCTGTTCCAGCCCGCGGAGCTGCGTCCGCCGGTGGCGCACCCGATCAAGCGCGAATACGTGATGCGCGACTTCGCGCGCTCGGCCCGCTTCGCGGGCGTCCCCTATCAGCAGCCGGCCCAGTTCCCGATTCCCACGCAGAACGCCGCGCGCGTGTTCTGCTGGCTCCACGGACGCGACCCCGCGCAGGCCGTGTCGTGGGCCCATGCGGCGCTGCGCGGGTATTTCGCCCGCAACGTTCCTCTGAACGACCCGGTGGCGTTGCGCAGCCTCGTGCAGGAAGCGGGCGTGAACCCCGACGAGGCCGAGGCCGCCTGGAGCGACCCCGTCTGGAAGGAATGCCTCAAGCGCGAGAACGACGCCGCCAGCGCGCTGGGCGTGTTCGGCGCGCCGTTCTTCCGCATCGACGGCGAGCCCTTCTGGGGCCACGACCGGCAGGCGCAAATGGATCGCTGGCTTTCGATGGGGCCCTACTGATGACGACCGTGCTCGACCTGGCGAACCAGATCCGCATCCAGGCGCACGCCAACCGGCTTGCGAACCGCAGGCTCCACGAGGCGATGCGCCCGCTCACGCACGAGGATTTCCACGCGACGCGCACGAGTTTCTTCCCGAGCCTGGCGCAAACGCTCAATCACATCCTCGTGGTCGACCTGTACTACATCGGCGCGCTGCATCGCGACGCGGGCATCGCCGCCACCTTCCGCAACTTCGTGCCGTTCGAGGACCTCGCATCGCTGAGCGAGCGCCAGCGGCAGTCCGACGAGCGGCTGATCGCCTGGTGCGACGCGGCGGACGCGACGGCGCTGTCGCAGCTCGTCGACATGGACCGCGGCACCACCGTGCGGCGTGATCGCGCGGCACACGTGCTGGCGCATCTGTTCATGCACCAGACGCACCACCGCGGACAGGCGCACGCCATGCTCAGCGGCACGCAGGTCGCTCCGCCGCAGCTCGACGACTTCCTCATGCCGAGCGACGCCCAGTTCCGCGAGGCCGACATGCGCGCACTCGGCTGGCAGGAGGGCCGGGTCTACGGGGCTCTAGAATCCGATTGACGTTTACGTCAACGTCAACGCAAACCCCGCACCGCCTGCCGCCCGCCCCATCGCGCGCCGGCTCGCGAGCCCACCTCCTCAGCGCCCAGGCGCCCCGCACCCCAGGAGACCCGATGCCCGCCCTGATCTCGAAGCTCAATACGCGCGCCGAGGATTTCAAAGCCAATGCGCAGGCCATGCGCGCGCTCGTCGACGATCTGAATGCGCGCCTCGCGCGCATCGCGCAGGGCGGTGGCGAGGCGGCACGCGCCAAGCACCTCGCCCGCGGCAAGCTGCTGCCGCGCGAGCGCGTGGAGCTGCTGCTCGACCCCGACACCCCCTTCCTCGAGATCGCTCCCCTGGCCGCAATGGGCATGTACGACGACGACGCGCCGGGCGCGGGCCTCGTCGCGGGCATCGGTCGCGTGGCGGGCGTGGAGTGCGTCATCGTCTGCAACGACGCCACCGTGAAGGGCGGCACCTACTACCCCGTCACGGTGAAGAAGCACCTGCGCGCGCAGGAGATCGCGCAGCAGAACCGCCTGCCGTGCATCTATCTCGTCGACAGCGGCGGCGCAAACCTGCCGAACCAGGACGAGGTCTTCCCCGATCGCGACCATTTCGGCCGCATCTTCTACAACCAGGCCAACCTCTCCGCCCAGGGCATTCCGCAGATCGCGGTGGTGATGGGCTCGTGCACCGCAGGCGGCGCCTACGTGCCCGCGATGAGCGACGAGACCATCATCGTGAAGGAGCAGGGCACGATCTTCCTCGGCGGCCCGCCGCTGGTGAAGGCCGCGACGGGCGAGGTGGTGAGCGCCGAGGACCTCGGCGGCGGCGACGTGCACACGCGCCTGTCGGGCGTGGCCGACCATCTCGCGCTCGACGACACCCACGCGCTCGCGCTCGCGCGGCAGATCGTGGGCGCGCTCAACTGGCGCAAGGACATCCCGCTCGCCCTGCGCGAAAGCGAGCCGCCGAAGTACGACGCGAGCGAGCTGCACGGCGTCATCCCCACCGACACCCGCAAGCCCTTCGACGTGCGCGAGGTCATCGCGCGCGTGGTCGACGGCTCGCGCTTCGACGAGTTCAAGGCGCGCTACGGCAACACGCTGGTCACCGGCTTCGCGCACATCGAGGGCATGCCGGTGGGCATCGTCGCCAACAACGGCATCCTCTTCTCCGAGAGCGCGAACAAGGGCGCGCATTTCATCGAGCTGTGCTGCCAGCGCAAGGTGCCGCTCGTGTTCCTGCAGAACATCACCGGCTTCATGGTGGGACGCAAGGTCGAGAACGAGGGCATCGCGCGCGCGGGCGCCAAGATGGTGACGGCCGTGGCCTGCGCCAACGTGCCGAAGTTCACCGTCATCATCGGCGGCAGCTTCGGCGCCGGGAACTACGGCATGTGCGGTCGCGCCTACAGCCCGCGCATGCTCTGGATGTGGCCGAACGCGCGCATCTCGGTGATGGGCGGCGAGCAGGCCGCAAGCGTGCTGGCCACCGTGAAGCGCGACGGCATCGAGGCGCGCGGCGGCCAGTGGAGCGCCGACGAGGAGGCCGCCTTCAAGGCGCCCATCCTCGAGCAGTACGAGCGCCAGGGCCACCCGTACTACGCCAGCGCGCGCCTGTGGGACGACGGCGTCATCGACCCGGCCGACACCCGCCGCGTGCTGGCACTCGGCCTGAGCGCGAGCCTGAACGCGCCGATTCCCGACGCGCGCTTCGGCGTCTTCCGCATGTGAGGTGAGCGCGGCATGTCGCTGAGCCTCTTCCTTCCCGACGAGCGCGACCTCCTCGACCTGCTCGAGCGTCCGGAGGCCTTCGAGCGCCGCCGCCGCATGCGCATCGAGGAGCACGCCTGCGAGCCGCGCTTCGTGATCGAGCACGCGCTGGAGCACATGCGTGGCGCCCCGCGCTGGGCGTCGCTGCTGGCCACGCGCCTGTACGTGCTCGACGGCGATCTCGTGGTGGGCACCGGCGGCGCCAAGGGGCCGCCCGATGCGAGCGGCGAGATCGAGATCGGCTACGGCGTCGCCCCGTCCTTCCGCAACTGCGGCATCGGCACCGCCGGCGCGGAACTCGTCGTGCGCGACGCCTTCGAGCGCGGCGTGAAGCGCGTGCTCGCCACCACGCGGCCCGACAACCTGCCCTCGTGGCGCCTGCTCGAGCGACTGGGCTTCCAGCGCGACGGCGAAATGCGCCGCGAGCCCGATGGCCTTCTGTGGCGCTGGATCATCACCTCAGCGCCCGGCGCGCAGCTCGAGCGGCGCGCACCCGCCCCTTGAATCCAAGAGAGAAAGCGCCAAGCCCATGAACCACGATGCCGTGCGCGTGTCCACCGAGGGAGCCGTCGCCCGCGTGACGCTGAACCGTCCCGACGTGCGCAACGCCTTCAACGACGAAGTCATTGCCGCGTTCACCGGCGCCTTTCGCGCGCTGGACGCGCACGAGGCGGTGCGCGTCGTCGTGCTGGCGGCCGAGGGGCCCGCCTTCTGCGCCGGCGCCGACCTCAACTGGATGCGCCGCATGGCCGACTACTCGCGCGAGCAGAACCTCGCCGACGCGGCTGGTCTCGCCGAGATGCTTCGCACCATCGCCACTTGCCGCAAGCCCACCATCGCGCGCGTCCAGGGCGACGCCTACGCCGGCGGCATGGGTCTCGTCGCGGCATGCGACCTCGCGGTGGCCGCCGACAACGCGCACTTCTGCCTGAGCGAGGTGAAGCTCGGGCTCATCCCGGCCACCATCAGCCCCTACGTCGTGCGCGCCATGGGCGAGCGCGCCGCGCAGCGCTACTTCCTCACGGCCGAGCGCTTCGACGCCGCCACCGCGCAGCGCATCGGCCTCATCCACGAGGTCGCCACGCTGTCCGACCTGGACGCGCGCGTGCACCAGCTCACCTCGGCGCTGCTGGGCGCAAGCCCCCAGGCGCTGGCCGCGTGCAAGCGACTGCTGCACGAGGTCTGCGGTCGCCCGATCGACACCGCGCTCATCGCGCGCACCGTCGAATACATCGCCGACTCGCGCGCGAGCGAGGACGGACGCCACGGCGTGCAGGCCTTCCTCGCCAAGGGCAAGCCGCGCTGGCTCGCCTGACAACGGGCAAGCGAAGGCAGGAGGTTCCAGCATGAACACCGCGGACATCACCGGCGCACTCGGCGGATTCGACACCGCGGGCCTCGTCGCGCTGGCCGCGGCGCTCGGCTGGGCGAGCGGCCTGCGGCTGTACGCCGTGCTCGCCATCACCGGCTTCGCGGGCTACTTCGGCTTCGTCCACCTGCCTTCGGGCCTGCAGGTGCTGCAGCACCCGGCCATGCTCACCGCGAGCAGCTTCATGTTTCTCGTCGAGTTCTTCGCCGACAAGATCCCCGGCCTCGACTCGCTGTGGGACCTCATCCACACGGTGGTGCGCATTCCGGCCGGCGCGGCGCTCGCCGCGGCCGTCTTCGGCGCGGACCACACCACCGCCGCCGCGGTGGCCGCCCTGCTCGGCGGCACCCTGGCTGCCACGAGCCACCTCGCCAAGGCCACCACGCGCGCGGCCGCCAACACCTCGCCCGAGCCCTTCTCGAACATCGGCCTGTCGCTGGTCGGCGATGCCGCGGTGCCGGGCGTGCTGTGGCTCGCCGTCGCGCATCCGCTGGCGGGGATCGCGCTCATCGCCGTGGCGTTCGTGTGCATGTGGGTGCTGGTGTTCGTGATGTGGCGTTTCGTGCGCCGCGTATGGGCGCGCTTTCGCATGCTCCTTGGCGGCGACGAGTCGCCGGCCGTTTGAACAACCCGAAAGACCGACATGTTCAAGAAGATCCTCATCGCCAACCGCGGCGAAATCGCCTGCCGCGTGGCGGCCACCGCGCGCCGACTCGGCATCGCCACCGTCGCCGTCTACTCCGAGGCGGACGCGCATGCCCAGCACGTGGCCGCGTGCGACGAGGCGGTCTTCATCGGCGGCAGCTCGCCGCGCGAGAGCTACCTGCGCCATGAGCGCGTGATCGAGGCGGCGCTTGCCACCGGCGCGCAGGCCATTCACCCGGGCTACGGCTTCCTCAGCGAGAACGAGGACTTCGCGCAGGCCTGCGCCGACGCGGGCATCGTCTTCGTCGGCCCGCCCGCATCGGCCATCAAGGCGATGGGCCTGAAGGCCGAGTCCAAGCGCCTGATGGAAGCGGCCGGCGTACCGCTGGTGCCGGGCTATCACGGGGCGGACCAGTCCGAAGCCCTGCTCAAGCGCGAGGCCGCTCGCATCGGCTACCCGGTGCTCATCAAGGCCAGCGCGGGCGGCGGCGGCAAGGGCATGCGCGCGGTGAATGCGCAAGACGAGTTCGACGCAGCGCTCGCGTCCTGCCAGCGCGAGGCGAAGAACAGCTTCGGCGACGACGCCGTGCTCATCGAGCGTTACGTGCAGCGCCCGCGGCACATCGAGATCCAGGTCTTCGCCGACTCGCACGGCGAGTGCGTCTACCTCTTCGAGCGCGACTGCTCGGTGCAGCGTCGCCACCAGAAGGTGCTGGAAGAGGCGCCCGCGCCGGGCATGACGCCGCAGCGCCGCGAAGAGATGGGCCGCGCCGCGGTGGCCGCCGCGCAGGCCGTGGGCTATGTGGGCGCCGGCACCGTCGAGTTCATCGTCGAGCAGGACGGGCGCTTCTACTTCATGGAGATGAACACCCGGCTGCAGGTCGAGCACCCGGTGACCGAAGCCATCACCGGCCACGACCTCGTCGAGTGGCAGCTTCGCGTGGCCGCGGGCGAGCCGCTGCCGGCGAAGCAAGGCGATCTGCGCATCCACGGGCATGCCATCGAGGCGCGCGTATGCGCGGAGAACCCGGCCGCCAACTTCCTGCCGTCCACCGGACGCCTGGACGTGCTGCGCTGGCCGCCGCACGTGGTCTTTCGCCGCAACATCGACGCGCAGCCCTTCCACGATCCGGCGCCGGTGCGCGTGGACGCGGGCGTGCGCGAGGGCGATTCCATCTCGCCCTTCTACGACTCGATGATCGCCAAGCTCATCGTCTGGGGCGAAACGCGCGAGCAGGCGCTCTCGCGCCTGGCGAGCGCGCTGGCCGCGACGCACATCGTCGGGCCGCACACCAACGCCGAGTTCCTGCGGCGCGCAGTGCTCAGCAAATCGTTCTCGACGGCCGACCTCGACACCGGCCTCATCGAGCGCGAGCGCGCGGCGCTCTTCGACGCGCCGCCGCTGCCGCTGGAAGTGGCGGCCGCGGGCGTCATCGCGCATGAGCTGTGCGAGGAAAGCCATGCCGAGACGGCCGACCCCTGGTCGCGACGCGACGGCTGGCGCATGGCCGCAGGCGCGCTGCGCCGCTTCGAGCTGGAGTACGAAGGCGAGCACCGCAGCATCGTCCTGGAGCGCGCGCACAGCGGCGCGCTCACGCTCGTGATCGGCGAGCGCCGCATCGCCTTCGAGGCCACGAGCCGCGGCGCAAACCGCCACGACCTCACGCTCGACGAGCGACGCCTGTCGGTCTACGTCTATGCGGTGGGCGAGACGGTCGCGGTATTCGCGACCCAGGGCAGCGCGCAGCTTCGCCACGTCGACGTCCTCGCGCATGCGGGCGAAGGCGCAGGCGAGGGGGGGCGCCTCACGGCACCGATGCCCGGCAAGGTCGTCGCCTTCCTCGTGGAGCCCGGCCAGAGCGTGCGCCGCGGCCAGGCCCTGGCCGTGATGGAGGCGATGAAGATGGAGCACACGCTCAACGCGCCGAGCGACGGCGTGGTGAAGGGGCTCCGGTTTGCCGCGGGCGAGCAAGTCGCCGAGGGTGAATCCCTCCTCGACTTTGAAGCGGTGTGATGACGGCCCCTCGTCTCAGGAGTACCTGAGCCGATCCCCCGAGGGGATGGCGGGCGGGCCTTGGGGCGGCCCGGCGGACGCCCGCCAACTTTCCCCTCGTGGAATGACGGCCCCTCGTCTCAGG
>Ga0105248_10003119_pt1 | contig 18347 bp, 15 predicted proteins | sample KBSS34metaG_FD_81524 | JGI IMG/M metagenome (GOLD analysis project Ga0105248, IMG submission 81524) | Switchgrass rhizosphere microbial communities from Kellogg Biological Station, Michigan, USA - KBS S3-4 metaG | ecosystem: Host-associated > Plants > Roots > Rhizosphere > Soil | place... | reverse complement strand
CGCCGGATCGCCCGAGGAAACGCGCGCTGCGCTGCAGTCCCTTCGCGCGTTCGTCGAGGAGATCCGCTTCCGTAACTCGGAAATCCCCGTGTTCCTGCACGGCGAGACGCGGACGTCGCGGCATATCCCGAACGACATCCTGCGTCAGCTGAACGGCTTCATCCACATGAACGAGGACACGCCGGAGTTCGTGGCGCGCTACATCCTGCGCGAAGCCCGGACGTACCTCGCGAGTCTCGCGCCGCCGTTCTTCCGTGCGCTCGTTCATTACGCCAACGACGGCTCGTACTCGTGGCACTGTCCCGGCCACTCGGGCGGCGTCGCGTTCCTGAAGAGCCCGGTCGGGCAGATGTTCCACCAGTTCTTCGGCGAGAACCTGCTGCGCGCCGACGTGTGCAACTCGGTTGACGAACTCGGTCAGCTGCTCGACCACTCGGGTCCGGTCGCGGCGTCGGAGCGCAATGCCGCGCGCATTTTCCAGACCGACGAGCTCTATTTCGTCACCAACGGAACATCGACATCGAACAAGGTCGTGTGGCACGCGACGGTTGCGCCCGGCGACATCGTCGTCGTCGACCGCAATTGCCACAAGTCGGTGCTCCATGCCATCACGATGACGGGCGCGATTCCCGTCTTCCTGACGCCGACGCGCAACCACATGGGGCTGATCGGTCCGATCCCCATGGACGAGTTCCGCTGGGAGAACATCGAGAAGAAGATCCGCGCACATCCGTTCGCGCGGAACGTCAAGACGAAGCCGCGGATCCTCACGATCACGCAGAGCACGTACGACGGCGTGCTGTACAACGCCGACGCGATCAAGGACCTGCTGTCGACGAAGATCGATACGCTGCATTTCGACGAGGCGTGGCTTCCCCACGCGGCATTCCACGACTTCTACCGCGGGATGCACGCGATCGGGAAGGATCGCCCCCGTTCCAAGGACGCGCTGATCTTCGCAACGCAGTCGACGCACAAGCTTCTCGCCGCGCTGTCGCAGGCCTCGCAGATCCTCGTCCAGTACAGCGAGACGCGCCAGCTCGATCGCTACCGGTTCAACGAGGCGTACCTGATGCACTCATCGACATCGCCGCAGTACGCGATCATCGCGTCCTGCGACGTTGCGGCGGCAATGATGGAGCCGCCCGGCGGCACGGCGCTCGTCGAGGAATCCATCATGGAGGCGCTCGACTTTCGGCGCGCGATGCGCAAGGTCGACGAGGAGTACGGCGATTCCTGGTGGTTCCGCGTGTGGGGTCCCGAGAACCTCGCGGAGGAGGGGATCGGCGACCGCGAAGATTGGATCATTCGCGCCGGGGACAAGTGGCACGGCTTCGGCGATCTTGCGCCCGGCTTCAATATGCTCGATCCGATCAAGGCGACCGTGCTGACGCCCGGCCTCGACGTCGCCGGCGATTTCGCGAGCCAGGGCATTCCGGCGGCGATCGTCACCAAGTATCTTGCCGAGCACGGCGTGATCGTCGAGAAGACCGGCCTGTATTCGTTCTTCATCATGTTCACGATCGGCATTACGAAGGGCCGCTGGAACACGCTCGTCACCGCGCTTCAGCAATTCAAGTCCGACTATGACGCAAACCAGCCGCTGTGGCGCGTCCTCCCCGAATTCGTGCAGGCGCATCCGCGCTACGAGAAGATTGGCTTGCGCGAGCTTTGCGACAGCATCCACGGCATCTACCGCGCGAACGACATCGGTCGCCTGACCACGGAGATGTACCTGTCGAACCTCGAACCAGCGATGAAACCGGCGGACGCGTTCGCCCGCATGGCCCATCGCGAGATCGAGCGGGTCGAGATCGACGACCTCGAGGGGCGCGTCACGAGCGTGCTGCTGACGCCCTATCCGCCGGGCATTCCGTTGCTGATCCCCGGCGAACGCTTCAACCGGGAGATCGTACGGTATCTGCAGTTCGCGCGCGATTTCAACGAGCGCTTCCCGGGCTTCGATACCGACATCCACGGGCTTGTCGAAGAGGAGGTTGGCGGGCGCACGCGCTACTTCGTCGACTGCGTTGCGGGTGCGAAGGTCATTGCCGCAATGCCGACGCTGCGCGTGCGCAGCCTGAAGAAAAACGCATAGCGGCGGTTCGAAGGGGAAGCTCGTTGCTCTGGCCGCGATTCACGAAGGACCAAGGCGCCCGCACAAAAAGGATGACGGCGCGAACTTCGCTGCGCTTATAGAATGAGATTGACGGCGCGAACCTCGCTGCGCTCATGCGGGAACGTGCGCAGCGAGGGTCCCGAGATATTCGCGGAACGGCGCATGCGCGGCGAGTGCGCGCAAAGATGGCGCGTACCTGAGGCGTCCCCGGCAAACGAACATGAACCGTTCGCACAGCTCGTCGAGCAGCTCGAGGTGGTAAGCCTCGTTGGGATGCACGCAAACGAAGACGACCTTGCCCTCGCCTCGAAGCCGCCGGAAGAAATCCATCATGAAGCCGATGTAGCCGTCCTGGATGCTGAACTGCGGCTCGTCGAACAAGTGGACGAGCGGCTCGCTCCGCGTCGCTCGCTGCAGCAGGAACGATGGCACGCGCTTGCGAAACGCTCGCACCTGATACGACTGGTGATAGTGCATCGCGAGCCGCGAACGTTCGCCGTAGCGCACCCGATGGATGTCCTGGCCGCCGCAGGTCACGCAGCCGGCCGTCGGCTCGTTGCTGCCGGTGATGAGCTCGAACAGCGTCGTCTTGCCCGAGCCATTCGGCCCCAGCACACCGACGATCGTGGGCGTGTCGATGGTGAAGTCCGCCTCGAGCGTGAACGTCGGCACGCGCTTCGGAAAGCCGTGCGCGTAGACCTTGCGAAGCCGATCGACATGCAGCATTACTGCGTCATCGCCTGCGCGGCCGCCGAAGTTCGGAGCGCGTGCGGATCGCCGGCCCAGGTGACGCGTCCCCGATCGAGCACGTAGGCGCGGTCGGCAGCCTGGACCGCGAGGTCGACGTTCTGCTCGACCATCAGCACCGCGACGCCTTCGCTGCGCAGGCGTGCGATGGCACGCAGGACATCCTGGACGACGCGCGGCGCAAGTCCCTGGCTCGGCTCGTCGAGCAGCACGAGGCCCGGGCCGCCGATCAGCACGCGCGCGATCGCCACCATTTGCATCTCGCCGCCGGACAGGTTCTCGCATTCGCGCGACTGCAGGTATTCGAGCGCGCTGAAGAGCTCGAAGCACTCCTTGCGCGACCAGGCGCGGAAGCGCGACTTCTTCTGCGCGATTGCCAGATTGCGCGCGACCGTCAGCGCCGGAAACACACGGCGGTCGTCGGGCACCCAGCCGATGCCGCTTCGTGCGATGCGGTGCGTGGGCCAGCGCGTGACGTCCTGTCCTGCGAACACGACGCGCCCACGGCGCGGTCGCGTCAATCCCAGGATCGCGCGCAACGTCGTGGTCTTGCCGGCGCCGTTCGCGCCGAGCAGCGCGACGACCTCGCCCCCGCGCACGTCGAGCGAGACGTCGAACAGTACCTGCACTTCGCCGTAGCACACGTCGAGTCCCGACAGCTCGAGCGAGCAGCGGTCGTTCATGCCGCCATGCCGACGGTTGCGAGCTGCGAGCGCGCGACCCACGGATTGGTCCGGAGCTCGTCGGGCGTTCCGCTCGCGATCACCTGGCCCCAATGGACGACCGAGATGCGGTCGGCGAGCCCGAACAGGAACCGCATGTCGTGCTCGATCACGATCAGCGTGATGCGCCCGCGCAGCCGGGAGATCAGGCCGGCGAGCCGCGCGATGCCTTCTGCACCGAGACCCGCCGTCGGTTCGTCGAGGAACAGGAGGCGCGGAGCGCAAGCGAGCGCGACGGCGATCTCGAGCGCGCGGCGCTCGCCATAGGGCAGCGACCGGGCAGGTCGCGCCGCGCGTTCGATCAGTCCGACGTCGGACAACGCTTCATACGCGCGATCCATCGCCGGTCCCGGACGCGCGGCACGGCCCAGCATGTCCAACCCGCGCGAGCGCAGCTCGGGCGTGGCGACCAGCACGTTCTCGAGCACCGAGTAGTCATCGAACAGATTCATCAGCTGAAACGAGCGGGCGATGCCTCGACGCGCAATCGCATACGGTGGAAGTCCCGTGACGTCGTGGCCGTCGAACGTGACGATGCCGCCGTCCGGCTTGTAGCGGCCGGTCAGCACGTGAAAGCAGGTCGTCTTGCCGGCCCCGTTCGGCCCGACGATGCCGCGCACCTCGCCGTCCTCGACGCCGAACGAGATGTCGTGAAGCACGACGCGATCGCCGAAGCGCTTCTGCAGGCGGTTGACGGAAAACAAGGTCACGACGCGCTCTCGTTGCGGCGGGCAGGCGTGGCCGGCACAGCGTGCACAAAAGCGCGGCGAACGCGCGCGAGCCCCGCGCGCCAGAGACCGGCGATGCCTTCCGGCTTGAAGAGCACCACGGCCATGAAGAGCAGGCCGTACCAGAGCAGCCACGTTTCGGTGTACGCGCCGAGCAGGTCGCGCGCGAGGAGGAAAAATGCGACGCCGATCAGCGGTCCCCAGAAGCTCACGAGTCCGCCGCCGATCAACACCATCATCACGACGAACCCGGATTGATGGAGACTCATCACGTTCGGATACGCGGACTGCTGCGCGAGCGCAAACAGCGAGCCGGCGAGCGCCGCGATCGTGCACGAAATCACGAACGCGCTCCACTTGTACTGCCAGACGCGGTGGCCGACGAACGCCGCACGCACCTCGTTCTGCTTCACGGCCCCCAGCACGCGCCCATAGGGAGAGTACGCGAGCCGCCACAGGAAGAGCGCGACAACGGCGAGCACGCCGAGGGCGAGATAGAGCAGCGACTCGTTGGCGTCGAGCGACAGGCGCGCGAACCCGAGGTCGACCGGCGGCCGGCGAATGTTGAGCAGGCCGTCCTCGCCGCCGGTGACGCTGTGCCATTTGATGCTGACGAACCAGAAGACCTGCCCGAACGCGATCGTGAGCAACGCGTAGTAGATCCCTCGGCGATGAGAGACGAACGCACCGACGATTGCGCCTGCGATGGCGCCCGCTAGCGCGCCACACGCGAGCGCTGTCCACAGTCCCGCGCCGAGCCGCGTCACCGCGAGGCCGGTCGCGTAGGCGCCCACCCCGAAGAACGCGCCGTGCCCGAACGAAGGCAGGCCCGCACCGCCGAGCAGCAGGTTGTAGCCGAGCGCGAAGGTCATCCAGATCGCGATCTCGACCATCACATACGGGTACAGCCCCAGCTTGGCGTTCCACAGCGGCGACGTGCCAAGCACGACGAGCGTCGCCACCAGCGGCAACGGCAGCAGCGAGGGCGTTCGGGCGATGCTCACCGTTTCAATATACGTTCCAGGATTGCATCTGGCAAGAATGTTTGTTCTAATGTCGCCATGAGCGTTGGCGTGGCGCGTGACTACGAGGAGCTGCAGGGCGAGATCGCCCGCCGCTTCCAGGCGCTGTCGCCCCAGCTCCAGCGCATCGCGCGCTTTACGCTCGAACACCCGCAGCACGTCGCGCTCGACACGGTCGCCGCGGCTGCGGAAAAAGCCGAGGTGCAGCCCTCGGCCATGGTCCGCTTCGCGCAAGCCCTCGGCTTCGACGGCTACACGGACATGCAGCGGATCTTTCGGGACCGGCTGGTGGAGCGCAGCGTGCCGTACCGCGAGCGGATCGCGGCGATGCGCAAGGCGAAGCCATCCCTGTCCCGCCCGAACGCGGTGCTTCACGACTTCGTCACCGATTCGATCCGGCACCTGTCCCACCTCGAAGAGCACGTACGGCCCGAGCGCCTCGAGCAGGCGGTGCAGTTGCTCGCCCGTGCGCCGCACGTCTATATCGTCGCGCAGCGGCGGGCGTTCCCGGTCGCCTATTACCTCGCGTACGGTCTCGGCAGCCTGGAGCTTTCGGTCACGCTGCTCGACGGCGTCGGGGGCATGGTGCGCCAGCAGGCGAAGGCGATGCGCACGCACGATGTCCTCGTGGCGATCAGCTTTCGCAGCTATTCGCCGGAGGTGATCGAGCTCACCGCCGAAGCCCACCACGCGGGGCAGAGCGTGGTGGTGATCACGGACGCGTCGATCAGTCCCCTCGTGCCGAGCGCCACGGTTGCGTTCGACCTCGGGGACCCGAGCGAGCGGCCGTTCCGTTCACTGGTCGAGCCGCTCTGCCTTGCGCAGGCGCTCGTCGTCTCGGTGGGACATGCCGTCGAGCAGCGGACAACCGGCAAGGGCAACGCCGCCCGAAGCCGGGCATCGGCCGATCGACGCCACGCAACAGGAGCGCAACGATGAACATCGATCCGCATACCGACCCCGATCTCCACGCTTTCGCGTCCGGGTTCCGCGATCGCGTGACAACCGACTGAGCGGACCCGGTCGGCGCGCGTCGTCAACGCGACGTGCCACGCAACGATGCGCGGGTCGAGCACCCGCAGAGGAGAGGCGCATGAACGATCATTCAGAAGTCGATCAACGCCGCCGCCGGACGCTGTTGCAGGCGATTGCGGGCGGCACGGCCGCGACGTTCTTCGGTCCGTGGCGTGTGAATCACGCGTGGGCGCAGGCGGCCCAGAAGAAGCCGCTCGTGATCGGACTGACGATGGACGCGAGCGGACAGTACGCCGCGAGCGGCGCCGAGGAGCGGCTCGGCGCAATGATGGCCATCAAGGAGTTCAATGAAAAGGGCGGCGTGCTCGGCCGGCGCATCGAGGCGATCCACATGGACACCGAGACGACGCCGGCGACGGGCTCGCGCGTGGCCGAGCGCATGATCACGCGCAACGAGTGCGCGTTCCTGATCGGCGCCATCCATTCGGGTGTCGCCAACGCGATCTCCCAGGTCGCCCAGAAGTACGGATGCGTGTACCTGAACTCGAACTCCAGCTCTCCAACCGAGATCGGCAAGGATTGTCACCGCGTGAAATTCGTCTGGGACGGCAACGGCACGAACTTCGCACACGCCATCGTCAAGAACGCGATCAACGTCAACGGCAAGCGCTGGGTGATGCTGACCAACGACTACGTGTGGGGGCACAGCACCGCGAAGGCGATGCGCACGCTGGTGGAGGCCAACGGCGGCCAGATCGTCGAGGAGCTCCTGGTTCCGCAGAACACGCGCGATTTCAGCGCGTACCTGCTCAAGGTGCAGCAGATCAAGCCGAACGTCGTCGCGACCGCAGTCGGTGGTGACGACATCAAGGCGTTGCGCCAGCAGGTGGTCCAGCTCAAGCTGCAGCGCACGGCCGCGTGGGTGAACAACCAGCAGGACTGGCCCGACGTCTACGGCCTGGGTCCGGAAGCGATTTTCGGGGTGTTCGGCACCACCTGGTACTACCGGCTCGACCTGCCCGGGGTCAAGGAATTCGTCGCGGCCTACCAGCAGCACTATCCCGGGATGGCGATTCGCGTGCCCGGGAACGTCTATCACAACGGGTACATGGCGACGCGCGAGCTCCTGCGATGCGTGGAGGAGGCCGGCACGACGAACAACGTGGCGGTCATCAAGAAGCTCGAGGGCCGCAAGATGACCGCACGCGACCGGCTGCAGCACTACGACGCATGGATCGACCCGGCGACGCACCACTGCGAGCAGACGATCTACATGGCGACTTACAACGAGCAGCCCGCGGAAAAGGACGACATCTTCAAGATCCTTGCGCAAGTCGACCCGAAGCAGGTCCTCGACGCGGAAGCGCCGGCCGCCTGCAAGCTGGAAAGCTACGAGTCCACGCCGACGTACGAGATGTAGCGCAACGGGGGGCGGCGGTTCGCCGTCGCCTCCGGTCGCATGGACGCGCTCCTCAACCTGCTGCCCCACGTCATCAACGGGCTGTCGCTCGGCCTGCTGTTCGCGCTGATCGCGCTCGGCTTCATGTTGATCGTGAGCGTGATGGAAGTGATCAACCTCGCGCACGGCTCGCTGTTCGCGCTCGGTGCGTATGTCGCGCTCGTCGTGGTCGGCAGCGCCGCGACACCCGGTACGTACGCGCTTGCCCTGGTGGTTGCTCCCCTCGCGGTCGGCGCGTTCGGTCTGCTGCTCGAGCTCTGCATGCGCCGCACCTATGGTCGCGATCCGCTGTACGGTCTGCTGCTCACGTTCGGCGCGGCGATCGTCATCGAAGAGCTGATCCGCGCGCTGTGGGGATCGCGCGAGCGCGTGCTGCCGCTGCCCGAGGCGATATCCGGCGCCGTGCTGATCGGTGATCTGATCTATGCGAAATACCGCTTCTTCGCGTGCGGCATCGCGACGGCGCTGATCGTGCTGTTGTGGCTGTTCATCGAGCGCACCCAGGTTGGCGCGGTGATCAAGGCCGGCGCATACGACAGCGAAATGGTGCGCGCGCTCGGCTATGACCTCGCGAAGCTTCGCATGGGCGTTTTTGCGCTCGGCACGGCGCTCGCCGCCATCGCCGGCGTCGTGATGGCGCCTATCTGGGGCATTCGCCCCCACGTTGGCGTCGACGCAGTCGTGCCCGCGTTTCTCATCATCGTGCTCGGCGGCATCGGCAGCTTCTGGGGCGCGGTTGTCGCCGGGCTGCTCGTCGGACTCGTCGTCGGCCTGACGGGTGCGTATGCGTCGGAGTGGTCGCTGATGTCGATGTACCTGCTGTTCATCGCCGTCGTCACCTTCCGCGCGCGGGGCCTGTTCGGGCGCAAGAGCATGCTGGAGGCGTGAGCGGGACGATGGCCGGCAAGCCCTCGCTCTTCGATCTCGCCGGCGCGCGCGCGTTCATCGCCGGAGGTTACGGGGGCATCGGCGGCGGGATTGCGCGCCGCCTCGCCGAGGCCGGCGCAGCGGTCGCGATCGCCGGCCGCAGCGGTGACAAAGCGGCAACGTTCGCAACGACGCTCGTCGGCGACGGTCACGTTGCGCACGGCTTCCCGATGGACGCCGGCAGTGTCGCGGACATGCAACGCGCGGTCGACGACGCTGCCGGTCGGCTGGGTGGCCTCGACATCCTCGTCAACTGCATCGGTTTCAACCGCGAGCAACGCATCGCGGACGTGACCGAGTCGATGTTCGACGAGATGTATCGCGGCAATCTGCGGGCGGCGATGTTCCTCGCGCAGGCCGTTGCGCGCCATCAGATCGAGGGCCGTCGTGGCGGAAGCCAGGTGCATCTGCTGTCGGTGCGCGCAAAGCTCGGCATGCGCGGCTACGGCTATTCGGCCTACTGCGCGAACAAGGGTGCGCTCGTCATGCTCGTGAAGCAGCACGCCGTCGAACTCGCGCAGCATGCCATTACGGTGAATGGCATCGCGCCCACGGTTGTGCAGACGCCGATGGCATCGGAATGGCGTGCGGATCCCAAGCGTTGGGAAGCGCTGCTCGCGCGCATCCCGCTCGGGCGTGTCGCCGATCGCGACGACGTCGCCGGCGCGGCGGTTTTCTTTTGCGCGCCGGCATCGCGTTTCGTCACAGGGCAGGTGCTCTACCTCGACGGCGGCATCACGGCGACGCAGTGACGCGCCGGGTGACCGACTGCCCGACGTTTCGTTCCCGGTATGCAGTGCAAAGGTTCCAGCCCGGATATTTCATCCGACGGCCGACCTGCCCTGGGAAAGCAATCGGGCTAGCAATCCCTTGTTGCGGCCGCTCGCTGGTCGTACAGCTGGTGCATCGTCGGCCTGAGCGCGGGGTAAAGCGCCCGGTACGACCCGAACGTCTCGTCATAGATCGCCGCTGCGTCTGCGCTTGGCGTTGCCCGAGGCGCCAGGGTCACCCAGCCGCGCCGCACATCGTCGACGCTCACGAGTCCCGCACCATAGGCTGCGAGCAACGCTGCACCCATCGCCGCTTCGACTTCCTGCTCGATCGTCAGGACGCGACGGCGCGTGACGTCGGCGATGATCTGCATCCACAGGTCGGAGTGCGCCGCGCCGCCGACGACGATCAAGCCTTCATCGAGACTTTCCGCGCCTCGCGCGCCGGCCTCGATGTTGTCGCGCAGAGCGAACGCAACGCCCTCCAGCACCGCACGATAAAGATGGGCGCGCGTGTGATAGAGGCTCAAGCCGGCGAACGCGCCGCTCGCCTTGCCGTCCCAGATCGGGCTGCGCTCTCCCATCAGGTACGGCAGGAATACGATGCCGTCCGCCCCTTCCGGCACGTCGCGAGCTTCGGCGTCCAGCACGTCATGCATGTCGACGCTGGCTTCAGTCGCCACCTTCGCAACATCGCGGCAGAAATGGTCGCGGAACCAGGCGACGGCCGCGCCCGCGGTGCTCGCGCCACCGAATACGTAGGCATCGCCGGCGTTTCCGAACACATACGGCATCGCGACGAGTCCCTGACGGGCATCGACGTTGCGGGTGATGTATCCCCAGCACATGCTCGAGCCGATCATCGCGACGTGCTGACCGGTTCGAGTCACGCCCGCCGCGAACGTGGCGACGGCCGCATCGACGCCGCCTGCGATGACGGGCGTACCGGGCGCAAGTCGGGTGCGTTCGGCTGCGCTCTGCGCGAGCTGGCCGACGGTATCCGTCGATGCGACGAGCCGCGGCGGCATCATCGCGGCCGGTATGCCCAGCATGTCGAGCATTTCGGCGGACCATGACGCGGCCTTGAAGTCGTAGACGCCGCCGATATTGCCGGCCGAAGACCGGTCGACCGCGAGCTCGCCGGTCAGCGCGTGGATCACGAATGCATTGGGCGGCACGAAATAGCGCGTGTTGCGAAAGATTTCGGCGCGATGATTGCGCAGCCACAGCATCTTCGTGAAACCGTAGTAGCTGTCGATGCCGTTACCCGTTACCGCGTAAAGGCGCTCGACATCGACGGATTGCTTGAGCGCGTCCGCTTCGTCGTTCGCGCGCCGGTCCATCCAGATCAGGCAGGGATGCAACGGCTGCATCCGTTCATCGACGGGGATGCCCGATCCGCCGTAAAGGCTGCTGACGCAGAGCGCACGCACGGCCGACGGCGAGAAGCCCACGTGCCGGGCGCGCGCACTTTCGACGCAGCCGGCGATGCATTCGATGACGGCGTCGAGCCATACGGCCGGCCATTGCTCGGCCCACAGCGGCCGCGGCGTGTCCGGCCGGTAGCCTTTGGAATGTTGCGCGATGATGCGACCCGCGGAATCGCAGAGCAGCGCCTTGGTGCTCTGCGTGCCGATGTCGACGCCGACGACGAACGCCTCGCTCACGGTTCGGGCTCCAGGTTGCTCGAGACGCCGAGGCACTCCAGCGTATCCGCGAGCTTTCGCGCGTACGCGGGACTCGCGCGGTCGCGGTCCTCGCGCGTCACGGGAATGATGCGCTGCACCGCCGCCGGGCGTTGCGTCATCACGACGATCACATCCCCGAGCGCGATGGCTTCGGGAACGTCATGCGTGACGAACAGCACGGTGGGCCGATGGAGTTTCAGCAGGGCCTTGAACTCCTGCTGCAGCTTGAGCCGTGTGAACGCGTCGACGGCCGCGAACGGCTCGTCGAGCAGCAGCAGTCGTGGCTCGAGCGCGAGCGCGCGTGCGATGCCGACGCGCTGCGCCATCCCGCCCGAAAGCTGGCTGGGGTAGGCATCCCTGAATTCGGCGAGACCGACGGTGTGAAGAAAGCGCTCGGCAATTGCTCGTGCATCCCGGCGGCTCCGCCCGCGGGTCCGCAGCCCGACCGCGACGTTCTCGTGCACGGTCATCCATGGAAACAGCCCCGGTTGCTGGAACGCCATGCCGAGATCCGGATTCGGACCGAGCTTCACGGCTTGGCCGTCCCAGATCATGCGTCCGCTCGCGGGGCGCAGCAATCCGGCGGCGAGCCCGAGCAGCGTGCTCTTGCCGCAGCCCGACGGTCCGACGACGCAGGCAACGCTCGCCGCTGCAACGCGAAAGGAGACGTCGTTCAGAACGTCGATGCGCCGCCCCGATGAAACGAAATGATGGAATACGCGATCGACGATGAGCTCGCCGCCGTGGCGAGCGCTTGGTGACGTTGCGCGCACGCGCGCTTCGGGCGGCGTTTGCGCGCCGCCGCGCGCAGCGTCCGCGACGGGCGGGTCGGGTTCGGCCGGCAAGTTGGCGATCATCTATAATCGAGGCGGGAACGGAACAGCGAGCCGATCAGCGCGCTCACGCCGGCGCCGATGAGACCGATCACGATCATGCCGGCGATGACGACCGACGTGGCGAGCGAGGTCGCTGCATTCGTGATCATCAATCCAAGACCTGCGCTGGCGCCGATGTACTCCGCCGCGACGACGGCGATCCAGCCGATGGCCGCCGCTGCGCGCGCGGCGCTCGCAATGGTCGGCGCCGCGGCGCGCAGGTGCACTTTCCACGCGAGATGCCACCGTCCCATCCCGAGCATCGTGCCCACCCGCGAGAGCGTCGGCTCGACATGCGCCACGGCGCGCGCAGTCGAAACGACCATGACGAAAAAGACGGCATACGCGACGAGCAGGATTTTTCCCGTGAAACTCGTCCCGAACCAGAGGATCGTCAGCGGGATCCATGCGAACGGAACGATGAACCGCAGCGCTTCGATCACGGGCGTGGTCGCAAGCCGGAAGCGCCTCGACTCGCCGATCAGCACGCCGACCGCGATGCCCAGCACGACGCCGGTTGCATAGCCGGCCGCGAACTCATACAGGCTCACGCCGACATCGCGCCAGAACGAACGGCTTGCCACGAGCTCGCCTAGCGTGCGGGCGACCGCCCGTGGCGACGGCAATACGATCGAGGGCAGGGCATACGCGACGACGGTTCCCTCCCACGCAACGAGGACGATCACGAGTCCCGCGAGCGGAAGCAGCAGGCGACGCGTGACGCGCAGGCGCGACATCTCCGTCGTCACGCCGGCGCGCTCCATGGAGCGAAGTGCCGTTTGCGCGGGCGTTCGGTCATCACGGTTGAGGATCGTCGACGTGGCGCCACGGCATCGCGCGGCGTTCGGCGAACGAAAACGCAGCATTGAGCAGGAAGCCGGAAAATCCGAAGCAGAGCATCGTGGCGATCACGGCCGGAACGTTGTAGCTCTGCTCGACGGCGATCAGATGGGCACCCAGCCCGGAATCCGCGGCGACCAGTTCGGCGACGATGACCGTTCCCCAGCCCGCCATCAGAGCGACCCGCGACCCGATCAGAACCTCCGACAGCGTACCCGGCAGGATCAGGCTGGCGAACCGCTGGCGGCGGTTCATGCCGAGCATCGTTGCCGTGCGAGCGAGATCGGCGGGGACGCGCCGCGAGCCATCGACCGCGTAGACGATGACGACGAGAAACACGGCGAGCGCAACGAGGAAGACCTTGCTCGTGAGACCGAAGCCGAACCATACGATCGACAGAGGCACCCACGCGATGCTCGACACCGGACGGATCGCCTCGACGATCGGGAGGAATACCTCGCCGAGCAGACGCACGCGCCCTAGCAGCAGCCCGATCAGCGTCGCGGACACCGCACCGATCAACCATCCGACGACGAACACGCGAAGGCTGAACAGCAGGTCGCGGCCGAGCTCGCCGCTTGCGTACTTCACGAGCTCGCGCGCGACCGTCCAGGGCGTCGGAAGCCGATTGATGACGCCGCCGCCGCCCGCGAGCACGTGCGACAGAAGCGTCCATAGCGCGAGAGCGGCCGCGATGCCCAAGCACCCGAGCACCCACGGGGCCGCGCGGGCAGCGAGGCGGTGCCCGGACATTGCATCCAGTGTGCGGCGGCGCATCGTCAAGCGCCAAACGCTGCGCGTTCGCTACTGCCGTTTCGCCAGCACTTCCTTCGCAAGCGTCGTGTTCTCGAACTTCTTCGCGTACGTCGGCAGGTCGATGTCCTTGCTGGGCGAGAAGCCGAGCTCCTGCGCAACCGCGACGGTCGCGACGATGCCTTCGACGTCCGGAACGTAGCTCGACGCAACGCCGATCAGGTTCTTCTCGAACGAATAGCGGACCGCGGCTTCGTCCACCTTGGCGAACTCGGCCATCTGCTTGTATGCGTCGTTGGGATTCGCCTTGATGTAATCGGTCGCTGCGAACTGCGCGCGCAGCACGTCCTTGACGGCCTCCGGCTGTTCCTTGATGAACTTGGTGCTCGCGATGAAGCCATCGCCGGGCGCCGGACGACCGATTGCATCGGATCCGGTGAACAACACCCGGCCGATCTTCTTGAGCTCCATGTCCGCGACATACGGAACGTAACCGGCGACGACTTCGGCGCCGCCCGAATCGAGCACACCGACCATGCCGGGCCCCGTGCCGGAAACGAAGTACTCGTTCGAGCTGGGGTCGACGCCGGCCTTCTTCAATCCGATCTGGAAGAAGAGCGTGGACGCCGTCTTCATCCCGCTCACGACGACTTTCTTGGCGACGATGTCCTTGGCGCTCTTGATGTTGCTCTTGTCGGAAACGACGGTGACGTTGGCGTTGATGAACGACTGCCCGACGAACTGCGCGGCGTCAGGCGACTGCGAGAAGATCACGACCGCGGAGATGCTGTTGCCCCACGCAATGTCGAGCTTGCCCGCCGCCACCGCGCTTGCCGCGCCCGGCAGGCCTTGCGTGATCGGCACCCAATTGACCGTGTAGCCCTTGTCCTCGAGCATGTGTTGCGAGCGCATGATCGGTACAGGCGATACGACGGGAAAGTATCCGATGTTGATCGTGATGCCCTTGCCGGGGGGGTCGGCGGCGTACGCGTGGGATCCTGCGAGCGTCAAGGCGGCTGCGGCGGCTAGCAGCGTACGGCGTGTTCGAATCATTACTCCTCCTGTTGTGCGATTGCGCAAGGATGTCACGCGTGGTGCGTGGGCTTCATGAGCACTTTGATGGAGTCGAGGGAATTGGCGACCTCGATTGCCTCGTTCCAGCGTTCGAGCGGATAGTCGTGCGTGACGATGCCTCGTGACGTGACGAGGCCGCGGGTGAGCAGGTCGATCGCGATCGGGTAGCAATAGGGTCCGAGGTGCGCTCCCCGGACATCGAGCTCCTTGCGGTCGCCGATGATCGACCAGTCGACCGTCGTGTCCTTGCCGAACACGGAGAACTCGACGAAGCGCCCGAGCTTGCGGATCAGTTCCAGTCCCTGCACGGCGCCGCTCGGCGCGCCCGTCGCCTCGATGTAGACGTCGCAGCCATAGCCGTCGGTCAAGCCGCGGACGATCGCGAGTGCATCGTCGCGCGTGGGATCGATGACGACGTCCGCTCCATAGCGGCGCGCGAGCTCGAGCCGCTCGGGTACCATGTCGATCGCAATCAGCCGGCGCGGCGTCTTGAGCTTGGCGACCTGCACCATCATGAGCCCGATGGGCCCCACACCTGCAATGACGACGACGTCGTCGAGCTGGATGTCGCCGCGCGTGACCGCGTGGATCGCGCAGGCGAGGGGCTCGATGATCGCGGCGTCCTCCAGCGGGAGCTCCGGCGGGATCTTGTGGACGATCGCGGTGCGCGGAACTCGCATGAACTGCGCCATCCCGCCGTCGGCCACCTCGCGCTGGAATCCGAAGATGTTGTGGACTTCGCACATCCAGTACTTGCCGGAGCGGCAATAGCGGCAGCGCTCGCAGGGAACGATCTGCTCGGCGATGACGCGGTCGCCGGCCGCCACGCCGAAATGCTCGGCCGCGCCGTCACCGAGCTGCTCGACGTAGCCGAAGAATTCGTGCCCGGGTATGACGGGCGCCTTGACCCACGGCGTCGTTCCGCTCCAGAACATCTTGGCGCCCGACCAGCACTTGCAGTCGCTTGCGCAGATGCCGCATGCGCCAATGCGGATCACCATCTCCCGCGCACCGGCAAGCGGCCGCGCTATCTTTTCGACGCGGTAGTCCTGCGGAGCGTGGCACACGATCGCCGTCATGCGGTCGTTGTTGTTCATGCGAATTCCTTGTCTTCTATCTGCGGGTCGGTGCTCGCGACTTAGTTCCTGCGGCCGTCGTCGTTTGCAACCCACAGATCCCAATCGGTGTTGCTCATGTGCGAGTCGGCGAACATCGGATGCGCGGCATCGCTGCGTTCGACGAGGCCAAGCTGGCCGCAACCCGTCACGCCCTTGCCCACGCCATCCCGCCGGGGGTCCGCGTAGAGGGTGAACCATTCCTCCAATCGGTTGTGCAGCGCTTTCACGACATCCGCATGGCGGGCGTCGTCGACACGATTCATTCGCTCGCCGGGGTCGGCGCGGAGGTCGTAGAGTTCGTGCGGTCCGTCGGGATAGCGATGCACGTACTTCCAGTCGGAGGTGCGAACCATGCGCACCGGACCGTATTCGTCATAGACGACGATCGCCTCGCTTGCCATGTTGCCGCCTTCGAGGATCGTGCGGAAGCTTCGCCCCGGCTTTCGTCGCGTGTCGTCGTGACGAACGTTCACGTAGTCGAGCAGAGTGGGAAACATGTCGTATCCGCTCAACAGCGCGTCGCTCACTTGTCCTGCGCGAATGTGCTTCGCCTGGGAGAAGATGCAGGGCACCTTGACGGACGTGTCGTACATGTTCTGCGGACGCGTGCCGTTGCCCTTGCCCCAGATGCCGTGGTGGCCGCAGTTCATGCCGTTGTCGCTGATGAAGACGACCAGCGTGTTCTCGGCGAGGCCCTGCGTCTCGATCTCCTGCAGCACGCGACCGATCGCCGCGTCCATTGCGCTTACCGCGGCGAAGTAACCGATCAGGCTTTCGCGCCGTTCCTTGCGGCCCTTCTCGACCGCCGCTGCACCGCCGATGAACCAGGGGTGAGGCGGTTCATCCGGGCAGGTGGTGAATGCACAGTCCCGATAGAGGTTGGTGAACGCCTTCGGGTGACTGTCGATCCACGGATAGTGCGGGGCAGTAAAGCAGAGGCTCAGCCAGAACGGCTCGGCGCGGCGCGACTCTTCACGGATGAACGCTCGCGCGGCATCGCAGAGCACATCGGAAATGTAGCCATCGATCGTGCACGGACGATCGTGATCGATCATCGGCGCGCCGTAGTACGGACCCATTCCCGACTGGTGCGCGAACCACTTGACGAAGTTCGGGCGCGGCACGTCGCTCGCGCCGAGGTGCCATTTGCCGATCAGCGCGCATCGATATCCGGCGGCGGCGAGAACGTCGGCGATGAGCGTCTGGCCCGCGAGGTAGTCGACGCGGTTCGGACCGACGCTTCCCACCCGAATCCAGTCATGCACGCCGTGCCACGAAGGAATGTCGCCCGTGAGCAGCGAGGCGCGCGCCGGAGAACAAACCGGGGACGTGCAGAAGAAGTTCTCGAACCGAATGCCCGCATCGGCGAGGCGATCGAGCGTGGGTGTCCGAATCTCGGCATTGCCCGCGCAACCGAGCGCCCACGGCCCCTGATCGTCGCTGACGATGAACAGAACGTTCGGCCGCACGGGGTCGCTGCTCGCCACCTGGAATCTCCTCCTGCCGCATCAGGTTGCGCTGTCCCCTTCGAAACCCCTCGAGGGCCGATGGCGGTGCACAATCGATTGTGCGAAACGGTATGATTGTGGCATTGCAAGCGAGCGTCTGCAAGCCGCTTCGCGCGGCATGCCGTGTTCGCGCGCGAGCACCTGCGAGCCGCTTCGCGTGGCAAGCGGTGACAGTTCAATTGCGAGCGGTCCAGGCCCCTGACCCCATTGTTCAAAAGCAGCCGCGGAACAGCGCACCCACGCGCGTCTTAAGCGACGCATGACGAAGAAGAAATCGACGATCTACGACCTCGCCGCGCTCGCCGATGTTTCGGCGTCGACAGTCAGCGCCGTCCTGAGCGGCAACTGGAAAGAGCGGCGCATCGCGGAGGCGACCGCGCTCAAGGTCCAGCAACTCGCCTCCGCCGAGAAGTACAGCATCAACCGCCAGGCGAGCGGCCTGCGCAAAAGCCGCTCGGGACTGATCGGCATGATCATCCCGATGCACGACAACCGTTTTTTCAGCGGCATGTCACAGGTGTTCGAGCGCCTTGCGCGCGAGCGTCGCTGGTACCCGATCGTCGTCAGCACCTTGCGCGATCCCGCGCTCGAGCTCGAGACCGTTCACACACTGATCACCTACCGCATCGAGTATCTCGTCGTCGCCGGCGCCACCGACCCCGATTCCGTGAGTGAAGTGTGCGCGAGCCATGGGATTGCGCACGTCAACGTGGACCTTCCGGGTACGCGTGCGACATCCGTCATCAGCGACAACTACTGGGGAGCACAACAGCTCGCGCGCGCGCTCAGTGACCGCTCCAAGCCGGTACGCGCAGCTAAGCGGAACAAGCCCTATTTCGTCGGAGGAATCGCGAGCGACTATGCCACGCGACGCCGCATCGATGGTTTCATCGACGTGGTACGGAGCCGATTCCAAAGCGTCGAGGCGCGGCAAATCGACGCATGCGGCTATGCGGGCGAGCTGGCCGAGGCAGCGGTAGCCGCGCTCTATCGCGATCTCGGCGGCTTGCCGCGCGCGCTCT
>Ga0105248_10003114_pt1 | contig 18368 bp, 16 predicted proteins | sample KBSS34metaG_FD_81524 | JGI IMG/M metagenome (GOLD analysis project Ga0105248, IMG submission 81524) | Switchgrass rhizosphere microbial communities from Kellogg Biological Station, Michigan, USA - KBS S3-4 metaG | ecosystem: Host-associated > Plants > Roots > Rhizosphere > Soil | place... | reverse complement strand
TTTCGCCGCATACTATACAACGGCAGTCGGCGGGCACCTCCGACTGAGACTGAGACTGAAGCTGTTCTACGGAGCGCCATGGCATCGCGTCTTTTCTTCGGGATCCTGTTGGCTTCTGCAGTCGCCGTCGGAGCGCAACCCGCCAGCCGCGCGCCGCGCAACGCCGCCGAGTTCGACACCTTGTTCCAGCAGGTCAAGAACTGGGGCCGCTGGGGGCCTGACGATCAGCTCGGCTCGGTCAACCTCATCACGCCGGCGAAGCGGAAGCAGGCGGCGGCGCTCGTCAAAACGGGCGAGACCGTTTCGCTGGCGCACACGCTGCTGACCGAGAAGGCCGACGACAACAGCAGCCCTTTCGAGCACACGATGCTGCGCGGCAACAACATGGATCGCTATGCGGTGCAGTACCACGGCTACGCGCACAGCCACATCGACGCGCTCTGCCACATCCTCTACAAGGACCAGACCTACAACGGCTACGCACGTGCCGACGTCAACACCGATAAGGGCTGCACCAAGCTCGGCATCCAGAACCTCAAGTCGGGCATCGTCACGCGCGGCGTGCTGGTCGACATCCCGCGCCTGCGCAGTCTGCCGTATCTCGAGCCCGGTACCGCGATCTATGTCGAGGATCTCGAGGCGTGGGAGAAGAAATCCGGCGTGACGATCGCGCCGGGCGATGCGCTGCTGCTCCGCACCGGACGCTGGGCGCGGCGCGAGAAGCGAGGACCGTGGAACGTCGGTCAGAGCGCGGCGGGACTGCACGCATCGGTCGTGCCGTGGATCAAGGCCCGCGGCGTCTCTCTGCTCGGCAGCGACGCGGCGGAAGACGTGACGCCGTCGATGGTGGAAGGCGTGGCCCTGCCGATCCACACGCTGATGATCACCGCGCTCGGCGTCAACCTGCTCGACAACCAGGACCTGGAAGCCCTCGGCGACACCGCCGCGCGGCTGAACCGCTGGACGTTCATGCTGACGATCAACCCGATGCCGGTCGCCGGCGGCACGGGGTTCCCGCTCAACGCGATCGCTATGTTCTAGAGTTCTATGTCAGTTTTACGTTTCGGAGGCCCTATGCTGATGACCCGACGCGACGCCGTTGCTGCCTTCGCTCTGTTTGCCGAGATGCTCACCTCCAGCCGCGACGCCGCCGCCCAGGCGCAGGCGCCTGCCGCCGCGCCACGGCCGCCGGTCTTCCTCCAGGAGCTTCCCAAAGTCTCGCTCGACGGCTGGCAGGTGACGGTCAGCCACGTGGACTACCCGCCAGGACGGGTCGGCACGGCGCATCACCACGCGGGGTTCGTGCTCGCGTACGTGCTCGAGGGCAGCATCTACACCAAAATCTCCGGGCAGGGCGAGCGAAAGACCTACAACGTCGGCCAGATGTTCTACGAGCAGCCGGGCGCCACGCATGAAGAGTCTGGCAATGCGAGCCAGACGCAGCCGGCGAAGCTGCTCGCGATGATCTTCGCGCCGAAAGGCGCGACGCTGACGACGCAAGGCCGGGCGGGCGGCGCGTAGCGACGGCCCTCGCTCTTCTACCGCACGACCGGCCAGATCGTGAAATCGCGCAAGGCGCGGCGCACGATCGTGCCCTGCATCTCCGCCAATGCGTCGTGCAACTCCAGCAGGTGCGCGCGCCCGAGTTCCAGCGGGTGTTCGTCGGCCTGATAGGTTGTGCCCTCCGGATAGTCGACAAACGGTGTCCGCGCGTTTTCGACATGGGCGCCGAGGATGTGGGCGATTGGTTTGTCCCGCGTGAAGGCGACGAGACGCTGGATGCTCGCGGTGAACGCCGGACCGTCGCGCACGTACAGGCGACCGGGATACAGCGTGTCTCCGGTGAGCAGGATTCCCGTACGCCGATCGTACAGCGCGATCGACGCGCGCTCGTGGCCGGGGATAGGGATGACGTCGACGATGCGTCCGCTCAGCGAATAGGCGGCGGAGGCGTCCGGCCAACTGCTCAGCCCGAAAAACGACGTCAGCGCGTCTGGTGACGCGGCGACCAGCGTCGTGTTCGCTCTCCCCGCGAACTGCGCGTCGCCTGCAATGTGATCGCCGTGCCCGTGCGAATGCAGGACGATGAGCGAGACCGGCCGGCCGTCATGACGGGCCGACCAGCGGTCGATTGCTTGCGTCACCGCGCCCGCGACGTCGGCCTTCTGCGCTCCCGTGTCGACGAGCATGGCGCTCCGCTCACCGAACAGCAGGTAGAGAAACGGCTTCTCGAAATTCGTGCATCCCGACTGCCGGAGAATGAAAAAGTCGGGATTGTACTCGTGGATCCGGACCTGCGGTGTCTCCGGACACGAGGCGCCGGTGACCCACGAGACCGGAAGCGCGCCGCCCTCCACGTTTCCTGGCGGCAACTGCAGGCCGGCCGCCCCGGTCCACACGACAACGAGAAACGTGAGAGCAGATCGGCCGGCCACGATGGCGCCAGTCTAGCAGGAGGTCGATCCTTACGAGCCGAGCGTACAGACCGAGTAGAAACCGAAAATCGGCGATGCCACCGGCAGGTCGTGCCGGTAGGTCCGGGAAAGCTCCGCCGTCTGGAAGTTTTCCACGAGGTCGAGCCCCAGCTCGCGCGCAAACGTCTCGATGTCCCGGATCCCGGACAGCCACGGCGCGCCCATGGCGGCGAAACTTTCGACAAGCGTCGTGACCCCTGCGTCGCCCGTGGTCTTCGATATCACCGCTTCCGCCATGTAGTCGCATGACACCCGGAATCGCTTGAGGTGAGTGGTGAGCTCGGTCAGCACACGCTTCACGGCATCCAGCGGTAGGTACATGACGTTCCCCTCCCAGATGAAATAGGTCGGGACATCGAAATCGAATCCGTTCTCCTCCAGCAAATCGATCAATCCATCCGTCACGTAGTTGCCTGGAATGAGCTTCACGTTGGCGTCGATGCCATGACGTTCATAGCAGGCTTGCTTCCACTTCAGCGTGGCCGGGTCGTCGATCTCGAAATACGTCACGCCGGGCGTCTGCTTCCTCACCGCCCGGGTATCGAGGCCGGCGCCGAGGATGACGACTTGCCGGAATTCCTGCGAGAGGTGCTCCTCCAGGGCGTCGTCGAAGTACTTGGTTCGAATCTTGACCATATCCTTGACCGGCGGAAAGCGGACCGCCAGCCGCTCCGCGGCGTCCCGGCTGTCCGTATTCAGGAAGAGTTCGACGACGGGATCCCGATACAAGGGCGCGGTTTCGCGATTCTCTTCTGCCCGGTACTCCGCGACGACGAAGGCCGTTCCGCTGACATTCTCGATCTGTGACATCTGCATCTCCTACGCTGTGACTGGCACTCTGCGAACATCGCGGCACTCCCCTCTGGCCGTGTTTGCAATTCCCTCAGCGCACGGCCGAGAATAGCCAGCACGGCGCGCGCAGTCATCACGTCGGCGTGATGTTCCGGTCATGTTTCGGTAAATGTCATCCAGCCAGCACAAGACATTCGGCTGCTTCCGTCTCGATCCCGCGAACGAGCGGCTGTGGCGGGGCGAGGAGCCCGTTGCGCTGCGGCCCAAGCCGTTCGCGGTGCTGAAACACCTGGTCGAGCACCGCGGCGAGCTCGTCAGCAAGCAGCAGCTCCTCGACAGCGTCTGGCCGTCAACGTTCGTCACCGATGCCGTGCTGAAAGACAGCATCCGCCAAGTGCGAGAGGCGCTCGGCGACGATGCGGCGGCGCCGCGGTACGTCGAGACCGCGCACCGTCGCGGCTACCGATTCATCGCTCAGTTGTCCGAACCGGGGCGGGCGCCGGCTGCAGCCGCGGCCGCCACGAGAACCGGCACTCCGCCGCAATCAGTTGCGGTGCTTGGCCGGGACACCGAGCCGGCGAAAATGCGGGCATGGCTGGAGCGCGCTCTCGGTGGAGAACGCCAGATCGTGTTCGTGACGGGCGAACCGGGAATCGGCAAGACGACCGTCGTCAATGCGCTGCTGGATTACGCGTCCGCCGTTCCCGGCCTGCTGGTCTGCCGGGGCCAATGCCTTGAACAGTACGGCGCCGGCGAGGCCTATCTGCCGGTGCTCGAGGGGCTATCGCGGCTTGGCCGAACGCCGGACGGTCCTCGCATCGTCGAGTTGCTGCGACGACACGCGCCCGCCTGGCTCTTCGAGCTGGCGTCGCTCCTCCCCGCCAACGAGCGCGAGGCGCTTCAACGGCAGGGCTCGCCGGCCACCCGCGAGCGCATGCTGCGGGAGATGGCCGAAGCGATGGACGCGATCACCACGGAGTCGCCGCTCATCGTCGTCGTCGAGGATCTGCACTGGAGCGACTATTCGACGCTCGACCTGATTAGTTACCTGGCCCGGCGCCGCGACCCCGCGCGCCTGATGGTGATCGGCACCTATCGGCCGGTCGACGTCACCTTGGGTGAGCATCCGCTGAAAAGCGTGAAGCGCGAGCTGCAGGCGCACGGCCTGTGTCAGGAATTGCCGCTCAGTTTCCTGAGCGAAGAAGCCGTGGCGCAGTTTCTCGGGGTGAGGTTTCCCGGCCATCACTTCCCGAGAAGGCTCGCGCGCCTGGTGCACCGCAGGAGCGAAGGCAATCCGCTGTTCATGGTCCACCTCGCGGATTATCTGGCCGACGAGGGAATCATCGCCGACTCCGCGGAGGGCTGGCAGTTGCGCAGCGGCGCGGGTGAAAGCGAGTCGGGTATCCCGGAAAGCATTCGGCAGCTCATCGAGAAGCAGATCGATCGACTCGATCCGGAAGAACGAATGGTTCTCGAGGGCGCGAGCGTGGTCGGGATGGAATGTTCAACGGCCGCCATCGGGGCCGGCCTCGACCAGCCGACCGACTGGGTGGAGCAGCGCTGCGACGCGCTCGTTCGACGACATGAGTTTCTGTCGCCTGCGCGACTGGTTGAATTGCCGGACGGCACGATCACGCCGCGCTACAAATTCAACCATGTCCTCTATCTCGAAGTGCTCTACGGGCTCCTGCCCGTGCTGCGCCGGTCGCAAATCCACTCGCGCATCGGACACTGCGGCGAACTGTTTTATCGCGAGCGCGCAGGGGAAATTGCCGCCGAGCTCGCCATGCACTTCGAGCAGGGGCTCGACAGCCCGCGCGCCGTCAAGTACCTGCTGCAGTCTGCGGAGAACGCGACGCATCGCTCCGCCCATCACGAGGCGGAAGGACTCGCGCGGCGCGGCCTGCGGGCGCTCGACGCGCTGCCCGCGACTCCCCAGCGCGATCAGCAGGAACTCGGTTTCCTGATGATTCTGGGCGTATCGCTGATGTCCATCAAGGGGTTCGCGGCAGCCGAATTAGAGGACGTGTGCAACCGCGCGCTGGTGCTGTGCGCGCGACAAGACGCCTCGTCGCACGCGTTCAAAGTCGAGCGGCTGCTCGGACTGTTCCACTATTTCCGCGCGGAAATGCAGCCGTCCCTGGCCATCGTCGAACGGTTGCTGCAGCGGGCGAACGACCTGCGGGAGCCACGGTTCGTGATCGGGGCTCACTGCGCCTACGGTGTGACCCTCGTCGACCTCGGCCGATTCGAGGAATCGATCCGGCATCTCGACGAGGTGCCGCCGCTTCGCGCCAGTCATCCTCGTGGGCCGCACGGATCGTTTCCCGGCCAGGATCCCGAAGTCACGAGCGACTGCTACGCCGCGCGCGCCCTGTGGACGCTGGGATACCCTGACCAGGCGCTCGCCCGGATCGAGCGCGCGTTGTCGGTCGCGCGGGAGCTCGCGCACACCGAGAGCCTGATCGTCGCCGCATACTTCGCGGCACAGGTCCACCAGCTGAGAGGCGAGGCGTCTGCCGCGCAAGAACGGGCCGACGTCGTCCTCACGCTCGCCGAAGAGTACGGTCTGGCCGTGTGGATCGGGCTCGGCCGCATCATCCGCGGCTGGGCGCTGGTGACACAGGCATCGGTGACTGATGGCCTTCATGAAATCCGCCGCGGCCTCGACGCCTACGGGGCGACCGGTGCCAGATTGTGGCGTCCGTACTTTCTCGGTTTATTGGCGCAGGCGCTCGTCAAGGCCGACCGCGTGCAGGAGGGGCTCACTGCGGCGACCGAAGCGCTCGCGCTCATTCGAGCCACCGGAGAGCAGGCGTCGGCCGCCGAACTGCACCGGGTCTACGGCGAACTGCTCGTTGCGACAGGATCGGCGGCGGCCCTGGCGCAGGCGGAAGAATCCTTCACGCGAGCGCTTGCGATCGCGCGGCAACAGCGAGCGAAATCCTGGGAATTGAAGAGTGCCACGAGTCTCTACGCGCTCGCTCGTGACGGACGCGAGAGCGGTGACCCGCGCCATCTCGTGAAAGAAATCTACGACTGGTTCAACGAAGGAGAAGAGACGGCCGATTTGAAGGCCGCGCGCGCGGTGCTGACTGCTCCGTGACGCCGGCACTTATCGCGACGGGCAATGACCTTCGACCGGGCGCCAGCCTTCCACGTCGATGCTGAGTTGCCCGGCCACCGGGCTGCCCAGCCCGCCCGAGGGGCCAGGCCCCACTCGCACGCCGCCGCCGATCGCGACGCCGCCCGGCAGGTACTGGCCCTTCAGCGTGATGCCCGTCAGCTCGATCATGGAGCCTTCCTGCGCCTTGATCTCGCCCATCAGCTTCTTCGGCCCGTTCATGCGGTAGTGCGTGCCCTCGGGAACGGTGACACTGCCCGGCTCGTCGACGGTGCGCCGGCCGACGGTGAAAATGTAACCCTTGGTGCAGCCGGGGATCGACACGCGCACCGAATCGCTGGGCACCTTCTTCTTTTCCTGTGCCACGAGCGATGTGCTCAACATGACGAGGGCGATGATCGCGATACGTGTCCGCATGAATGGCTCCCCGTCGATTGTGCCCCTTCCCGTTTGCTGAAATCCAGCGGAACAGAGCTGAGCGGCACGCTTGCCGTCATCGACAGGTCCGTGACCCGGACGTCTGCGAGCCCGGCTCAGCGCAGGCCCGCGTCGAGCACGTCGCGGATTTTTTGCCCGAGCGTGTCGGACGTGAACGGCTTGTGCAGGAATGCGATGCCCGGCTGGAGCACTCCGTGCTGGGTGATGACGTCCTCGGTATAGCCGGACATGTAGATGACCTTCACGGCCGGGCGCCGTTCCATCAACTGCTTGGCGAGCGTGGCTCCGCTGGCACCCGGCATGACCACATCGGTCAGCACGAGATCGATGCTGACGTTCTCGTCGAACAGCCGAAGCGCCTCCTCGGCGTTCGCCGCCACGATGACGGTATAGCCCTGCCGCGCCAATAATCTCTGCGCGAGCTCGCGCAACCCTTCCGAGTCCTCGACCAGGAGCACCGTCTCGCCGCCGAAATGCAGCCGCGCCGCCGACGCCGCTTCCGTGGCGTTCTCGACGAATTCGGCGGACGGAAAGTACACCTTGAACGTCGTGCCCTTGCCCACCTCGCTGGACACGCCGACGCTGCCGCCGCTGCGCATGACGATGCCATGGACAGTGGCCATGCTCATCCCCGTGCCCTTCCCGGGTTCCTTCGTCGTGAAAAACGGCTCGAACAGGCGCGCCTGCACCTCGGGCGTCATGCCGGTGCCCGTATCGCTGACGGTCAGGACCACGTACGAACCGGCCTTCATGTTCAGGTGCGTGTTCGCGTCGTGCTCGTCAAGGGTGACGGTAGCGGTCTCGATCGTCAACGTCCCGCCGTGCGGCATCGAGTCCCGCGCGTTCGCCGCCAGGTTCATGACAACCTGCTCGACCTGTCCGCGGTCGGCGCTGACCGCCGCCAGCGCCGGCTCGAGACTCACGACCAGGCGGATCTCTTCACCGACGAGCCGCTCGAGCGTCGGCCGGAGGTGGCTGACGAGGGCGTTCAGGTCGAGCAGGGTCGGTTCGATAATCTGCTTACGGCTGAAGGCGAGCAGCTGTCGCGTCAGCCCGGCGGCGCGGCTGCCCGCCTTCTGAATCTCGAGGACGTCGCCGCGGTCGGTCTCGCTCAGCGTCGCCTGTTCGAGCAGCAGCTCGCAGTACCCCAGAATCGCGGTCAGCAGGTTGTTGAAGTCGTGCGCCACGCCGCCGGCCAGCCGCCCGACCGCTTCCATCTTCCGCGCCTGCTGATTCTGCTCCTCCAGCATTCGGCGGCTGGTGACGTCCATGGACGTGCCCGCGCCGTAAATCGGTTCGCCGTGCGCACCGAGGGCGATTCGCCCGGCACTGGCCACCCATCGAACAGAGCCATCGGGCCAGACCGTTCGATACTCGATCGAGAAGGCCTCGCCGGACGTCATCGCCTTCTGGCAGGTGTCGAGCACCAGGCCGCGATCGGCGGGATGAACGCGCTCGACGAACGCATCCTGCGTGCCGTCGAAGGTGCCCGGCTGCAGACCGTAGTGCGCTTCGGTCGCCGTGGACATCGTCATGACGCCGGACTTGTAGTCCATCGCCCAGGTGCCGACGTCGGCATTCTGCAGCGCGAGGCGGGTGCGTTCTTCGTCGGAGGGCTGGAGGGCGTCGAGGCGCCGTGCTTCGTCTGTGGGCCGAATCGGTGACGTCATTCAGAGGGGGAGTTCATTCCGAACCCTCGCGGTCGACCATCACCGTCACGTCGGCCGGCGTGCGCAGCAGGCCGTCAGACGCAAAGGCGCGCAATGTGTAGGCGCCGGGCGTCGTGAACGTCGCCTTCACATCGACTTTGCCGTCCGCGACCTTCGCGTAGCCGTCAGGCTCGAACGCCACGGACGCCGGACCGCGATAAACCATCCACAGGACGGACAGTCCCTGCGGCGGGCGCGGACGCGACGGCAGCGGCACGTTGACCGGCGACGGCGGCGCGCCGCGCAACGTCGGCTCGAGCGTACGCGGCGGCCTCGGTTTGCCCGGCGCCGGCAGCCCATCGTCCGACACCCGGGCGCTCAGCGTCACCGGAGTACCGGCCTTGGCGCGGCCGATGGGAGCGATGGCGACGACCGGCGGCTGGTCGCGCATGATCAGCTCGTTCGTGATCTGCACGCCGCCATTGTTCGACACTTCCACCTTGCGGTCGATCTCCCAGACGTCGAGCAGCGTGGCGCGGGCCGTTTCGGTCTTGCCGTTGGCGGTGATCGTCCACACCACTTCCTTTTTCCGGTCCCAGTCCTTCGGGACGTTGACGCGGAAGATGAAATGGTTCTCGCGCGGGTAGAAGTATGTCGGCTGGCCGCGGTCGGCCGGCCCGGGCTCGAAGCCGTTCTGGGCGCTGACCGGAATGCTCAACTCCTCCACGTGGTTGCGGTTCAGGTAGCCGAACACCATGTTGAAGCTGCCGTCAGGCACGCGCTCCCATCCCTCGTAGATCGGGACGATCGCCTGACCGGACTTGAACTTGATGTGCAGCTCGGTGGATTGGGACTGCGCGAGGAGCGGCGCGACGAAAAGCGCGAGCCAGACGGCAGGCCTGAAGGCCTGCGCTACGAGCGCGCGCACCCAGTACCTCGCACGCGGCAGCCCGCACCTCGCACGCCGCACCCCGCACCTGTCACTGCGGCTGTCCCTGGCTCGTGTTCGTTTTCCTGACTCCTTTGCGCGCGTCGAACGCAGCCTGATATTCCTCGTCCGTGAAGTCGTACCAGGTAATCCACGCAAACCCCATCTCGTCGATCGTCCGCTGCCCGCTGCCCACCCAGTTGCGCGGATCGGGGTTGCCCTTGCTCGCCGAGTTGTCGTGCCACGAGATCACGTGGAGCACGGTCCCCGCGGGATAGATCGGCGCGACATCGTCGGCGTAGACCGAGACGATGTGCCAGTTGAAGCTCCAGTCGGCGCAGTTGATCTGCTCGGTCTTGTTGTCCGGATAGATCAGCTCGATGCACTGGCGCTTGCCGCGCGTGTGCATGTGCGGCTGGAACGCGGTGATCGTCCCGGCCTTGTTGAAGCGCGTGTAGCCGTCGCTGCGGACGTAGGTCGATCCGCCGGGGATGTCGAGCGGCTCGGTCGGCTGTCCCAGCTGCTTCGAGTAGACGACGTGCTTCGGCGTGTAGCCCCTCGGATAGAGCACGATTCCGAGCTGCGACTGATCCGTGATCTCCTGGCCGACCGAGTGATAGTGGAAGTCGAACTTGATCTTCGAGCCGGCGCGGAGGAGACGTCCAGTCCCTTCCGGGAACAGGTCGCCGTTCTTGCCGACCGCGAACTCGTTGAGGAATTCACCGGATGCTTCAGGATTGCTGTCGTCGCCGTTGCTGTCGCCGGTCATGTCGGCGTCGACGGCGTAGGTCAGGAGATGGTGGACGACGGCGGTCTTGCCCGGCTTGCTCTCGATCGCCTTGATGTAGCGATCCTCGGTCAGGCCGGTCTCGACGTAGTAACTGCCCCACCAGTCGGCCGCTTCAGCTGGGACTACATGCTTCGGCGAGGTGACGATGATGTCCGGCTTGCCGATGTGCCACCGATCCGCGTCGTCGAACTCGCGCGGCTTCGGCATGTCGGCGGCGTTGCCCATCGGCGCGCCAGCGTCGACCCACCTGGCGATGGTCTTGATCTCGTCCTCGCGCAGCGACGGGTCGTTCTTGAAGCTCTGGATGCCGATGTGTGGATCGATGCCCCAGGGCGGCATCTGCCGTTCGGTGACGCGCTGCTTGATCGACCGCGCCCAGGGGCGGACGTCCTGATACGTCATCAGCGACATCGGCGCCATCTGTCCCGGCCGGTGACAGCTCTGACACGACTTCTGGAGGATCGGCGCGACGTCCTTGGTGAAGGTCTGCGCGCCCGCCTGGGCGGCGACGGCCGCGGTGACGACCAGGGTGAGGGCCAGTGTTTTCAGCATGTCCAGCCTCCGCAGTAAGATCTCGCCGAATGATGCGCCGTTTGAGGGGAATTTGGAAGTAAGAAGTTGGCAGTAGGAATTCGTGTCCACGGGCGAAGAATCGGGCGGCGCGCGGCTCTGTTTTCGTGGCTGGCGGCGCTATTCATCGTCGGCGGATGTCGCTCCGAGGCGCCCCGCCCACCACCTCAGGCGGTGGTCGTCTGGAAGCCGATCGGGAGCTGGTCCGGGCACGGTGACCGGCAGACCGAGACGTTCACCAGCGACACCGGCGGGTTTCGGGTGCACTGGACGGCGACGAAGGAGGCGCCCGCCGGCAGCGGACGGCTGCGCGTCGTCTTCCGCAGCGGCGACAGCGGCCGCGAGATCATCGAAGCAATCGACGCGCGCGGCGAGGGCGGCGGCACCGAGGAGGTCGCCGCCGAGCGACCGCGCTGGTACTACATCACGATCGAATCGGCGAACGTCGAATGGACGGTCAGCCTCGACGAGCGAATCGAGGCCACGACGAAACCATAGGACGGCGCGCGACGGATTTTTCGCGCGAGAGACCTATGGCAGTACGGGCCGGACAGGCTCGAGGAGACGTTCGAACAGACTCCAACAGGAACATTGATCAATGAAGTATTTTCACAGCGTATCTGCGGTCACGCTCACAGTCGTGCTGGCGATCACATTTTTCGCCGGTCCCGCCGCGGCACAGACGCCCAAGGCTGAATTCTCCGCCGGGTATCAATTCACTCATGTCCCGGATCTCAATTTTCCTGCCGGCTGGTATGTAGACATCGCGGGAAATGTCCACCCCATGCTGGCAGTCGTGTTCGAAGCCGCTGGCGCGTACAAGAGTGAGAGCGAGCAGGTAGGAAACACGACGGTCGATGCCACGGCAAAGCTTCACACGTTTCTCGGCGGCGTCCGGATCGCGTCACGCGCGAACCCGGCAGTCACGCCATTTGTGCAGGTCCTCGCAGGCGCCGCGAACGCCAGCGCGGGAGGGAGCAGCACTGGCGGTGGCCCGACGGTCAATGTCAGCGACTCGGACACTCAATTCGCTTTGCAGGCCGGCGGTGGGGTCAACCTCAATGTTTCCCAACGCTGGGGCGTCCGCGTCGGTGCGGACTGGCGGCGGATTTTCGTGAGCGATGGCGGCGAAAATGAGTTTCGGGTCGTTGCGGGTCTGGTTATTCCGTTCTAGTCGAAACGGCTATCAGGCGCCTCTCGGGTTCCCGCCGGGGCGCCTTTCCAGGCGGCGAGAGTCCAGAACGTGAGTTACGACTTCACGGATTCGCCTTGATGAACGCCTGATAGAGTGAGAACGCCGGCCGGTTGGACCAGTCAGCGCGCGTGATCGCGGTGCCGCAGTCGCGCCCCGACGGCAGCTCGTAGAGGTCGTAGAACAGCAGACCGGTCCACCAGCTTCGGCGTTCCTGAAACGCACCCAGGACGCGCTGATAGAACAACGCCTGCCCCGCCTCGCCGAAGAGCGACGCGCATGGCTTCATCCCGACTTCGGTCATCCACACCGGCTTGCCCAGCGACACCGGCCGCACGAGTTGATCCATCATCACCGCCAGATCCGGGCCGTCCGCGTACCAATGGACGGTGACCACGTCGAACTGATCGCCGAAGTCGTTCATCACCGCCGCGAACCAGCCGTCCTTGACGCCGTGGAAACTGACGTCGGGCCCGAGCACCGTGGCGCGCGGGTCCGCCGCGCGAATCGCCGCGCGCGCGGTGATGACCAGCGATCGGTAGACCCGCGGATCGGTCCCCTGCAAGTACTGATCGAGGTTCGGCTCGTTCCACACACCCCAGAGATGGATGTCGTCGCGGTAACGCGACACCGTCGCGAAGACGAAGTCGTACCAGTCCTGATAATTCAGCGGCGGGTACGCGTACGGGTGGCCGCCGTTCGCCCACGCCGGCGCGTACGCGAGCGAGGCGAAGATCGCGCGGTGCGTCCGCTTCGCCTCGTCGCGCCAGGCATCGGTCGTGGTCCAGTTGAAGCAGCCCTTGCACGCCGGCTCGAGGACGTCCCAGCCGAACGCGAGGCGGACGATGCTCGCGCCGAGCTCCGCCATCTTGTCGGCCATCGGCGCGGTGAGGACGCGCGTGTTCATCCCGTAGTGAAGGTCCTGCGCGCCGGCCGGCGGCGACAGGCCGAGCACCATGAGAACCACGAGTACTCCGAGAACCCCGAGAACCCATCGCACGGTATGCCATGATAGCCGCGATGCGTCGCGCGCTGCCGATCGTGCTGTTGCTGTGCGTTCTGCCGCTGCCCACATCGGCGCAAACCCGCTTCGAGATCTCGGGTGGCTATGCCGTCGCGCGCGATCCGCGCGACGAGGTCACGCTGCCAGCGGGCTGGATGGCGGGAGCGGCGCTGACGTTGACCCCGATATTCTCGGTCGTGGCCGACATCAGCGGTCAGTACAAGACCGTCGCGCTCTTCAACACCGACGCGCGGCTCAGCGCGCTCGCGGCGATGGGCGGTGTCCGCGCGGCGGCACGGATCGGCGTGCTGACGGAGTTCGGTCAGCTGCTCATTGGCGTCGTGCGCGCGAGCGGGTCGGCGTTCGGCTCGACGACCACCGGCCGCTCGCTGAGCATTCAGCCGGGCGTCGGTGTCGACTATCCTCTGGCGAAGGCGTGGCTGGCGCGCGCCGAGCTGGATCTCCGGCTGCTCGCTGCACAACCGGATACCTTCAATGCCGGATACCAGTATCGATTCGTCGCCGGCCTCGTCTACCGGCACCGGCGACAGTGACGTGATGTGACTTACATAGTCGCGCAGCGTGCAGACTACGAAGATCATCCGCGGATTAACGGATTACGCAGATTGCGAATCGGACAGCACAGACGTCCGGCGTCGCGGCGTTGCCGCGTCGCGTGAGAGACGGGCGGTGCGAACACGAGCCATCGAGACACCGGGCTCGCGTTCACACCGTCCGTCTCTCACACGAACCGGCCGCTTCGCGGCCAGCCGCCGGATGTCTGGGGTATCAGAAAACGGGACGCTGCGCGATCTGGATTTTCGGCGCAACGAGTCTTCAGCACAGCGACTCGTCGTCGACCTGGCCGATGATGCGGCGGATCAGTCCGGAGACGACTGACGTCGGGCGGCGCGGCGCAGCCGCGCCTCATGTGAGACGCGGACGGTGTGAACGCGAGCCTGACGTAAATGAGTGGCTCGCGTTCACACCGTCCGTGTCTCACACCGACCGGCCGCAACGCGGCCGGCGCCGGACGTCTCGCCTCTTCATCCGTGTAATCCGTGTAATCCGCGGATAAAACAACCCGCTACGCGTCGGCGTTACCGCCCGCGGACGCGCTCGGTTGCGACAACAGATACCTTCGCGTTCTGCGCCGCTGGCCCAATCGGAACACGCCGTCAGAACTTCGCCTGCACCCCAAAGCGAAACAGGCGTCCCTGGAGAATGGACGCCGGGCGATCGAGCGCCGTGCCAAAGGTCTGCACCGCCGTGAGGACGACACCCGTATTGAGCGCGTTGTAGGCGTCGACCTGCGCCTGGAGGTTGACGCCACGCAGCTTGAAGGCGCGGGTCAGCCGCACGTCGAGCTGATTCTGGCGATCGAGCAACTTGGTGCCTGGCGCATTCAACGGGATGATCACCGTGGACTGCGTCAGCGTCTGGCCCGTCAGCGCCTTGAAGATCGTGCGGTCGACCGACCAGTTCACGCGCAGCGAGGGATCCTCGGCCGCGATCAGCCCGTCCATCGACGCGTTGCGCGCGTCGCCCGGATAGCTCTGGAAGGTGCCGCTGATCTGCAACGCCCACGGCAGCGCGTAGCTGCCTGAGAGTTTGATCTGTTTGTAGTAAGGAATGCCCAGCCCCGCCTGATCGCAGAACCGCAGGAAGTTCGGATCCTCGACCTGGCACGTGTTCGAGATCTGGTGTCCGACGCTGACGCCGCCAAACAGCGTCAGCCCCTTCATCCGGCTGCTGAAGTTGACGTCGACGCCGGTGTACTTACGGTAGTTGGTCGTCGAGTTCGCGTCGAGCAGGTTCAGCGCGCTCGCCTTCGCCGGATTCAGATTGTAAATCGTCGCCGTCTCGCCCGTCGGCGTCAGGATCGGGACCGGGGTGTAGTCGGACGGATCGATGCCGAGGTTGTCGGACCAGATCAGGTTCCGGTAGTCGCGCCGGAAGTAGCTGACGGTCACCGAGGTGCCGGGCACGACCTCGCGCTGCACGCTCGCGTTGGTTTCAATCTGGTAGGGGCGCGAGATCCCGTCCGCCGGGTTCTGCGTCGGCTTGGTCCCGAAGTTCGCCGCCAGCGTCGAGAAATCGATCTCGCACCCGACCGTGAGGTAGACGCAGCCGCGTACGCCCTGCGCCGTGTCGTCCTTGTTCAGATCGTTCCAGGTCAGCGTCGCGCTGCTGTAGAAGTTCGGATCGTAGGTTTCGGCGAACCCCGTGCTGTAGGCCCTGACGTACTTGCCGATGCCGAACTTGACGGCGGTCTTGCCGTTGCCCTGGACGTCCCAGGCAAAGCCGAACCGCGGCGCGACGTCGTTCCAGTTCGGCACGTCTGGGCGCGCGTCGAAATGCCGCGCCGGCACGAACCGTCCGGCGGCGACGCCGCGCTCGCCGATCGACCCATTGAAGTGCTCGATCCGCACGCCCGGGTTGATGGTGAAGCGACCGACCGTCCAGGAATCCTGCGCGTAGATCCCCTCGTCCTGGTTCATCATCTGCAACGAGTCCTGCGGCGTGTTGTGGATGATGACCTGCGCCGGGGCGCCGGTGCGATACAGCTGGATCAAGTCGGCGGCCTCGCGGCGCTGCCGGAAAAAGTAACCATTGCCGTACTGGATGCCCGCTTTGATGGCGTGGGAGCCTGTGACGTACGACGCCGAGGCGACGAAGGTGCGGCGGATCGGCTCGCGATAATAGAGGCCGCCGTCGTAGGCCGCGTAGGCCGTCTGCAGAATCGTGTCGCGGCGCGGAATCACGCCGACCGCGTCGGGCTGCGGCTCCAGGGTGTAGCTCTCGTTGTTGATCGCGACGCCCGCCTCGATCAGCAGCTTGCTGCTGACGGTGCTCGTCCACTTGGCTTCGGTCGTGTAGTACTGCTTCGGCGCGCGGATATCGGTCGCCTCGCCGGCAATCGCGTAGCCGGCCGGCGCGGAGTTTTCGTGGCCGCGGAACTTCCGGATCCGATCGAGGTAGGCCGAGACCTTGTTCTTCGCACCCAGTTGCGTCGTGAGCCGCACGACGCCGCTGCGGATGTTGGCATCGTCGATCGTCTGCTCGCCACCCTTGAAGAAGCTGTTGGCGATGTATTGGTACACGCCCCAGTCACGGTAGGAGGCGAAGAACCAGAGCTTGTCCTTCCTGATCGGACCGCCCTCGGCGACGTTGAAGTCCCAGACCTTGTTCAGGCTGTCCGGCGCGGCGAGCCCTTTGCCGCGGGCCTCATCGCTGTTGTTGCTCTGGAGCCCCTTGTTGGCCCCGGAGAAGAACAGCGTGCCCTTGAATGCGTTGCCCCCGTCCTTCGGAATCATGTTGGCGCGCACGCCGCCGGCCGACACTTCGGCGCTGATGGCGCTCGTCTGGTAGCTGATCTCCTCGAACATTGCTTCGTTGAAATAGCTCTGGACGCTGCCGTCCCCCTCGATGCCATTCAAGGTCATGCCGTCGACCTGGAAGGTCGTATCGCGGCCGTCCGAACCATGCACGGTGAGATCGCGGTTCTGCATCCCGGATGTGCCGCCGACGTCGGGCAGGGCGAGGCGCGCGCCCGACAGCAGCGCGCCCAGCGTCGGAATGCTCCGGCCGGTCGGTACCGCATCGAGCACCTGGCGGGTCAGCACCGTCTGCTGCACGGCGTTCTGAACATCGACCACCGGCGAGAGGCCGGACACCGTGACGGTTTCCTCGAGGGCGCCGACCCGCAGCTCTCCGTTGATCGTCGCCGTGAAATTCGTCGGCAGCTCGACGCCGTCGCGTTTGACCGTGTTGAAGCCCGGCAGCGCAAATGTGACGGCGTACACGCCGGGGCGGAGATCAACGATCTTGTACTGACCCTGGCCGTCGGTCACGACAGACCGGACTCTCTCGATCAGCGCGGGGCTGGAGGCTTCGACAGTGACACCGGGCATCACTGCGCCGGTCGTGTCCTTGACGACACCTGCGATCGCGCTCTGGGCCCGTGCCGCGGCCGGCACCAGACACACACAGGTACTAACGACGAGGGTCCGCACCAACAGTCTGCGTATCTGCATAGCCTCTCCTGGTGGATGATGACTGCAGCGACGCGACGGTATGAATGGAACGGAATCTAGCAGATCTGACGCCCGAGCAGATAGTTGATCTTGAGGACGAGCTGGCGATCGCCTGGCGTGAGATCGAGTGGCGCTCGTGCGCGCTGGTGTTGCCCAGCGGGTGCACGTCGGCCGTCAGCGGCAGACAGAGCACGCTCGCGCACCCCAGGGCCGCCGCACACCAATTGGCGCGGGAACGTGGATGGCAAACCGAAGAAGGATACACTGGAGATGCCTGCTACCTTGGGAGACTGAGACGTTGATGAAGCGAGCGATTCTATTGATGGCCCTGCTGGCCGCGGCCGGCTGTGGAAGTTCGAGCACGAGTGCGTCAGACCTGCCACCGACGTCGGTCGGCGTATATACGCAAACGGATCTAGTGGTCGGCACCGGCGCTACGGCCGGCGTCGGCAGCCTCGTCGTCGTGAGCTATACCGGATGGCTGTACGACACCGGCAAGCCCAATGGAAAAGGCGCCCAGTTCGATTCGGGAACCCTTCCAGCTTTCGTCGTCGGCTCGGGGAACCTGATCCAGGGATTCCAGCAGGGCGTCGTCGGGATGAAGGTCGGCGGTCAGCGCCGTTTGATAATTCCACCAGCGCTCGCCTACGGCAGCAATCCGCCAAGCGGCATCCCCGTCAACGCCACGCTCGTCTTCGAGATCACGCTGATCAGCGCCAGCTGACCATGTGAATCGCGCCTTCGTGCTCCGCGCGCTCGGTCGTGGGATCGCCAGGCGGTGTCCGCACTGCGGCGAGGGGTTGCTGTTCAGGGGATGGTCGCATCACCTCGAACGGTGTTCCGTCTGCGGTCTTGTTTACGAGCGCAATCCCGGCGACACGTGGGCGTTCACGATCATCGGCGACCGCCTGCCGGTCGCCGCGATCATCGCCTTGATCTACTTCGGATTCGGCCGCTCCCATCCGGTGCTCGGCGTGTTGACCTTCCTGGTGCTGGGCGTCCTCCTGGTGTGGACCGCGCCGAACCGATGGGGCGCCGGCATCGCGATGCACTATCTCTCCCGCGTGATCTGGCCCGATCCAGACGATCCGGTGCCGCCCGCGCACCTGTCCAATTTTACGGGCCACAGAGACACAGAGACACGGAGCTAAACGCGTCGCCCGCCGCGCAGCGGCGGCGCGGCGGCGCGAAGAACCGCGGAAACGCAAGCGGCGAGGGTTCATTCTAGCGCTGGTGTTTCCGCGATTCTTCGCGCCACCGTCGTTGGTGTCGGTGCGTGCGCTCTGATCTCCGCGACTCGGTGCCCCCGTGGCTAAAGAATCTCTGTGTACTCTGTGTCTCCGTGGCTAAAACCGTGATGCGATCGCAGCG
>Ga0105248_10003112_pt1 | contig 18370 bp, 18 predicted proteins | sample KBSS34metaG_FD_81524 | JGI IMG/M metagenome (GOLD analysis project Ga0105248, IMG submission 81524) | Switchgrass rhizosphere microbial communities from Kellogg Biological Station, Michigan, USA - KBS S3-4 metaG | ecosystem: Host-associated > Plants > Roots > Rhizosphere > Soil | place... | reverse complement strand
GGTCCGTACCATAGTACGGAGTCAAGCGGCGCGCTGGCGCTTCTCGGTCTCTCCCAAAGCGCGGACGTCCCTAATGCTAATGCGGATGCTGGTCGGGCGACGGCGGAGGAGCCTGTCCCGGAGTCCCCGGCTGCATGGGCATTTTCATGCCCTCGTGCATTTTCATCCCATCGTGCATCCGCATCATCTCATGCATCATGCTCATCATTTCATGCATGTCTTTGTCGCAGCAGCAGTGCTGGTCGGCGCTGGCGCTCATATGCTGGCCGGATGCGTGGTGGTGATGGTGGGTGGCAGGCGTCGTCTGTGCGGCGGCAGCGCCGGTGCTCAGCAGCAGCGCTCCACCGGTGATCAAGATTAACTTTTTCATCTCGCTTGTTCCTTTGGCAGACGGCCGAGGCCTGCGGTTAAATTGTAGGTCAGCGCGAACAGCGCGCCGACCAGGAGCCCAAAGAGCAGCGACCGGCAGGTGCCTTCAGCCAGCGCCAGGCCGGAGCTCATGTCCGCGCTCGTGACTGACGACGGAGCATTGGAGTCATGATCTGCTCCACGGCCAGGCCAAATCCGTAATGGTGCGTATTCCGAATGATGAAGATCGCGTGCGATTGGCGCGGTTTTGGTCAGCTTTCGCCGCTCATTTGCAGGATTCTGGCCCATTCCTCGTCGCGCACCGGCGCGACCGACAGGCGCGACTGGCGGATCAATTCCATCTGCGCCAGCGCGGGTTCGGCCTTGATCTCGGCCAGCGTGACCGGGCGGGGCAGGGGCCGCACCGGCTCGACCCGGACCCGGACCCATTCGGGCGCCTTGGGGTCCGCTTCCGCGCCGCGCGTCACCTTCATGATGCCGACCACCGTCTTGTCGGACATGCTGTGGTAGAAGAAGGCCTCGTCGCCGGGCTTCATCGCCTTGAGGTGCAACCGGGCGGCGTTGTTGCGGACGCCGTCCCATTCGGTGCCGCCATCGCGCACCAGGTCGGCCCAGCCGTAGCTCTCGGGCTCCGATTTCATCAGCCAGCGGCTCATCGCAATTGCCTCCTTTTGGGACAAATTCATTCCATGCCCGACAGGGCGCCTCATAGCAGCGGTGAACCGAGCCGGAAATGGCTGAGAGGCTCCAGAAAACTGAACAAACTGAAAGAGTTCCGGATTCCGTCCCGGGTCACAAACGGTTCACCGCTTGTGGGTTGGCGCTGGTTAACCAATCCCATATCTGACTGTCAGCAATTGAGAGCGAGTGAGCCGAGAGCGTTTTAAGCGCGGGGCTCCAGGGCAAGACGGACGAACTTCCCGCTGGGTAACCAGGTGCGCTTCGGGCGCCCCCAGCGGAATCGTCCGCCAATTAGGGCAAAGAACATAGTGATTAGGTTATTGGGTCGCCGCGGCGCGTCCGCGGTGATGGGGATTTTGATGCTTGCGCTGGGGTCCAGCGAGGCGGGCGCGCAGGTCGCGAACGTCAACTACGACCTCAAGGCCGCGGTGCAGTCGGTGAGCGTCGACTCGACCGCCCGGCCGCTCGGCGGCGCGACGCCCAATTCGGCCGCAGCGATGACCGTCCCCGCCATCCTCCACACCACCACCGCAGTGACGCTCGGCAACGGCGCGATCGTCCAGGCGCAGCCGGCGCAGTCGGTAACGCTGAAGCTCGGCTCGTCGATCGCGAGGGAGGCCTCGTGGCTCTACCGCGCCGGCTGGCCGCTCTACGCACTGGTCGGCAAATATGCGACCGACGCCCAGCTCGACGAGGAATCGAACTGCCTCGCCACCGCCGTCTATTTCGAGGCGCGCGGCGAATCCCTCGACGGCCAGCTCGCCGTCGCCCGGGTCGTCATGAACCGCGCCGCGTCGGGCAAATATCCGCCGAGCTGGTGCGCGACGGTCAAGCAGCCGTGGCAGTTCTCGTTCGTCAATCCGCACTCGGGTCGGATCCCCGCCGTCGATTATGCCTCCGATGCGTGGCGCAAGGCGGAAGCGATCGCGCGTCTCGCCGCGGCCAATGTCGTCCCCAGCGTCTCGACCGACGTGCTGTGGTATCACGCCAATTATGTCGCTCCGTCGTGGCGGCGGAACCTCACCGAAGCGCAAAAGATCGGCCAACACATCTTCTATCGCGCCTGATCCTTCGCTTCGGCGCGGGTGAGAGTCGGCTCGGCGTAAACTTCGTTCACGGGGGATTCGCGCTGGAATCAATCCGGGCAACCATCCAAGTCGCGGAATTTCCATCGGGAATCTCCGCATCGGGGAGGAACGTGGGATGCTCAGGATCCTGGTAGTCGAGGACGATTCTCAGCTCGCGGCGACGCTCAAATATCTGGTCGAGGACAATCCGCGCTATCGCGTCGTCGCCACCGCCGACGATGCCGACGCTGCGCTGGCCGCGGTTGAAGAGCACGACCCTGACCTGGTGCTGCTCGATCTCCACCTCGCCCGCGGTACGACCGGCTTCTCCGTCGCGGCCCGGCTGACCGACCTCGACGTTCCGTGCCTGTTCGTCAGCGGCAAGGCGCCGCGCTTCGCCATGCCCGATCTCGCGCTCGGCTGCCTGATGAAGCCGTTCACAGCCGAGGACGTCCACCGTTCGCTGGCGATGGCCGAGGACCTGTTGCGTGGCCGCGAGACGCTCCGGCCGAAGCTCCCCGACAACCTCACGCTCTACGAGGCGATCGAAGAGCCGAAAATTCCCGAGCCCGGCTTCATCCCGTCGAAGCCGTCGCTCCGCACCCGCTTCGAGCATTGGATTTCCGGGCAGCACCACTGATATTTTACGTCCCGCCGGCTCGTGCTAAGGCGATGACATGAAACGCGAAATCCTCGTCATGCTAATTGCTGCCTGGGCGGCGGGACCGGCCATCGCGGCCGAGACCGGTCAGTGCGATTCCAAGCCCTTCACCCTGAAGAAGCCGGCCGCGGCCTCGTCCGCGCCGACGGCGGCACCGGCACAGGCACCCGCTCCTGCGCCCAAGCCCGCGCCAGCGACGCCGCACAAGATCGTCAAGGCGGAGAAGCCGAAATATACGATCGGCTGCAAGCAGCAGAAGAGTTAGAGGCGCATCATGCCGCGGCGTGGCTCGCTCGTGCCGAACGTTTCCGCGGTCAGCGGCGCACCGGCGTCGAGGAGGGCCTGCCGCCGGCGCCTGATCTCGACACTGCGCTGGACGTCCTCGAACGGGAGCAGATCGGCAAAGGCCGGGTGCGCAAGAGTTCGGCTGACGAAGCCCGCGGTCCGCGGCCAGCGCGCGGGATCGGCCTCGAACCCGGCATAGGCGCCGTTCCTGAAGAAGGTTGCGATCGAGATGTCGGCAATGCCGATGTCGCCGAACAGGAACCCCGAGACGGGTAGTTCGGTCTCGAGATAGTCCAATGCTCCCGGTAGATCCTCGGTCAGCGTCCTGTCGATCCGCGCATGGTCGCCGGGTTCGCCCCACACCAGCGGATGGACGATCTTCTGGTAGAACAAGCCCCAGATGAACAGGTCGCCGAGCCGGATATCGGCAAATTCCTCGAGCCAGCGGGCGCGGGCGCGGTCTGCCGGGCCGACCGGCAGGAGGGCAGGCCCGGGATAGGCCTCGTCGACATAGGCCGCGATGACGGACGAATCGCACAGCGTCACGTCGCCATCGATCAGCACCGGAATCCGGCGCAGAGGGCTCAGCCGACTAAAGTCGTCGTTGGCGTAGAATGACGTGATCGGATCGATTTCATAGGGAATGCCCTTGACGTTGAGGCACGCCAGAACCTTGCGGACGTAGGGGCTGACATAGCTGCCGATGATCCGGATCATGTGTGTTCGATTGCCGCGTTTTGCGCCGTGCCGCAACTTCTTCTGGACAGGCAAAAATCGTAGCGCTACATATGTAGCGTATCTTCAAGGAGACCCTCATGCGTTCCTTCGCGCCTCTGTTCGCTATGGCTTTCGCGGCTTCCGCGCCCGCGCTGGCGACGGAAGTCGTCCCTACGCCGGCATTCCACTCGGTCCAGCTTCGCGGCGGAGGCGAAGTCACGCTCCGCCCCGGGCCGGTGCAGCGGGTCACAATCCTCGAAGGCAGCGCGCAAATCACACGCTTCCGCGTCGATGGGGACGGCCAATTGCGCATCAGCACCTGCGACGGCAACTGTCCGCGGCAATATCACTTGCGCGTCGAGATCCAGGGGCCCCACGCCCCCGACGTTGCCGTCGCCGGAGGCGGCATGATCCACGCGCTTGGCGGCTTCGCCGCGCAACGCGAACTGTCCGCCGCAATCTCGGGCGGCGGGAAGATCGACATGCTCGCCGTGCTGGCCAGCAACGTCAACGCCGCGGTGAACGGCGGCGGGCTGATCAGCGTTCGCGCCGGGTCAAACCTGTCCGCTGCCGTCAATGGCGGCGGCGAGGTTCGCTATTCCGGCGACCCGCAGGTATCGAGCGCGATCCGCGGTGGCGGTGCGGTCCAGCGCATCCACTAAAGCTCCACGACCTCGACCGTCCCGCCCTCGAACTTCAGGCCGACGGTCAGCAGTGCACGGAATGCATTGTAGCCGCCGGTGCCCGGATGAAAGGCGTGGAAGAACAGCTGCGGACGGCCGTCCAGGCCCATGGCCACCGAAGCGTGTCCGGGCGCCGTCCATTCGCGGGTTGACTGGAGCACCGGTTCGCCCTGCTTCGCATAAGGGCCCATCGGATGGTCCGCGACCGCGACCCCGATTCCATAAGCGGGCGTCGAAAAGTCATTGCCGGCGTAAAACATCCAGTATCGCCCATCTTTCCAGGTCACGAACGGCCCTTCGATCAGATGACCCTCCCAATCGAGGTCATTGGCGAGGACGATGCAATCCTCGCCGACCAGCGAGCGTCCGTCGGGCGCGAGGCGCCGCGCGCGGATAGGCGTCGTCATGGCGTCGACGATGGCCGGAGCGAGCCCGAACTCGAGGAGCGCCGCCCTGACTCGGGACCAGTTCGCCAGGGCAGCCTCGATCAGCGGCTGCATAGCGAAGAAGCGCACCATGGGACGCTGGACGTTGGCCCAGTCTACGATTGCCGCGGCAAAGGCGGCGGTGCGCCGGTCTTCCCCCCGCTCGAACAGCAGATCGATCAGGCGCGGATGTTGATTGAGTAGAGCCGCGAGCGGCCGGGGCCAGATGCTGTTCGTGTCCTCCTTCCAGAAAAGATAGGGGTCGCCGTTCACCGGATCGACGAAGATGTGGGAGTCGATCACGCCCCCGCTCATCTGCGGTTTTGCGGGATCGAGGCCGAGTCCGGTCGTATTGAGGGGCCGGCCGGTGATGAGAGGTTCACCATTGTCGATCCACGGGCCGGCGGGGTTCCGGCTTCTCGCGAGGCCGACGGCCAGCGCGTTTGACGCCTGCCGCGCGGTATAGGCCAGCCAATATTCATCGCCGACCTTCGCCATTTCAGGCGCCCAGAAGTCGGCGACATTGCGGCCCTTGGCGGCCCATGCGGGCTCTTGCCCTTCGTGAAAGATGAACCCCCTGGACTCCCAATGTTCGAGGTCTTCGGAATGGAGGATGGGGAAGGCGTCCGGCGCGTCGTTGGAGGTCGCGACAAGCCAATAGCCCCGATCGGTCTTGAGGACGGCGGGGTCGCCGTATCCGACCAGAATCTTTGGATGGACGTTCTCGGTCAGCAGCGGCCGCCAGTTGATCGACGTGGGCGGATGGTCGACCGACCTTGAGAAGATATGCGGGACGCGCGTCCCGAAATCGCTCGCGAGTTTCTGGTAGAAGCGGGCGAAGTCCTGCTGCGTGCCGGTCGGCACGACATAGGCCCGCTCTTTGCCCCGGGACGGCGTCACCACGATACGGAAGGACTCACCGTCCTCCACAGCGTCGACCTTGAACGACAGTGGCGTTGCAGGAGCGTCGGTCATGGCTTCGCTAACGAACGGACGATGGATGCCCCGCGTGGATTCGAACCACGATTGACGGATTCAGAGTCCGTAGTCTTACCATTAGACGACGGGGCAACGCCGTGATGCCGGCGGGTGCGGGCGAGATAGAAAGCGCCCGGAAGGCTGTCAATTGCGGGTCCCGGATGTTCGCCGACTTGCCCAAACCCCTAAAATTGTGATTAAACCCAGATCAAGTCAGCCGCGCTTGACGTGCGGTGAAGATAGGAACCGGCGTTCATTATGGCGCACCAAGCCGCCAGTACGCCCGCTCTGCTGCACGACGACGCAAGGCAGGGCGAGCGATCCGAACCAAAGCCCGCGCGAAGGCGGGATCATCGCCACACCTACGGCGCGCTCGACCTCGGCACCAACAATTGCCGCCTGTTGATCGCTCGACCGAATGACAGCGGGTTCACCGTCATCGACGCTTTCTCCCGCATCGTGCGGTTGGGCGAAGGCTTGTCCCGGTCGAATGCGCTGTCACAGGACGCGATGGACCGCGCCGTCGACGCATTGTCGATCTGCTCGGACAAGCTGCGCCGCCGCAATGTCTCTTTATCGCGTTCGGTCGCGACCGAAGCCTGCCGCCGCGCCGCCAACGGCCGCGAGTTCGTCGACCGGGTGCGTGATGAGACCGGAATCGTCCTCGACATCATCGAGCCGCAGGAGGAAGCGCGCCTCGCGGTGCTCGGCTGTCACAAGCTGCTCGAACCCGGTGACGGTCCTGCCGTGATTTTCGACATCGGCGGCGGCTCGACCGAGCTTGTCCTGATCGACCAGATCGACGGGACGCCGAGAATCCGGGCCTGGTGGAGCGCGCCGTGGGGCGTGGTCTCACTGACCGAGAGCGAGGGCCGCGAGGCGCTCGAGGGCCCCGACCGCATCAAGGCCTACCTGCGCATGCGCGAGCGGACGCGCCGCGCCTTCGCCAATTTCGCGACGATGCTCCCCGAGACGCGCGAGCATATACGCTTGCTCGGCACGAGTGGCACGGTGACGACGCTCGCCAGCGTGCACCTCGCACTGCCTTCCTACGACCGGCGCGCGGTCGATGGGCTGCATGTCCCGGTCGAGGCCATGCAGAAGATCAGCTCAATGATTGCGGGCATGGACTATGAAGAGAGATCGGGCCTCCCGTGCATCGGCGCCGAGCGCGCCGACCTGGTCGTCGCCGGCTGTGCGATCCTCGAGGCGATCATCGAAATCTGGCCGGCCAAGAACCTGGGGATCGCCGATCGCGGCATTCGCGAAGGAATCCTGCGTTCGCTAATGGCGCGCGACGGCTGGCCGCTATGAGTCGCACGTGAAGCGCATCAAGACCGCCCGAGGCCGCAAAATCTCCTCCACGCGATGGCTCGAACGGCAACTCAACGACCCTTACGTCCAACGCGCGAAGGCAGAGAATTACCGCAGCCGCGCGGCTTACAAGTTGCTTGAGCTCGACGAACGTTTCGGGTTGTTGAAGGGCGTCAAGACAGTCGTCGATCTTGGCATCGCGCCTGGCGGCTGGAGCCAGGTGGTTCGCCGGCGGGTTCCCCAGTCCAAGGTCGTCGGCATCGACCTCTTGCCAACGGACCCGATCGAAGGCGTTTGCATCCTCCACATGAACTTCATGGACGACGATGCGCCCGAGCGCCTCGAGCAGGCGCTCGACGGGCCTGCCGACCTTGTGCTCTCCGACATGGCCGCGAACACCGTCGGGCATCCGCAGACGGATCACCTCCGCACCATGGCTCTGGTCGAGGCGGGGCTGGAATTCGCGTGCCAAGTGCTTCGGCCAGGCGGGGCCTATGTCGCCAAGGTCCTCGCCGGCGGTGCAGACCACGATCTCGTCGCCGAGCTAAAGCGCAAATTCACGACCATTAAGCACGCGAAGCCGCCGGCCAGCCGCAAGGGTTCAAGCGAATGGTACGTGGTCGCCCAGGGCTTCAAGGGCGTCAGGGATTGAGGCTCAGGCTTTCTTTCGCGCGGCGGCTATCGCCTCTTTGAGTGCGTCATAGCCGACCGCTCCGTTCATGACGCGATTGCCAATCACGAACAGGGGCGTGCCAGTCGCCCCCAGTTGCCCGGCCAGCTGAAAGTTCCGCTTGAGCTCGGCCTCGATCGCCGGGTCCTCGATTGGTACGGCGGGGATCCCAGCGGCCTGCGACGCCTTGGCAATGGTCTCCGGCGCCGGACGGCCCGCCGCCCAAAGCGCGTCGTGGAATTGCGTAAACCGGCCCGCGCCCGAGGCAGCGAGCGACAACCGCGAGGCGGTCACGCTGTCGGGCCCGAGAATCGGCAGCTCGCGATATACGACGCGGAGCCCCTTATCTTCCTTGAGTAGGCGATCGACGTAGGGGTTGCTCGCCTTGCAATAGGGGCAGGCATAATCGAAGAACTCGACGAGGGTTACTTCGGGCTTGGCGGCGCCCTTCCAGGAGCTTCCGAAGGGCGTTTCCACCGCGGCGCGATACTGAGCAAGGACGGGCGCATATTGCGCGTCGCGCAGCGCATCCACGGTCTCGGAAAGGATCTTCGGATCGGCCAGCATCCCCTGGCGCACGATCCGGCTCGCGAGATATTCCGGCGCCGCGAAGAACAGCAGTGCGGCCGTCAAAGCCGACCCGACTACTCCCCCCGCGACCGCCGCCCCGAAGAGCGACGACCTTCTAGCTTGAGTCACTGGTCTTTTTTCTCTTTCTCTTCGTAGCGCTTGTCTTTTTTCACCAGCTCGGCGCGCGACACCATGGCGATATCCTGGGCGCGAAGCCAGTCCGGCGTTCCGCTCGGGATGCCCTTCATCGCCATCTGTGCGCTGGCCAGGGCAAGCTTGGGATTGCCCTCTAGGTTGCTGCGCTCGGCGGTGGCCAGCTGCGCTCGCGCGTCATCGCCTTCGCGGTCATAGATGATGCCGAGTTGGTACCAGGCGAACGGGTCCTCATTGTCGCGGCCGACGGCGGCCTTGAGGACCTGCTTGGCTTCGGGGAAATATTTGGCATCCTCCGTCGCGACCAAAGCGTGGCCGAGCATCGCGGCGATGAGCGGCGCCTCGCCCGAGCGTTGAGTGGCCTCCCGGAGCGGTGGAATTGCCTCCACCGGCTTGCCGGACTCGAGAAGGATCTGGCCCTTGAGCTCAAGGAAGAACGGATCCTTCGGCGCGCTCGCAAGCAGCGTATTTGCCTCGGCCACCGCTTTGTCCGGGTAGCCGCCCATGTGATAAGCGTAGGCGCGCGCATAATGCGCCGGGATGCTCTGGTCGCTCTCCGGATATTTGTTCACCGCCTGTTTGGGATCGATGAAGCCCAGCAGCTTTGCCTTCACCCTCAAAAAGCGCGCGTCGAGAGCCGGGTCGGGCGGCGTTCCCCAGGCGGGGTCGGTGCGGAAGATCAGCTGTAATGCATGGATTCGTTCGCTCGATAGCGGGTGGGTGCGCGCGTAGCTGTCCTTGTCGTAGATCCCGATGCGATATTCCTGGTTTTGCAGCTTGCCGAAGAAATCGAGCAAGCCCTTGCCGCTGAGGCCGGCGCCGGAGAGATATTTGGCCCCGGCCTGGTCGGCCGAAGCTTCCTGTGTCCGGGTGAAGGACAGGAAATTGCCCATCGCGGCTTGCTGGCCCGCGGCCATGATGCCCATCCCCGCCGCGCCCGCCCCGGCGGCGATCGCGATCGCGCCAAGCACCAACGTCGCGATCGTGATCCCCGTGGCGGAGCGCACGCCCTCGTCGATGCGGATCGAGTGGCCGCCGGCGACGTGCCCAAGCTCGTGCGCGATTACGCCCTGGAGTTGATTGACGTTGTCCGCGGCCTCAAGAAGGCCGGACTGGATGTAAACCGTCTGTCCGGTCGCCACGAAGGCGTTGATCTCGGAATCGTTCAGCAGCACGACCTTGACGCTGTTGGGGTCGAGCTTGGCGGCCTCGATCAGCGGGCGTGAAGCGTCGCGGAACAGCTGTTCGGTCTCGGTATCGCGGAGCACCGAAGGCCCGGAATTGTCCTCGTCTTGCTGGGCTGCAGCGGGTTGCCAGGCCGATGCGGCGAGAACCAGCGCAAGCATGAGCATGCGCACGAGACGGGCGATCGGCGCGTTCATCGCCTGCCGCTTACCATTTCGGTGCCTGAACCCGGCATGAAAAGCGCGATCGAGAAACTTCCCGGCGCGATCACCCGAAGGTGCGTTGCCACCATCCGCGTCGCGGCTCGCCACCGTCATCGGTTGCCGCCGTCGTATCATTGTTCGCTGCTGGCGCCGCAGCCGGCTCGGGCGCGGTCACGTCGGCTGGCGTGGACTGGGCCTTGCCCTTGCGTCCGCGCGCGGTCTTGGGCGCTGGCGCCTCCTTGGTGATCTCAGAGACCATCTCGACCGGCGCAAGCTCAATCGGGACAGGCTCGGGCGCCGCAGCCTCGGGCTCGGCAGCGGGCCCCTTTTTCCGCCGCCGACTCGCGGGCTTCGGCTCCTCGACCGGCTCGATGGCGGTGATCGGCGGCTCGTCGTCGATTGGCCGCTCGACCATCGGCGAGCTGTCGGGCTCGACCGTGCCTTCTGATTCCGATCCGCTCTTGCGGCGCCTGCGTCGACGCCGCGATGGCCCGGCGGGCGCCTCCTCCTCGGCCGCGGGAACCTCTGCCTCCGCAGTTTCGCGCTCGGGTGAGGCCTCTTCGGCAGGCGACAACGCTTCCTCGTCTCGACGGCCACGACCGCGGCCTCCACGCCGGCGCCGGCGGCGACGCCGGCTGGTCCGGTCGCCCTCTTCGCCACGGGATTCCATTGCCTCCTCGCGCTCGAGGGATATTTCAACCGTATCCTCGTCCTCGTCCTCCTCGTCGAGGATTGGCTCTTCGTCCTCGGGCTCTTCGACGGCGACCGGTTCGGGCCGCGGCGCGGCAGTAGGCCGTGGGCCGGAACTTTCGACGGTCATCCGCGCGCCCTCGAAGCCCTCGTCGATCGCGACTTCGATCGAGACGCCGTAGCGCTGCTCGATGTCGGCCAGCTCTGCGCGCTTCTTATTGAGCACATAGACTGCGGCCTCGCGCCCGGCGCGAAGAACAATCTTCTCGCCGCGCCCCCGGGCGGCCTCGTCCTCAACCATCCGAAGTGCGCTAAGGCCCGCCGAAGCGGCCGTGCGCATCAATCCTGTGCCATCGCAATGCGGGCACGGCTTAGTCGAGGCCTCAAGCACGCCCGTGCGGAGCCGCTGGCGGCTCATTTCCATCAAGCCAAAGCTCGAGATGCGCCCGACCTGAATTCGCGCGCGGTCGTTTTTGAGCGCCTCCTTCATCGCTTTCTCGACTTTTCGGACATGGCTCGATTGCTCCATGTCGATGAAGTCGATGACGATAAGGCCGGCCATGTCCCGTAGCCGCAGCTGTCGCGCGATCTCGGCTGCCGCCTCGATGTTCGTGCTGTAGGCGGTCTGCTCGATATTGTGCTCGCGGGTCGACCGGCCGGAGTTGATGTCGATCGAGACCAGCGCCTCGGTCGGGTTGATGACCAAATACCCCCCAGACTTCAGCTGGACGATCGGCTGATACATCGCGCTCAATTGATCCTCGACGCCGTGGCGCTGGAACAATGGCGTGCTTTCGGAATGGACTTTTACGCGCCGGACGTGGCTCGGCATCAGCAGCTTCATGAAGCCGCGCGCAGCCTTATATCCTTCCTCCCCTTCGACGATCACTTCCTCGATCTCACGATGATAAAGGTCGCGAATGGCGCGTTTGATCAGGTCGCTGTCGCGATAGATGAGCGCGGGCGCGGTGCTGCCGAGCGTGCGGTCGCGGATCTCGTCCCAGAGGCGCGCGAGATAGTCGAAATCGCGTTTGATCTCGACCTTGGTGCGCGACAGGCCCGCCGTGCGGACGATCAGGCCCATGGTCGAAGGCAGCTTCAGGTCCGACATGATCGATTTCAAGCGCTTGCGGTCGGGCCCGCTCGAGATCTTGCGCGAAATGCCGCCGCCATGGCTGGTGTTCGGCATCAGCACGCAATAGCGGCCGGCGAGCGACAGATAGGTGGTCAGCGCCGCACCCTTGTTGCCGCGCTCCTCTTTCACGACCTGGACAAGGAGCACCTGGCGGCGCTGGATCACGTCCTGGATCTTGTAGCGGCGGCGCAGGTTTTGCCGCTTCCTTCTCAGTTCGTCGGCGGCGGATTCGTCGACCGGCGACCGGTTCGAGCCGGTGCCGGCCTCGGTGGTGGTCGACGTGGAAGTTGAGGTTGCGGTGGAGGTCGCGGTCGCCTCGGCGACGTCCGACTCCTCTTCAGGGGCTTCTTGGGACGGCCGTTCGTCGGTTGCGTCGAGCTCGGCCGAGCGCAGGCGCTCTTCCTCCGCCGCATGCTCCGCTTCCTCGCGCAACAATGCGTCTCGGTCGGCCTTGGGGATCTGATAATAATCGGGATGGATTTCGCTGAAGGCCAGGAAGCCATGGCGGTTGCCGCCGTAATCCACGAAGGCCGCCTGGAGCGACGGCTCGACCCGGGTCACCTTGGCAAGATAGATATTCCCTTTGAGCTGCTTGTGCTCAGCGGACTCGAAGTCAAACTCCTCGATCCGGTTTCCCTTGACGACCGCGACCCGGGTCTCTTCCCGGTGACGCGCATCGATCAGCATGCGCATGGACATTGAAAATTCTCCGGGCGCGCCGGTCCGGCCGCGTAATGCCGTGGCGCGCGATGATAGGGGCCACGCCGGCGGCAGGTCGGCCGGTAGCAATGGCAAGATGGGTTGGAATTGCCTCTGCCGCATTCGCCATCCCGCAACAGTGCGCAGGAAACACGCCGATCACCGCCATCTTATTGGGGCGAAAGGCGTTCTGTGGCGTCATGCAAGCTTCAACCTTGTGCAGCCGCGAACATTACACCTGGCCGCGGCACGAATTCTCCAGCGAGCGCCGAAGATCAAACTTCGGTTAGCATCCACGAAGGGGCGCCGCAACCGCACTCCCTTCTTTTGTCTCGGAATTCGTGGATAATTTCGCCTTAACCTATTTCGCATGATATATTGGGTTTGGCTTCAATGGCTTGGCAGGGGCGAGTGACGACAGCGATCAGAGGCCGCAGGGCGCTCGCCGGTGCAGCGCTTGCCGTTTCACTCGGCGGCGCGCTGTTGCTTGCATTCGCGACACGCGGCGCCGCCACGGCCCCGGCGAGCTTCACGGTCCGGCTTCCACCGACCGCCAATGACCGCATTTACGCATCGCCGGTGGCCCGAGGGCGGCCGATCGTCGTGATCGATGCCGGACATGGGGGCCGCGATCCCGGCGCGCGCAGTGTCTCCGGAGAAGTTGCCGAGAAGGACCTAACGCTAGCCCTGGCGCGCGAACTCCGCGATGACCTCGTGAAGCGGGGCAGGGTGCGGGTCGCGATGACTCGCGACGATGATCGCTACCTGACGCTGGAGGATCGGGCGACCGTCGCGCGCCGACTCAATGCCGGAATTTTCGTGTCGCTGCACATGGACAGCGCGCCCAACCCACTCGCGCGCGGCGCAAGCGTCTATTCGCTCTCCGACATTGCGTCTGATGCCGAGGCCGCCCGCTTTGCGGCAACCGAAAACCGGGGCGGGGCTGGCGAGTACGCTGCCGATGGGTCGGTGCAGGCGATCCTGTCCGATCTGGCGTTTCGGGCGCAGATGAGCGCTTCCGCCGATCTGGCCTCGCGGCTCGTCAACAAATCGGCGGGGCGATTCGAGCTTAGACCGCAGCCGCATCGTTTCGCCGCTTTCCACGTACTCAAGCGCGCCGCCACACCAGCTGTCCTGTTCGAGGCCGGTTACATCAGCAACGTCGACGATGAACTGTTGCTCCGTTCGTCCGGACATCGTTCGGCCATCGCACTGGCGCTGGCCCAGGCGATCGAGACGGACGTCGCGGCACGATCGCGCCATTAACCTGCTTTCCGCATTTCTCTGAAAAGGCTAGACGCCGCTTCGAATGAAGTTCGAGCGCCTGACCGTCCCTGAATGGGAGCTTCCCGATCTCGTCGCCTTCAACCAGAGGGTGCACGATCGGATTGATCCGTGGTGGGAACGCAAATGGGTTCGTCGTGGCACGTGGACGTTCGTCGGGCTGTTTACATTCTTCGCGGCGATCTGGATCTACTTCGCAAGCGGGCTACCCTCGTCGCAGACCCTGCTTGCCTATCAGCCACCGCTGCCGACGAACGTTCGGGGGTATGACGGAACCCCGATCCAGACCTTTGCCCGCGAGCGTCGCGTCGAGCTCAGCTACGACGAATATCCGCCGCTCGTCATCCACGCTTTCATCTCGGCGGAGGACAAGGGCTTCTTCCAGCATCACGGTATCGACTTCACCGGGCTGATTGGCGCAGTCGCCGATTATTCGATCAAGAGCATCACAGGCGGTGGGCGCGCGAAAGGCGGATCGACCATTACTCAGCAGGTCGCCAAATATCTGCTGAAGGACTCGAGCTACAACGTCGGTCGCAAGGCGCGCGAAGCAATTCTTGCCTTTCGCCTGGAATCGACGCTTTCCAAGCAGCAGATCCTCGAACTTTATCTCAACTCGATCTTTCTCGGCCGCAATGCTTACGGGGTCCAGGCCGCGTCGCGAGCTTATTTCGACAAGGATGTGAATGAGCTGACGCTGCCCGAGGCAGCCTATCTTGCCGTGCTGCCCAAAGCACCCGCGAACTATGACCCGGTCCGGGCGACGCAAAAGGCACTCGATCGCCGCAACTACGTGCTGCGCGAGATGTATCGCAACGACTATATCAGCGAGGATCAGTGGAAGTCGGCGGCGGCTCAGCCGCTGGGCACGATCCGCTACGGCAGCAGCGAGAAATTCCGCCAGCAGGGCGGTTATTTCATGGAAGAGGTGCGGCGGGAGCTAATCAAGCAGTTCGGCGAAAGCGCCGACAATGGTCCCAATAGCCTTTACGCCGGCGGCCTGTGGGTGCGCTCGTCGATGGATCCAAAGCTGCAGGATGCAGCGGCGCAGGCTTTGCGCGACGGGCTCGTCAAGTTCGATGGTGGCCGCGGGTGGCGCGATCTCGGCAAGACGATCGATCTCTCAAAGGGTGATTGGGCGGGGCAGCTGGACCGTGCTCCGGTCGGCACCGGCTACATCGACTGGAAGAAAGCCGTGGTCCTGGCAAAGGGCGGAGGCGAAGCGAGCATCGGTTTCGCGAACGGCAGCACCGGAACCCTGCCCGCGTCCGCGGCGTCGATGCCGGTGCGCGGCGTCGGCGGCTCCGCGTTCGATGCGCTGAAGCCCGGGATGGTCATCATCGTCAAGGTGATCGGGCCGGGTTCGTATCAGCTTCGCTCGGTCCCCGTCATTTCCGGTGGCATGGTTGCGGAAGAGGTTCACACTGGCCGGGTCCTTGCCATGCAGGGTGGATTCGACGTCGTCGGATCGAGCTACAATCGCGCGGTCCAGGCGTTTCGCCAGCCCGGGTCGGCGTTCAAGCCGATCGTCTACGTAACAGCACTCGAAAACGGGTTCACGCCGGCGACGATCGAGCTCGATGCCCCCTTCTGCGTCTGGCAAGGCGCCGGGCTCGGCAACAAGTGCTTCGTCAATTTCGACCGGCGCTCGGCGGGTCCGCATACGCTGCGCTGGGGCGTTGAGCAGTCGCGCAACCTGATGACGGTGCGCGCCGCTTCGACTGTTGGAATGCCGAAGATCACCGACACGGCGCGTAAGCTCGGCGTCGGGGATTATGGCAATTATCTATCATTCGCGCTCGGGGCGGGAGACACGACCGTGTCGCGGCTCGTCAACGCCTACGCGATCCTCGCCAACCAGGGCCGTTCGGTGAAACCGACAACCATCGATTATGTCGAAGACCGCAACGGCAAGGTTATCTATCGCAGCGACAATCGCTGCGCGCTGATGGACAATTGCAATGCGGCGGACTGGGACGGCAAGGCCATGCCCCGGCCGCCCAATCGCACGCGTCAGCTGGTTGATCCGATGGCCGCGTTCCAGATGGTGCACATCATGGAAGGCGTGATTACCCGCGGCACCGCAGTCGTGCTCCGCGACCTCAACCGGCCGCTGTTCGGCAAAACCGGGACGACCAACGGTCCCACGAACGTCTGGTTCGTCGGTGGCACGCCCGATATTGTCGCCGGCGTTTACCTCGGATTCGATCAACCGCGGCCAATGGGCGCCTATGCGCAGGGTGGTCGGATCGCCGCGCCCGTGTTCAAGCAATGGGCGCTAACGGCGTTCAAGGACCAGCCGAAGACGCCGTTCGTCGCCCCGCCCGGCATCCGTTGGGTGCGTATCGACCGAGCGTCCGGCAAACGCGTGTTCGGCGTCTTCCCAGTGACTGAGGATCCAAAGTCGTCGGTGATCTGGGAAGCGTTCCAGCCGCAGACGGAACCGCGCCGCAGCTACCGGGGAGCGACCGGAGACCCGTACAACCAGGAGCAACAGCGCCAACAGCTGCTGCAACAGCTGCAGGCGCAGAAGCAGAGGGCTGAAACGGGTGGCGGATCGCCGCCGGACGCGTCCGTGCCGCAGCAGTCCCAGCCGTCTGGCGCCTTGCCAACCGGGAACGCGCTCTAATAGGGCCGATCCGGACGGAATTCGCGAAGGTTTGAACATGCGCGCCGAGGCGCAGGCCCATATCGACCAGATCACTGCTGCGACGGCGCTTCTGCGGCGCTTCGTCGACTGGGATCGTGCGATCAAGCGGCTCGAGGAGCTGAACGCCAAGGTCGAGGATTCGTCGCTCTGGGACGATCCCAAGGCGGCCCAGGACGTGATGCGCGAACGCCGCCGCCTGGACGAGGCGATCAACGCCACCCGGGCGATCGAGCGGGAGCTTGCCGACACTTCGGAGCTGATCGAGCTCGCGGAAGCCGAGGACGACCAGGCGCTGGTCGACGATGCCGTCCGCAGCCTCGCCGACCTCGCCCAGCGCGCGGAGCGCGACAAGGTCGCGGCGCTTCTCGCGGGCGAAGCTGACGCCAACAGCGCCTATGTCGAAATCAACGCCGGCGCGGGGGGCACGGAAAGCCAGGACTGGGCCGGGATGCTGCAACGCATGTATTCGCGCTGGGGCGAGCGCCACGGCTTCAGGATCGAGCTCATCGATCACCACTCGGGCGAGCAAGCCGGGATCAAGTCCGCGACGATCCTGGTCAAGGGCGAGAATGCCTATGGCAATCTGAAGACCGAGAGCGGAGTGCACCGGCTGGTCCGCATCAGCCCCTATGACGCCAACGCGCGCCGCCATACCAGCTTCGCCAGCGTCTGGGTCTATCCCGAGGTCGACGAGGACATCGACATTCAGATCAATGAGGCGGACCTGAGGATCGACACCTATCGCGCGTCAGGCGCCGGCGGCCAGCACGTAAACACCACCGACAGCGCCGTCCGGATCACTCACGTCCCGACCGGCATCGTGGTCGCCTGTCAGAACGAACGCTCGCAGCACAAGAACCGCGCCCAGGCGATGAAGCAGTTGAAGGCGCGCCTTTACGAGGCCGAGTTGCAGAAGCGCGAGGCCGAAGCCGATGCAGCCAATGCGGCGAAGACCGACATAGGCTGGGGGCATCAGATCCGCTCGTACGTCCTGCAGCCCTATCAGCTGGTAAAAGACCTCAGGACCGGCGTGACGTCCACGTCGCCGACAGACGTGCTCGACGGCGACCTCGACCGGTTCATGGCCGCGGCGCTGTCGCAGCGCGTCACCGGCGAAACCGTCGAGGTCGAGGATGTCGAGTAATTTTGCCGTTCCGCATCGAGGCGGAGGCCTTCTGTTGGCGTTGCTGTTCGTCTCCTCGTGCCGGGCGCAGCCGAGTGAGCCGCGGTTCCCGGCGGCGCATCGCGAAGTTTCGCCGATCGTCGGCGACGCCTTCTCGACGGAGGATGCACGCGATCGGCTGGGCGAGGCCGAGGAAGTGACGGCGCTTGCCGGCGTCAAGCCCGGCATGTCGGTCGTCGATGTCGGGGCGGGGGAGGGCTATTATACCGTCCGGCTGGCCAGGGTCGTTGGGCGGAAAGGCCGGGTGCTGGCCGAAGACATTCTACCCGACGTCCGCGATGAGCTCACGGATCGGGTGCAACGCGAAAATCTGGATAATGTCGCCGTCAAGCTGGGCACCCCGGACAATCCGATGTTGCCCGCGCAGTCCTTCGACCGCGCCTTCCTCGTCCACATGTACCACGAAGTGCAGTCGCCCTACGCCTTCTTGTGGCACCTGCGCGAAGGCCTCAAGCCGGACGGCCTGGCGATCGTCGTCGATTCCAATCGCCCGGTCAGTCATCACGGCATCCCGCCGAAACAGCTGAAATGCGAATTCGCCGCGCTTGGCATGGAGCCCGTTGGATCGCGCATGCTAACCGGCGGGGATGCCTATTTCATGGCGTTCCGTCTGGCCCGGCCGCGGCCCGCGCCGGACAAGATCGAAGCCTGCCAGAGCTAGAGGTAACCGAGCCGACGCAGGCTCGTGAACCTCCCGCCCGCGAACACCAGATGATCGAGCAGCGTGCAGTCGAGCGCTTCGGCCGCGATCGCTAGTCGCCTGGTCGC
>Ga0105248_10003111_pt1 | contig 18373 bp, 16 predicted proteins | sample KBSS34metaG_FD_81524 | JGI IMG/M metagenome (GOLD analysis project Ga0105248, IMG submission 81524) | Switchgrass rhizosphere microbial communities from Kellogg Biological Station, Michigan, USA - KBS S3-4 metaG | ecosystem: Host-associated > Plants > Roots > Rhizosphere > Soil | place... | reverse complement strand
TTCAGCTCGCAATCGGGTGGGGCGTTGAACCTATGGTGGAAGGCGGCCAACGAGACGGGCCCGCCCGAGCAGCTCACCACCAGCGCCAATAACCAATGGCCCACCAGCGTCTCTTCCGATGGAAAGCAGATCGTGCTGACCGAATTGACGCCGACGATGAACCGCGACTTGATGCTGCTGACGCTCGACGGAAGCCGTCGCGTGACGCCGCTGCTGCAGACGTCCTTCGACGAGCAGCATGGGATGATCTCACCCGATGGGCACTGGCTGGCCTACGAATCCAATAGCTCGGGCCAATCCGAAGTCTGGGTACGGCCGTTTCCGAACACGAGTGTCGCCCAATATCAGATCTCGACCTCGGGCGGCACGCGGCCGGTCTGGGCGCATAACGGCAAAGAGCTGTTCTTCATGGGCGTGGACAGCACCCTGATGGGCGTGCCGGTCGAAGCCACTGCGACGAAGTGGAATGCCGGGACCCCGACAAAGCTGCTTGAATCGCGTTACTACACGGGAGGCGGAAATCCCAATCGTGCGTACGATGTCTCAGCCGACGGCCGACGCTTTCTGATGATCAAAGCGGCGAGCGCCGATCCCGCGACCGTACCGCCCAACATCATCGTCGTCCTGCACTTTGACGAGGAGTTGAAGCGCCTGGCAGCGACGAAATAGGCAGGTGGTCTCAGGTTAGTCAGGGTTCGATGAACTCGTTCGGCAGCAGCGCGAGCACCGGATAGCGGCGGCGCAGGTCGTCGACGCGGCCGGCGTACTCGACCTTGGGAAAGTCGCGCCGCATGTAACGCTCGCGGAGTCGGCGGATTTCGTACTTGTAGAGATCGCGGACGTAGTCGCGCACCAGTTGCGGCGGCGTGTGTCCGGTCGGACGGACACCGTGCGCCAGCAGCAGTACGAGAATGTCGTCGCGATAGCGGAAAACCAGGTCCACGGCGCGCGGACATTCTAGCCGATCGATCTGCCGGATCACCGGCGGCGCCGGCAATCCGGCGCGCGCGACCGCGATCACAGATCTATTACACGCCGGGACGCGTGCGCGCGCACGATGCGCTGCTAGCATCAAGTCATGCGCATTCTTCTGACGTCGGTCTTCGGTCCCTTCGCGCAAGACGACGAGTTCGGCAGCCGCGCGATCAATCCGATGGAGCTGTACCACAATCAGGTGACGCGGGCGCAGGGTCCGTTCTCGCTGAGGATGTCGCACCGGTCGTGGGGCATCATGCTGATCCAGAAGAACATCGGCGCGCCGTCGACGGTGCTGGACTTCCCCACCCGCGAGCGTTTCATCGAGGAACTGCGCGCGCATCACTACGACATCGTCGGCATCTCCGGCATCATCGTCAACGCCGGCAAGGTGCGCGAGATGTGCCGGCTGGCGCGTCTCCATTCGCCGCACTCGACGATCGTGGTGGGCGGTCACGTGGCGGCGCTGCCTGGAATCGAGCGCCTGGTGGACGCGGACCACATCGTGAGCGGCGAGGGTATCCGCTGGTTCCGCGAGTTCCTCGGCGAGCGGGTGGACGCGCCGATCGCGCACCCGGCGATCCCCTCGTCGTTCGATTTTCGGCTGCTCGGGATGAAAGGACCCAGAGGGGGCGGCGATCCGGCGGCCACGATCATCCCGTCGGTCGGCTGCCCGATGGGCTGCAACTTCTGCACGACGTCGGCGTTCTTCGGCGGCAAGGGACACTTCGTGAACTTCTACGAAACAGGGAAGCAGCTCTTCGACGTCATGTGCGACGTCGAACGCCGGCTCCACGTCCGCACCTTCTTCATGATGGACGAGAACTTCCTGCTCTACAAACGGCGCGCGCTGGAACTGCTCGCAGAGATGCAGCGGCACGGCAAGGCGTGGTCCCTCTTCGTCTTTTCGTCGGCGAATGCGATTCGCAAGTATGAGATGCGGCAGCTCGTGGAGCTCGGCGTCAGCTGGGTGTGGATGGGCTTCGAGTCAGCGCAGTCGCACTATGTCAAGCTTCGCGACTCGGACACCATCGCGCTCACGCGCGAGCTGCAGTCGCACGGCATCCGGGTGCAGGGATCCACGATCGTGGGCCTGGAGCACCATACCCCGGAGACGATGAACGCCGAGATCGATCACGCCGTCGCCCACGACGCCGACTGCCACCAGTTCATGCTCTACACGCCGGTGCCGGGCACGCCGCTCCACGCCGACATGGCGCAGCAGGGACGGCTGCTCGATGATGTGGACGTGGCAGACATCCACGGGCAGTACAAGTTCAACTTCCGGCATCACGCCATCACGCGCGACGACTCCAAGCGCTGGCTCGACCTCGCCTTCGCTCGCGATTACGAAGTGAACGGGCCGAGCATGTTCCGCATGATGCGGACGATGCTCACGGGCTGGCGCCGATATCGGCGCGACGGTGACGGGCGTGTCCGCGCGCGGTTCGCCGCCGACGGCGCCAAGCTGCGCCGGGGGTACGGCGCGCCGCTGTGGGCGATGGAGCGTTTCCTGCGGCCCTCGAGCCGCGGTATGAGTGAGCGCATCGGCGCGTTGCGGCGCGACATCGAGGGTGAGTTCGGCGGGATCACCGCGGCGATCGACCGCGTAGCCGGCCCGGTGCTGTTATGGTCGGCGCGACACGATGCCGCCGCCTATCCGGGAGGGCGCCCGCTCGAGCCCCGCACGTTCGTGGACCGGAGACACTGGGTGTAGGACGAACCGCGTCAGCCGTCGAGCATGCCCAACACGCGATCCAGCGAGGCGCGGATGCGGATAATGTGCTGCGGCCCGTTCAGCGCCTCGGCCAGCGCCGGCGGCTTCTCCACCGGGCGGCCGATGATCGGCTCGACAATCTCCGCGAACTTCGCCGGATGCGCCGTCGACAGAAAGACGCTGGTCTTCCCATCCAGCCTTTCCCGCCTGTCCTGCCCATCCCGGCCCACGAGTCCCATGTACGCAATCGCGCTGTGCGGATCGAGCAGGTAGCCGCGCTCTTCGTACACGCGCCTGATGGTCGCCCGCACATCGTCGTCGCTGAACCGGCACCCGACGACGTCACAGCGCATCGCCTCGAGATCGCCGCCGTACAACCACAGCATCCGCTCGAAGTTGCTCGGGTGGCCGACGTCCATCGCGTTCGAGAGCGTCGCCTGCGACGGACGCGGCTCGAAGCGCCCCGTCTCGAGATACGCGGGGACGACGTCGTTCACGTTGGTCGCGGCGACAAACCGTCCGATCGGCAGGCCGGCGCGCTTCGCCATCAGGCCTGCTGTGAGATTGCCGAAGTTGCCGCTCGGCGTCGAGAAGACGAGGTCCGCAGGGCTGAAGCCCTGCGCCACTTCGGATCCGGCCTGCGCCACACCGGAAATGCCCTGCAGCTGGCCGATGGCGTGGAAGTAGTAGATCGACTGCGGGAGCAGGCGGCCGACGTTCACTGAATTCGCCGACGTGAGCCGCATGCTGCGGCGGAGATCGGGGTTGGCGTAGGCTTCGCGCGTCAGTCGATGACACTCGTCGAAGCTGCCGGCGACCGCATACGCCCGCACATTGCTCTGCCCGCCGTTGAACATCGTCAGCTGCGCTTCCTGCGTGGGGCTGACCCGCCCGTCGGGATAGAGAATGACCACTCGCGTGTTGGGCACGCCGTGGAAGGCGTGCGCCACGGCGCTCCCCGTGTCGCCAGATGTCGCGGCGAGGATCGTCAGCGGATCGTCGCCGCGATGCCGCGACGCCATCAGCCGGGCCATGACGCGGGCGCCCACGTCCTTGAACGCGAATGTCGGCCCGTGGAACAGCTCGAGCGAAAAGATCCCCGGCTCCACTTCGACGAGCGGGATCGGAAAGTTCAGCGCCTCGACGACGACCGCTTCGAGCGTTGCGGGGTCGAGATCGCCCCGGGTGAAGGGACGGAGCGCGCGCAAGCCGATCTCGGTCAGGGTGCGGCGCGACAGGCGGGCGATCTCGTCCGGCGCCCACGGCTCGATCGTCTCGGGGACGTACAAGCCTCCGTCGGGCGCGAGCCCCGCGAAGAGCGCGGTCGTGAAGGGCACGGGCGGCGAGCCGCCGCGGGTGGTTATGAACTGCAACTCTCAACTCTCAACTCTCGACTCTCAACTCTCAACCCTGAGACTTCAGACTTGAGACTTGAGACTTGTCAGGACCCGCGCACCGTGCGGCGCGATCGGCGACACGTAGGTCTGCGGCTCCCCGCCGATATGACGCGTGACGGCCGCGGTCATGGCGGCGGCGACGGCTTCGGCCGACGCCGCGTCACGGCACAGCGCGAACAGCGACGGCCCCGAGCCCGACAGGCTGCAGCCGAGCGCCCCGGCGGACGCGGCGGCCCGCTTGATCTCCGCCAGGCCGGGCACCAGCGGCGCCCGGCGCGGCTCGGCGATCACGTCCTCCAGCGACCGCGCCATCAGGTCGAAGTCGGACCGGTGCAGCGCGTCGACGAATGCGCCGAGATTCGCCCATTGACGGATCGCGTCGGCGAGCGGCACGGTGGTGCCGAGCAGCGCGCGTGCGCGCGCCGTCTCGATCTCGAGATCCGGGTGCACGACGACCGCGGTCAATCCCGCCGGCACCGGCAGGCGCACGACGTCGGGCGGATTGGGCACGCGCACGAGCACGAACCCGCCGTACACTGCCGGGCCGATGTTGTCGCCGTGCGCGGATCCGGCGCCGACGCGCTCACCTTCGAAGGCGCAGGCCATCAGGGTCTCGAGCGGTGTGCGCGCGTTGAACAGGCCGTCGACCGCGACCACGGCGGCGACGGCACTGGCGGCACTGCCGCCGAGCCCGCTCGACAGCGGCAGACCCTTGCGGATCGTCAGGACCACGCCGCGCGTTTCGCCGAGAACGGTCAGGAGCGCCTGCGCCGCGACGCCGGCGGTGTTCTTCGCCGCATCACGCGGCAGCCGGCCCTGATCGCCGATGATGTCGTCGATCCGCACGCCGGCCGGCGCCAGCCGCGCGGTCACTTCGTCGCCCGGCGCATGCAGCGCGAAACCGAGGACGTCGAACCCGCACGCGACATTGGAGACGGTCGCCGGGGCGAATGCGGTCACAGCATCCATCGCTGCCACATCTTACCCGTGACGACGTGAAACGCAGAACTCGCGGAACTCGCAGAGGCAAACCATTGATCCTGCGGGTTCTGCGCTGACGGTGTCCTGACCGGACCACGAAGACACAAAGACACGAAGGCGCATTAAGAAGATCAGATCTTCTTTGTGTAGCTTTGTGCTTTCGTGTCTTTGTGGTCCCGGTAGCGGTGCCTCAGCGGTGATAACGCTCGCGGATCGTCGGGATCAGGTACTCGCGGAAGGCGCGCTCGAAATCGAATGCCGGATCGAAGCCCCAGTCGTGACGGGCGGCGGAATCGTCCACCGCCGCCGGCCATGAGTCGACGATGCCCTGTCGTTTGGTATCCACCCTGTAGCCGATCGCCGCGCCGGGGAACGCGGCGACCACCACGTCGCGAATTGCCGATGCGGACGGGTTGAAGGCGGACAGGTTGTAGGCGCTTCGCGTCAACCGCGCGCGCGGCGCCGCGGCCAGGGCCAGGAGCGCGTCCACGCCGTCGGGCATCGCCATGAACGGAATCGTCGTGTCCGGACGCACGAAGCAGTCGTACCGTTCACCTTTGGCGGCGGCGTGGATCATCTCGGGCGCGTAGTCCGACGTGCCGCCCGACGGCAGGGTCATCGCCGAAATCAGCCCGGGAAACCGCACGCAGCGGAAGTCGACACGCGCGATCGCGTCCGCCGACAGCTGCTTGTAGTGGCGCGCGTAGTAGTGGCCCAGCTGCTCGCAATACAGCTTGTTGCACCCGTACATCGTCGTCGGATGGGCATACTGATCCTCGGTGACGGCGCTCGCGCGCATTTTCGTCTCGAGATCGGGAAGGCCGTAGGCCGCGATCGACGAGGGGTAGATGAAGGTGACGGGCCGGCCGTGCGACTCGCCCTGGTGCTGCGCGAACTCGAGCAGGTTCAGCGTGCCTTCGACGTTGACGTGATGCGCGGTCACCGGCGTGAACTCCGAGCGCGTCGACAGCAGCGCGGCCAGATGGAACACGCGATCGACCTCGAACTCCGCGAGCACGCGATCGAGCAACGCCAGGTCTGTAATTGATCCGGTGAACTCCCGCGTCACCAGCGGCGCCAGCGATCCGTCGAGCGGACTGACGTCGAGGGTGATGATCAGCGATCCGGCTTCAGCCAGGCGCGTCACCAGGCCGTGGCCAATTTCGCCGCCGGCCCCGGTAATGAGGACGACCGGCTTACGCATTCGCGTCCACCTTCTCCCCTTTCGCCGTCGTCAGCATGTTCAGGGACGTGTAGACCACGACGATGACGACCAGCCAGCGAACGGCGTCGAGCGACATCGACTGAAACACATAGGCCGCGACCAGCACGCCCGGCAGACCGCCGAGCGCGAGGCCGAGGGTCGCGCGCACGTCGTAAGTGCGCGTCCGCACGAAGCGCACGCTGCTGATGGGCATCAGGAACGCGCAGGATCCCATCATGATCGGAAACGCCGCGGTCGGCGCCATCCCCAGCAGGCTGACGAGAATCATGCACGGGGCGTAGAGCCCGATGCCGAGCATCATCAGAATCCCGAGCACGAAGTTGCCGGCGAGGCCGATTCCCAGCCGCGCCCCCGTCAGCCCGAGCGCATCGCCGCCGCCGGGAACGAGGTTGAGCTGTGTCATCAGCATGAGCGCCGCCGCGCCGAGCAGCGCGATGCCCATGCCGATCTGGATTTTCCGCCGCGGCCAGTGCACGACGACGCCGACGCCGACCCAGGAGCCGATCGACGCCGCCACGATCATCAGGATCAGCGTGGTCGCATCGACCGGCACGAGCTTGGTGTAGATGAACGCCTGCGCAATGGTGGAGAGGGCGTGTCCGACGTTGAGCGTGCCCGGAATGAGCTTCACCGGCACCATGTTCCGCAGCTTGTACACAGCGGTCGTCGTGGCAAACGAGCCGATGCCGAGCGTGTCGAAGAATGCGGTGACAAACCCGATCCCCGACTGCAGAGCGGTTGGCACCAACAGGCCGCCGCGAAAGACCGTTGCCGAATAGATGACCAGCATGACGCCAAGGCCGGCGAAGAGAAACGTCTTAGCGTCCATGGATGAATGCATTGGTATAGGTTTTCGACACGTCGATGGTCGCGCCGCGGACTTTGTCCATCGAGCTGGCGAGCAGGGTCCGCACGACCTCGGTCCCCTCCGCCGCCATCATCCCGTCCGGCGAGAACATCGGCATCGAGGCTTTGAGCGCCTCGACGTAGAGCGCATCGTCGTCTCCGCGAAAGGTCTTCGGAGTCTTGTCGGCAATCTCCTGCGGGGTGTGCTGCTGCATCCACGCGAGCGTTCTCGTGATCGCACGCGCCAGCCGCTCGGTGGTGTCGTGATTGGCGCGGATCCATTCGCCTTTGGCGTACAACACCGAGGCAGGATACGCGTGCGCGCCGAGCGCCGCGTTCACGCCGTCCGCGGTCCGCAAATCTGCAAGGACGCGCACGCCCGGATTGCGGCGGTGGATCAGCGTGAAGGCCGGATCGGCGACCATGCCGACGTCGACCTTCCCGTGCTCGAGCGCGGCGATGGCCGTGGCCGCGCTACCGATGGCCGTGATGCTGACGGCGTCCGCCGGAAGGCCGTTGCGCTGCAGGATGTAGGTCAGCAGCATCTGAGACGACGAGCCGGCGGTGGTGACGCCGGCGATCCGTCCTTTCAGGCTGCCAATCGTCGTCAGCGTGCCAGCGCTCTGCGGCGAGGTGACCAGCACCAGACCCGGGAACCGCAGCATCGTCACGAAGGCAACGAACTCCCGTCCCTCGGCCGCCATCTGGATCGTATGGTCGTAGAATCCGGAGACGACGTCGGCGCTGCCGCCAACGGCGGCCTGCAGCGCCTTCGCGCCGCCGGCGAAGTCCTGGAACTCCACATCGATCCCTTCCTCCCGATAGAATCCCAGCTCCTGCGCGAGCGTCGTCGGCAGATAGACCATCTGGTTCTGGCCGCCGACGGCGAGCCGAACGTGGCGGAGCCCCGTCTCCGTCGCCCGGCGGCAACTCGAACCGCCGATCAACACCAGGGACACGAAGGAGGCCAACAGAAAACGGTTCATGCCTTCCACCGCAACAGCCATCGCTCCAATCGCGTGACGCCGGCGCTCACGATCACGACGACGAGCGCCAGGACAGTCATGCCGGCGAAGACGCCGGTCGTGTCGAACGTGCCCTCGGCCTGCGAGATGACGTAGCCGAGTCCGCGCGTCGAGCCCAGATACTCTCCCACAACCGCGCCGACCATCGCGAATCCCAGGCTCGTCTGCAGGCTGGAAAAGATCCACGTCAACGCACTTGGGATCAGGACATGGCGGACCAGCTGCCGCTCGGTCGCGCCGAGCATCCGGACGTTGTCGATGAGCACGCGGTCGGCGTCGCGCACGCCCTGATAGGTGTTGAAGAACATCACGAAGAACACCAGCGTAACCGCGAGCGCGACCTTCGACCAGATACCCAGGCCGAACCACAGCAGAAAGAGGGGCGCGAGCACGACGCGCGGGACCGCGTTCAGCATCTTGATGTACGGATCGAAGATGCTGGCGAGCATCGGCGATCGGCCGAGCGAGAAGCCGAGCGAGATGCCCATCAATGCGCCGGCAATCAGACCGAGGAGCGACTCCTCGAGCGTGACGGCCAGATGGCCCCACAGCGATCCCGTGATCACCCATTGCGCGATCCGCTGCGCGATGGCGGATGGACGGCTGACGAAGAACGGGTCGAGCGCCTTCAGGCCAACGAGCAGCTGCCACAGCGACAGCACGGACGCGCCGACGGCGACGCGCCAGAACAGCACCGCGGGTCCGAACGGACCCGCCCTACGCGCGTCCATGCGCCGTCCCCCGCTGGCTCTTGATCACTTCTTCGCGCAGCACCGCCCAGATCGCGCGGTACAGGTCGACGAACGCGTTCGCCGTGCGCAGCTCCATCAGATCGCGCGGCCGTTCCAACGACACGGAATGACGCGCGACGATCCGTGCGGCGGGACCGGCGGAAAGGACGATGACCTCGTCGGCGAGCGCGATCGCCTCCTCGAGATCGTGCGTGACGAAGACGATGGTCTTTCGAGAGGACAGTCCAGAAGGGTCGGGAGTCAATTGCAGTTTCTGCGTACCTCGACCTGTGGATCCTGCGGATGCAGAAACTGCAATTGACTCCCGACCCCTCTCGAGTGTCCTCTGATTCGAAGCAGGCGTCGCCGATTCCGATAGGGGCCGGCTCGAGACTCGCGGTTCCGGTAGTGTCCGGCTTAAGCCGGACCCTTCCCACAGCCCGAGCAGCTCGCTCTCCATCTGCTGCCGCGTATGGACGTCGAGCGCGCTGAACGGCTCGTCCATCAACACGATGCCGCGATCGATGATCCAGTTCTGAGCCATGACGACGCGCTTGCGCATGCCGCCGCTCAGCTGTGACGGATAGTGCGCGGCAAACGGCGTCAGGCCAACGCGTGCCAGCCACGCGTTCGCGCGCGCGTGCGCGTCAGCTCTCGGTACGCCGCCAAGCGTCAGACCAAGGGCGACGTTTTCACGCACGGTCTTCCAGGGCAGCAGCGCATCCTGTTGAAACATGTAGGTCGCTCGCCGGTTGAGACCGCTCAGCGGCTCGCCGTCCACGCGCACGGTTCCGGCCGACGGGGTCAGCAGGCCCGCGACGATGTTCAACAGCGTCGACTTGCCGCAGCCGCTCGGCCCGACGACGGCGACGAACGAGCCGGCCTCGACGGACAGGGAAATGTCGTCGAGCGCGCGGTAACCGCGGCCGTCGGGCGTCGTGAAATCGCGCGAGACGCCGTCCAGTTCAAGGGCGATCATCTTGGTCACGCCGGGCAGGTGGGGCGGGTAGGTCGGGTTGGGCTGGTCGGTCGGATCCGTCGGAGAACAACTCTCGCACGAAGCGTTCCGCGAGCTGCGTCACTTCGTCCGCCGTCGCACGCTCGCTGTGGGGGCTGTGGCCACCTTCCGGGAGGACTTCGACGTGGCGCAGGGCTTCAGCCCTGCGTGTCAACACGTCGCGCATCGCATCGAGCTCCCCCGGCTCGGTTCGCGGATCCTTGCCGCCGTGGATCACCAGGGTGGGCACGCGTAGATCGCCGAGCAGCCCGCCGTATAGATCGGATGTCGCGGCCGTGGGGTCCGCCGCGATCCGCAGCCATGCGTCCCCATTGGCGCGAAGAACCTCGCGCCAGCGCTCGCCGTGCGCACGCGCCAGAACGCCGGTCGCACGCTCGCCGAGGCCGTCCGGATCGCGCGTCATCGCTTCGAAAAACTCGCGCGACCCGGGCTTGCTCCTGAAGAAATGCGCCGCCTCCAGGATCAATCCGCTCACCCGGCCGGGGTCGGCGAGCCCCATCAGCAGCGCGATCACGGCGCCGTCGCTGTGTCCCCAGACGATCGGCCGATCGAGCGCCAGCGCATCGATCAGCGCGAACGTCTCCGCCGCCGCTCGATGGTGGAAGTCGGTGGCCTGACGCTCCAGCCGGCCCGATCGTCCGTATCCGGTCCGATCGGGAACGACGACGCGATGATGGACGGTGAGCGCGGCGATCTGGCGCTCGAACGGATAGATCTCGTAGCCCCATCCCCCGTGCAGGATCACAATCGCACGCCCCTCGCCGGCGTCGCGGTAATGCACGCGGACCGGCGACGTCCCTGGCGCGAGCGCAGACGAGGGCAGCTCGAGGTACGGCACGAACAGCCTATGCTAAGGTAAGTCGCGTCAAGTATGAAGAAGACCGTACTCGTCTTCATGGCGCTGGCGGCAGCTGTCCTCGCCGCGCAATCACCGTCTACGTTGACGCCCGAACAGACCCTCGAGCGCCGCGGCATCGGCGATCTCGAGCTCTCGCCCGATCGCGCACGCCTTGTGTTCACCGTGACTGAGCCGGTCAAGGGCTCGGCGCGGCAGCGCAACATCTGGATGCTCGACCTCGCGGACAGCCGCGTCCGCCAGCTCACCTTCTCGACGAAGAGCGACGGCTCTCCGCGCTGGGCGCCAGACGGCCGGTCGATCGCGTTCCTGTCCGACCGCGACGGCGCGTCGCAGCTCTACCTGTTGCCGATGAGCGGCGGTGAGGCCGAGAAGATCACCGACCGCAAGGAATCGATCGGCGCGTTCCGCTGGGCGCCCGACGGCCGGCACATCGCGCTGCTCATGGCGGAGCCGAAATCCGACGCGCAACAGAAGCGCGAGAAGGACAAGGACGACGCGCGCGTGGCGGAGAAGGACGATCGCCTGGCGCGCATCTGGGACGTCGATGTGACGTCGCGCGCGATCCGCCAGGTCACGACGTCGCATTTTCGCATCGGCCAGATCGAGTTCGCGCCTGGCGGCGACCGCTTGATCGTCGCGGCTTCACCGAAGCCGGACGAGGATCGGTTCAACGAGGCGATCTTCTCCGTCGATCTGAAGGACGGGCGCTTCACGCCGATCGCCGCGCCGCGCGGACCGATGGGCACGATGGCGCTGTCGCCCGACGGCGGGACGATCGCCTACGTCTGCGCCCGCGTCGACGGTCCGGAGCCGCACGACCTCTGTCTCCAGCCTGTCGCCGGCGGCGCGATGCGCAACGTCACCGGCACCACCGTCGATCGACCCGTCAACCAGCTGAAATGGATCGACGGCCGGTCGATCGCGGTCGGCGTCGCCCGCGGGTTTCGAACCGCGATCGAGGTCCTCGCCATCGCAGACGGTCGCGCCGAGGCGATCGCCGGGCTGACCGGCACCGTTTCCGCCTACGCCCGCACGCCTGACGGGACGGTCGCCTACGTCAGCGAGACCGCGGTCAACGCGCCGGAGCTGTGGATCAAGCCGCCGGCCGCGGCGGCCCGCGCCGTCACGACCTTCAACGAGCGCTGGTCGTCGCGCACGGTCGTCGCGCCGGAGTTCGTGAAATACAAGAGCGCCGACGGCACCGAGATCGAAGCCGCGCTGCTTCAGCCCTCAGCCCTTAGCCCTAAGCCCTATCCTGCGGTCATCCTTGTTCACGGCGGCCCGACCGGGCGCTGGGCCGACACCTTCGAGCCGTGGGGACAACTGCTCGCCGCGCGCGGCTACGCCGTGCTCTACCCGAACGTGCGCGGCTCGACCGGTTACGGCCAGCGCTTCGTCGAGATGAACCGCGCCGACTGGGGCGGCGGCGACTTCAAGGACGTCATGGCCGGCGCCGACTGGCTGGTCGCGCGCGGGATCGCCGATCCCAACCGCCTCGGCATCGGCGGCTGGTCGTATGGCGGCTACATGGCGGCGTGGGCCGTGACGCAGACGCCGCGCTTCAAGGCCGCGGTGTCCGGCGCACCGGTGATCGACATGGCCAGCGAGTTCGGCACCGAAAACGGGTCGGCCTACGACGAGTGGTTCTACGGCACGCCCTACGAAAAGCTCGACGGCTTCATCAGGAGCTCGCCGATGACGTTCGTCAAGAACGTCAAGACGCCGACGCTGCTGCTGCAGGGCGAAGACGACACGACCGATCCGATCGGCCAGAGCCAGCAGTTCTATCGCGGCCTGAAGCGCTACGGCGTCGAGTCGGATCTGGTGCTGTACCCGCGCGAGCCGCATGGGCTGCGCGAGGAAAAGCACCTGATCGATCGGCTGACCCGCATCCTCACCTGGTACGACCGGTACCTCAAGCAGGCCGCCACGTCCCCGACGCCACAGCGCTGAATGGACGCATTGCGCCTCGCCGTCGACGCGCTGCGCAAGTCCGAGGCGCGCTACCGCTCGCTCATTCAGGGCGCGGCGTACGGCATCTATCGGACCACCGTGGAGGGCCGCATCCTCGACGCCAATCCGGCGCTGGCCACGATGCTCGGCTACACCGTCGACGAGCTGTTGTCGATGGAGATGGCGACGCTCTATCAGTCGCCCGACGAGCGCGCCGCGCTCGTCGAGCGGTACCAGCACGCGCACCATCAGACGCTGACGGCCGATGTGACCTGGCAGAAGAAAGACGGCACGCCGATCATCGTCCACCTCAGCGCCCGCGTCGTCGATTTCGAGGACGGCGTCAGCTGTTTCGAAGGTGTCGCCGAGGACATCACCGAAAAGCGCGCACTCGAAGCGCAGCTTCGCCAGGCGCAGAAGATGGAAGCGGTCGGGCGCCTGGCGCGCGGCGTGGCGCATGATTTCAACAACGTGCTCGCGGCGATCATCGGCTGCAGCGACCTGATCGCGCTGCGCCTGAAGCCGACGGACCTGTGGTTCGAAGAAACGCAGGAGATCCGCAAGGCCGCCGAGCGCGGCGCGGCGCTGACGCGCCAGCTCCTCACCTTCAGCCGCAAGCAGATGCTCGACGCGCAGCTGGTCGATCTCAACGTCCTCGTCGCACAGTGTCACAGCATGATGCAGCGGCTGGCCGGCGATCGCGTGCCGGTTCGGACGATCACGGCCGAGACGCCGACGGTCGTGCGCATCGAACCCGGACAGCTCGAGCAGGTGCTGATGAATCTCGTCGTCAACGCGCGTGACGCGATGCCGAATGGCGGCACGATCGACGTGCGCGTGGAGCGCGTCACCTTCGGGGAGCGCACCGTGTTGCGCTATCCGGACCTGACCGACGGCACGTTCGCGCGGATCGCCGTCACCGACACGGGCGTCGGGATCCCGATCGACATGCAGCCGCACGTCTTCGAGCCGTTCTTCACGACGAAGGATCCGGCCAAAGGGACCGGTCTGGGTCTGTCGATCGTGTACGGGATCGCGAAGGAAGCGGGTGGCACGGTGTCGTTCTCGACCGCGCCGAACGCGGGGACGACCTTCGAAGTGCTCTTGCCGCTGCTCGAGAACAGGGGCCAGGCGCTGGAAGCTGGTTGCTCGGAGCCAGGGGCCGGGGGCTAGGGCCCCGGGGCCAGGTGCTGGCGGCTGAGGGCTGTGGGCCCGGCCCCCCTACGAGATCTGGGGCAACCCCGCGAGCCCGCCCCACGTCTCCGGATCCTGCGACAGCAGCGTGTTCAGATAAATCCGCACATCGTCTGCCGGAAACTGCTGCGCGAGCAGCGCGGCGGCCGGGCCGATCTTGTCGGCGTCAGGCTTCACCGCTTCCTCCTCGATCAGCCCCTGCTCGTGTTTGATGCCGAGCGCGTCGAGAAATGCGCCCATCATCGGCCGCTGTTCCGCGAGGTGATAGACGATCAACGCGCGAGCCGCCATGGCATCGGGCAGGCCGCCGAGCGTCGCGAGATGCCTGGCTTTGCGATCGACGTCGAGACCGATCACGGTCTTCGGCCTGAATTTCTTCTGCTGGGCGATCAGAAATGCGGCCTGCACCTGATCGTCAGTGGCTTCCGGATCTTCCCAGAACGCGCGCGCGGCGCGAATCCGCTGATCCAGGGTCATCTGCTTCCACAGGCGCGAAGGCGTGAGCGTGGTCTCGGTCATCGGCTGCAAGTTTAATCTGTTTCTGCAACCTCGGGCATCACCGGGAATCGACGTCGGCGCGGCCCCGTGTCCTCGTTACTGAATCAGCGCCTGCAGTGCCTGACGCGCGGCCTCGAACTCGCGCTCGAGGCGACGGGCGGATGCCGCCGCTTCTGCAAGCGATCCGGCATGAGCGGCATTTTCGATCGCGATACAGATGGGCGCCATCCTGATGGCGCCGATGCCGAGCGCGTTGCCGCGCAGGCTGTGAGCGATCTGGGCCACCGACGCGGCACTGCCGCCGGCGATGGCGGCGCTCAGCGCCGACAGATCGGGCGGGACATTCTCGAGGAACATGCCGGCGGCCTCAGCGAAGACGTCGGTCTCGCCCAGCGATCGCATCGCCGCCATCACGGAGAGGTCGAGGCTCGATAGCTCCTGTGTCGACACCTGAGTCATGTACCGGCTATGGGCAACAAGCCGGCCACGCCCGAGGCGCGTTTTGTGGCGGTGATTTCAGTAGAACGCGTGCGCTGGCACACGCAACGTGCGCAGGCGCACACCTGTGCCCGGAACCTGTGGCGTCTCACACGCGAGGATCACGCCGCCTCGATCATCCGGCCAGGCTACGTGTGTCGTTGGACGTCGAAAAATCTGATCGACTCGATCGCCATCGCGCGGTTCTGAGCGCGTTCAGAACGGCGACGAGGTCGATCGCTTCCTGTGCCACCGCGCCCATCACCGGCGACAGGAGACCGAATGCGGCGAAGCCCATGCCGGCTGCGCTGAGCACCATGCCGCCGATCGCGCTCTGCAGCGCGATGCGGCGAAGCCTGTAGCTCAGGTGGATGAGATCGTCGACTTTCGACAACGACGAATCGAGGATGACGACGCGAGCGGCTTCGGACGTCACATTGCTGTGCTGTCCGAACGCGATGCCGACGGTTGCGGAGAGCAGCGCTGGCGCATCGTTGATGCCGTCGCCGATGAACACGGTCCGGGCGCGCTCCGTTTCTCGCCGCACGATCACCACTTTCTCCTCGGGCGACGTCCCCGCGTGAATCTGCGCGATCGCCACGGCGTCAGCCAGCCGGCGCACTTCCGGCTCTCGATCGCCGGACACGAGGAGCACACGCGAAAACCCGTGCACCGGTGCGAGATGACCGACGAAGCCACGGCTGTCGGCCCGCGGCACGTCGTGGAACCGGAGCGTCGCGGCATACGCGTCGTTGAGGATGACGACGCACTCCAGGCCCGTCGCCGCGCCCGGCGGCACATGCGAGGTGGCCGCGGCGTGCGACCGGTTCGTGACGAGGACGATAGTACCGCCGGCCTTGCCATGCAGGCCTGTTCCCGGCTCCTCGCGGATCCAGTCGACGTTGGGCAGCGGCAGGCGCGCATCGGCGGCCGCCTTCAGGATGGCGCCCGCCAATGGATGCCGGCTGTATCGCTCGAGCGCGGCTACCAGCGGAAGGACGGCCTCGCGTGTGTGCGGCGGCGCATAGAACTCTTCGCTCAGTGTCGGACGGCCGTAGGTCAGCGTTCCGGTCTTGTCGAGGATCATGGTGCGGCAGAGCGTCAACTGCTCGAGCGCGGCAGGGTCCTTGACGATGATGCCGCGGCGAGCGGCCGTCGAGATGGCGCCGATGATCGCGACCGGAATGGCAATCAGCAACGGACACGGCGTGGCAATCACCACCACACTGAGAAACCGGACGGGATCGCCCGACGCCCACCACGCAGACGCCGCGACCGTCAGCGCCAGCGGTGTGTACCAGGCGCCGAGCTGGTCGCCGATGCGCCGGAGATTCGGCCGCCGCTGCTCCGCCTCCTGCATGACGCGCATGATCTGCGCGTAGCGCGAGTCGGCGGCGATCTTCGTGGCGCGGATACCGAGCGCCGAGTCTCCGTTGATCGAACCTGACAGCATCATTGCGCCAGGGCCCTTCGAGATGCTGAACGGTTCCCCCGTCAGGTACGACTCGTCCACAGTGCCCTGACCGCGAACCACCTCGCCGTCCACAGGACAGATTTCATGGGGAAGAATCGAGACCTCGTCGCCCACGGCGAGGTCGCCCACCGGTACATCCTCGAAGCCGTCGCCGGTCCGGCGGTGGGCCAGCGTCGGCAGGCGCGCGGCGAGCGCCCTCAGCACCGACGTCGCCTTCGCCACCGCGAACGCTTCCAGTGTTTCGCCGCCCGACAGCATCAGCACCACGATCGCGCCCGCCAGGTATTCGCCGAGGAGCACCGACGAGACAATCGAGATGCCGGCGAGTTGGTCCGATCCGAACTCGCCATGGGCGCCTTTCCAGAGGAGACGCAGCACCAATGGCACGCCGCCGATGACGAGGACGGCGACCAGCGGCCATCGGGAATGAAGAGTGAAGTGCGTAAGGATTCCGCCGAGCGCCGCCGCCACGATGAGCGGGTCGGCACTCGCGCGGAGGCGGGTCACGGCCCGTGCCTGAATGGGCGGTAGCGGGGAACCCACATCGCAAGGCGCACGCGCTGCTCGAGATCCTGCAGTACGCCCGCCTCGGCGTGACCTTCGGCGACGGCGCGGCGGATCACGGCGCAGGCAACGCCCTGCGAGCAGTCCTGGATGCGCGACAACTGCGGGTAGACGGCGCCGCCCGCGAGGTCGGCGTCGGTGACCTGCGCCGCGAGCGCCTTTGCGGCGTCGAGGAACATGCCATCGGTCACGCGGCGCACGTGCCCGACCCAGAGGCCCAACCCGATGCCGGGAAAGATGAACGAATTGTTGCCCTGCCCGATGCGATACGTTCGGCCGCCGTGGACCACGGGATCGAAAGGGCTGCCCGTCGCCACGATCGCGCGGCCGTCCGACCACCGCACCGCGTCGGCGGCCGTGCACTCGCTCTTGCTGGTCGGGTTGGAGAGCGGCATCACGACCGGACGCTCGTTGATCTCGGCCATCGCCTCGACGACAGCCTGGGTGAAGAGACCCGGTGTGGCCGACGTGCCGATCAATACCGTCGGCCGGAGATTGCGAATGCTCTCGTCGAGGGTGACGTGCGATCGATCGCGGCACGCAAAGCCCGCCACTTCCGCCGGCGCGCGCGCGTACAGCGCCTTGAACTCCTCGAGATCCCGCCGGTCCTGCGTCACCAGACCACGACTGTCGACTGTGGCGATCCGATGCCTCGCGTCGGCGAGCGCCACGCCTTCGTCCCGCATCGCTTCCACGAGCAGCGCGGCGATGCCCTGCGCCGAGGCGCCTGCCCCGGCGATCAGGATCTTCTGAACGCGCATGGACTGGTGCGTGATGCGCAGCGACGCGTAGACCCCCGCGACGACGGTCGCTGCCGTGCCCTGGATGTCGTCGTTGAACGTGCACAGGCGATTGCGAAAGCGCGCGAGCTGAGTTATGGCGTTCGCCTTGAGAAAGTCCTCCCACTGCAGCACGGCGTCCGGCCACACGCGCATCACCGCCTCCACGAAGCGATCGATGAAGGCCTGGTATGGCTCGCCGCGAATCCGCCGGTGGCGCATGCCGAGGTACATCGGGTCGGCCAGCAGATCCTCGTTGTCGGTTCCGACGTCCAACATGATCGGCAGCGTTCGATCGGGCGGGATGCCGGCGCACACCGTGTAGAGACAGAGTTTGCCGATCGGGATGCCCATCCCGCCGATGCCTTGATCGCCGAGGCCGAGAATCCGCTCCCCGTCGGTGACCACGATCACGGCCGGCGGGGTCGGATGGTTCGCCAGGATCGACGCAATCGCGTCGCGCTGCTCGTACGCGATGTAGAGACCGCGCGGGCGGCGGTAGATGTGCGAGAACTTCTGGCACGCTTCGCCGACCACCGGCGTGTAGAGCACCGGCATCATCTCGTCGAGATGTTCGTGCACGAGGCGGAAGAACAGCGTCTCGTTGCGGTCCTGCAGGCTCGCCAGGTGGATATAGCGCTCGAGTGGCGTCTCCTTCGC
>Ga0105248_10003110_pt1 | contig 18377 bp, 14 predicted proteins | sample KBSS34metaG_FD_81524 | JGI IMG/M metagenome (GOLD analysis project Ga0105248, IMG submission 81524) | Switchgrass rhizosphere microbial communities from Kellogg Biological Station, Michigan, USA - KBS S3-4 metaG | ecosystem: Host-associated > Plants > Roots > Rhizosphere > Soil | place... | reverse complement strand
CGATAACAAATCACAATCCGGCCGTGCCCTGCGCGTTCAGCGAGAGGAGAGTTGGGGCTTCGACCGCAAAGTCATCGACTATATCCACAACGCTGCTGCGCACGGGCTGTACGAGATACGGGGTCTGGGCGCCAAGCGCCATTTGCCGCATTTCGATGATCTGGTATTCCTGGCTGGGTCTGCATCGCGCTATCCGCTGGAAGGCTATCGCGAGAAGTGTCACACCAAGACCGTGTTGGGTACGCGCCACGCCAAGAAGCCGGTCGAGTTGGAGATCCCGATCACCTTTGCCGGCATGAGCTTCGGCTCGCTTTCGGCCAACGTCAAAGAAGCGCTGGGCCGTGCTGCAACGGAGTTGGGCACATCGACCACTACCGGTGATGGTGGAATGACGCAGGAGGAACGACGATCTTCCAAAACGCTGGTCTATCAGTGCCTGCCATCGCGCTACGGTTTCAATCCCGACGACCTGCGCAAAGCCAACGCCATCGAGGTTGTGATCGGGCAGGGTGCAAAGCCCGGTGGCGGCGGCATGTTGCTGGGGCAAAAGATTAGCCCGCGGGTTGCCAAGATGCGCACGCTTCCGGAGGGGATCGATCAGCGCTCGGCTTGCCGGCACCCCGACTGGACCGGGCCGGACGACCTGGTGATCAAGATCAACGAATTGCGCGAGATCACGGATTGGCAAATACCGATATACGTGAAGATCGGCGCCACGCGCACGTACAACGATGTGAAGCTGGCGGTGCATTCCGGTGCGGATGTGGTGGTGGTGGACGGCATGCAGGGCGGAACGGCGGCGACGCAAACCGTCTTCATCGAGAACGTCGGTATCCCGACGCTGGCCGCACTGCGGCAAGCGGTGGATGCGTTGGAAGAGATGGACATGCGCGGTAAAGTGCAGCTCATCATCTCTGGTGGCATTCGCACGGGCGCTGACGTCGCGAAGGCGCTGGCGATGGGTGCAGACGCGGTCTCCGTTGGACAGGGAGCGCTCTTCGCACTGGGCTGCAACAATGAGACGTACTTCCAAAACGGCGCGCATCATTCGGCCGAAGCCGACTACCAAAAGCTCGCTACTGCCGCCGGTTTCTGCCATCACTGCCACACTGGAAAATGTCCGGTCGGGATCACGACACAAGATGCGATGCTGGAGCAACGTCTCGAGCCTGCCGTGGGCGCCCGCCACTTGAGGAACTACTTCAAGACCATGACGATGGAGTTGACGACAGTGGCGCGAGCCTGCGGGAAGTCCAACGTGCATCACCTCGAGCGCGAGGATCTCGTCGCCCTTACGCTGGAAGCCGCAGCGATGGCGCGACTTCCATTGGCCGGGACCAATTGGATTCCGGGATGGGACGGGCGCCAATCGTAAGCTGGGACCGGAGCAACGATGGCCAAGCCGCGCTCGAGCGCCCCGCAGGTCAATCGCAAGCCCGCGGCGACGAAAGCGGCCGAGGCACAGACCACGCCTGTCATCGGCCAGGGCAAAGGCCTCGATCGTTATCTCGGCAATGTGATTCGTGAACTGCGTACCAAAGATCGTCTGACTATCGCCGACGTCGCCGGTCAGGCCGGTATGAGTCGCGGGATGCTGTCGAAAATCGAGAATGGCCAGGCCTCCACCAGCCTGGACGCGCTGTCCAGAATCGCGCAGGCGTTGGGCGTTTCCCTGGCACACTTGTTTCGCGATTTCAACGTTCCTGCGGGCAATGCGCAGCTGGTCAAGGCGGCCCAGGGGATGGAGGTGGTTCGCAGGGGAACCAGGCGCGGCCACACCTATCACCTACTCGCCTACGACCGAGGTCCGCGCAAGAGCTTCGAGCCCTTCCTCATCACGATGGACGACGCCAGCGAAGTGTTTCCCAGCTTCGAGCATCCCGGTACCGAATTCATCTATATGCTCAGTGGTAAGATCGAGTATCGCCACGGTCGCAACACTTACCTCCTGGAGCCCGGCGATGCACTGACTTTTCGTGGCGAGGTCCCGCATGGACCCGAACGGTTGATCGAGCTCCCTATTCATTTCCTGTCCATCATCGTCTACGGAGCGCAGGATCCCGACTGAATCGGCGCACAACGCCAGGTTCAGGCCCCGGATGCGCGATAATGTGCGGCTTTTGCACAGGGAGATTCTGCGTTCATGCTGACTGATATCGAGATCGCCCAGCGCGCCAAGCTGCGGCGCATTTCAGAGCTTGCCGGGGACAGGCTCGGCATCCCCGAGGCTGCTCTGGAGCCCTACGGCCACTACAAAGCGAAGCTCTCCCTCGAATACCTGGAGTCGCTGGCCGATCGCCCTGACGGCAAACTCATCCTCGTCACGGCGATCAGTCCGACCCCCGCCGGAGAGGGGAAGACGACCACCACGGTGGGCCTTGGAGACGCGCTCAACCAAATCGGAAAGAAGGCGCTCATCTGCCTGCGCGAGCCATCGCTGGGTCCGGTATTCGGATTGAAAGGCGGCGCGGCGGGCGGTGGGCATGCGCAAGTCGTGCCGATGGAGGATATCAATCTCCACTTCACCGGTGATTTCAGCGCCATCGCTTTGGCCAACAACCTGCTGGCCGCATTGGTGGACAACCATATCCATCACGGCAACGAATTGGGGCTCGACGTGCGGCGCATCACCTGGAAGCGAGTGGTCGACATGAACGATCGCGCGCTACGCGACATCGTGGTGTCGCTGGGCGGGCCGGGCAACGGCTATCCGCGCGAGGACGGCTTTGACATCGTCGTGGCGTCCGAGGTGATGGCCATCTTCTGCTTGGCGACGTCTTTGAAGGATCTCAAGCAGCGTCTGGGCAATATCGTGGTCGGCTATACGCGCGAGCAGACCCCGGTTCGTGCTCGCGACCTGAAAGCCCACGGTGCGATGACGGTGCTGCTTAAGGATGCTCTTCAGCCCAATCTCGTGCAGACCCTGGAGAACAATCCTGCCATCATCCATGGCGGTCCCTTCGCCAACATTGCCCACGGCTGCAACTCGGTAATCGCCACGAGAGCTGCGTTGAAATTGGCTGACTATGTAGTGACGGAGGCAGGCTTCGGTGCAGATTTGGGCGCCGAGAAATTCGTCGACATCAAGTGTCGCAAGTCCGGACTGCGTCCCGATGCAGTGGTGATCGTGGCGACCATCCGTGCTCTCAAATTCCACGGCGGTGCGGAACTAAAGGAGTTGAACCGGGAAAACCTGAGCGCCCTGGAACGTGGCATCGCCAACCTCGAACGTCACGTCAACAACGTGCGTAACCATTTCGGTTTACCCTGTGTCGTTTCCATCAATCACTTTACTCACGACACCTCCGCCGAGATCGACCTGCTGACGCGGAAGATGGCGCATCATGAGGCGCCAGTCGTGGTTGCTCGGCATTGGGCAGAAGGGGGTAAGGGTGCGGAGGAGCTTGCGCGTACCGCGGTCGATGTGATCGACCGAATACCGTCGGATTTCCATTTCGTGTACGAAGACGACGCGCCCCTGTGGGACAAGATGAAGGCGATCGCGACCAAGATCTACGGAGCTGCTGAGATCGCCGCCGATGCCAAGGTGCGAGCGCAGATCAAGAGGTTGCAGGAGGATGGTTTCGGGCACTATCCCGTGTGCGTGGCGAAGACTCAGTACTCGTTTTCCACCGACCCCGGGTTACGCGGTGCTCCGTCCGGGCACGTGGTGAACGTGCGGGAAGTTCGGTTGGCTGCGGGCGCGGAGTTTGTCGTGATGATTTGCGGTGACGTCATGACCATGCCGGGGCTACCCAAGGTGCCCTCTGCGGAGAGGATCGACCTGACCGATGACGGGAAGGTAGTGGGTTTGTTCTAACCCTTCGAAGGACGGAGTAAACCTTCGACGCAAAGGCGCAAAGGAAACAAAAGAAAAATAGCGAAAGAGAAAATCCGGCTACAGCGGACAGGTGTCCCCAGTTGGCTCCCACCGACCGATCGGAATTTGGGTTTGATCCAAGATCCTCTTTGTTTTCCTTTGCGTCGAAGGTTTGCGGTCTACAAGAAAAAACGGGCGCCCGAGGGCGCCCGTGAACCGGAGTCGGGTACGCGGCTGATGACGACCGCGCCCCTTAACTTACCGGAGGAGGAGAGGTTGACGCGTAAAGCCTAAAGGGCATCCGGGCCGGTCTCGCCAGTGCGGATGCGTATAGCCTCCTTCAGGTCGAATACGAAAATCTTGCCATCGCCGATTTTGCCCGTGTTCGCGGATTTTTCGATCGCCTCGATGACCTTCTTCACGAGGTCATCCTGCACGGCGACTTCGAGCTTGACCTTCGGCAGGAAGTCGACGACGTACTCCGCACCGCGGTACAACTCGGTATGTCCTTTCTGTCTACCGAAGCCCTTCACTTCAGTTACGGTGATACCCTGCACGCCGATGGAGGACAGCGCCTCGCGGACATCGTCGAGCTTGAACGGTTTGATGATTGCGGTCACCAGTTTCATCTGCTCCTCCTGGGGGAGAAAGCGGACGCCGACCTAAACTGAGCGGCGTCCGTACGGCGGAATGACATGTTTGGCAGGATCGCTTACAGGTTGTAAGCGCGCTCGCCGTGCTGGGTTTCGTCTAGACCTTCGCGTTCCTGTTCCTCGGTCACGCGCAGGCCGATGACTACGTCCACAATCTTGTAGCAGATGAAGGCCACAACGCCCGACCACACCAATGAAGTGCCTACCGCCCACAATTGGCTAGTGACTTGATCGGCCATGTTGTAGTCGCCCACCTTGTTGGCAACATAGTCGTATACGCCGGTGCCGCCCAGGTTGGGACTGACGAACACCCCGGTGAGGATGGCGCCCAGAATACCGCCGATGCAATGCACGCCGAACACATCGAGGCTGTCGTCATAACCGAGCTTGCTCTTGAGCCAGGTCACCGCCCACAGGCACACGAGGCCGGCGAGGATGCCGATGACAATAGCGCCCATCGGGCCGACAAAGCCGCAAGCCGGCGTGATTGCCACCAGACCTGCTACTGCGCCTGAGGCTGCACCCAACATCGTGGGCTTTCCGCGGAAAATCCATTCGCCGAACATCCATGCCACGGCCGCTGTCGCAGTTGCCACGTGAGTGTTAACGAACGCCATTGCGGCGGTGCCGGTGGCTTCCAGGTTGGAACCCACGTTGAAACCGAACCAGCCCACCCACAACAGTGCGGTGCCAATCATGGTCATGGTCAGGCTGTGTGGTGCCATGGACTCCTTGCCATATCCCAGCCGTTTTCCGATGACAATCGCACCTACCAAGCCGGCAATACCCGCGTTGACGTGTACGACCGTACCTCCCGCGAAGTCGATGGCACCCTTCTGGAACAGAAAGCCCGCGGTAGCTGTCGCCTTCGCGCCTGCTTCGGCCGAGGTGTACGCGTCGGGGCCAGCCCAGTACCACACCATGTGCGCGATGGGCAGATACGAGAAGGTGAACCAAAGCACCATGAACAACAACGCTGCGGAGAACTTGATACGGTCCGCAAAGGCACCCAGGATCAGGCAGGGCGTGATGGCGGCGAACGTCAGCTGGAACGCACAGTAGATGTACTCTGGAATGACCACGCCTTTGCTAAAGGTGGCGGCCGTAGAATCCGGCGTTACGCCGCTCAGGAACAAGCGCGAGAATCCGCCGAAGAAGGCATTCCCCTCGGTAAAGGCAATCGAGTAGCCATACAGAACCCAAAGCACCGACAACACAGAGAAGGTGACGAACACTTGCATGAGCATGCCCAGCATGTTCTTGCTGCGTACCATCCCGCCGTAAAACAGCGCTAGACCCGGAATCGTCATCAAGATGACGAAGGCGGTCGCCACGATCATCCACGCCGTATCGCCCTTGTTGGGGACCGGCGCTGCGGCAGCCGGTGCTGCTGGGGCGGCCGCCGTTGCAGCGGCATCCGCTGGAGCGGCAGCCGGCTTGTCCTCAGCCATGCCGGGCGTCGCGAACACGACAGACGCGCAGAGCGCGAGTAACAACAGTAGTTTTTTCATTTAAGTGGGTCTCCCTCAGAGCGCTTCGGCACCGGTCTCGCCCGTGCGGATCCGGATTGCCTGTTCTAGATCGTAGACGAAGATTTTTCCGTCTCCGATCTTGCCGGTATTGGCGGACTTCTCAATGGCCTCGATTACTTGCTCGAGCAGATCATCTTTGATAGCCACCTCGATCTTTACCTTCGGCAGAAAATCCACCACATACTCTGCCCCCCGGTACAACTCCGTATGCCCCTTTTGCCTGCCAAAGCCTTTGACCTCGGTGACGGTGATGCCCTGCACGCCGATGGCTGACAGAGCCTCCCGCACTTCGTCAAGCTTGAACGGCTTGATGATCGCGGTTACGAATTTCATGATGTATTTGTCCTGGAGTCGTTATTCGTGCGGTTCTAGGCGGCGCCCAGGTGCGGGCGGGCGCCGCCTCCCCTGTTAGAACGTACGCCCTGCAGTGATGTAACCGTTCGATCCACCCAGATTCTTGGTGTCCGAGTTGGCGAACGAGGTCGTGTTCTTGTAAAAGTCCGAATTGCTCGTACCCACGTAGTATGCGCCCAGCGTCCAGCCATCTTTCCAGACCCAGCTGACGCCGATCTTCCAGTCCGTATAGCTCGGATCGGTTAGTCCGTTGACATTGGCAGCAGCCAACTCCTTATCGTAGTGCGTGTAGCCTACGTGCGCTACCAGCGTGAGATTGTCCATCAGCGGATAGTTGACGTTCAACTCGGGGTAGTAGGTACCCTTGGTATCGCCGGCATACCCGGTCTTCGCGTTGGCGCCGAAATAATCCGTGAAGGAATAGGACACCTTCGCGCCGATCCATTTCCAATTGAAGCTGACATTACCTTCGAAGGTGTTGAAGGTCTGGTCGGCGCCACCCGCAGCGGCCTTATCGTAGTTCGCGCCCGGATAGTAGTATTCGATCACGCCGACGCCTACTGTCATGTCGTCGTTGATCTTGTAGTTGTAGCCACCGTAGAAGTCCCACTCCATGGAACCTCCGGCAAACTGGTTGCCACTGACATTGGAAGCCCAGGTCCCGACGTAGACGCCGGAGTCGTGAGCGAAGTCGAAACCGCCCTGAATGGCCGGCTTGCCCCACGTTTGGGTGATGCCACGGAAAAAGTAGTCGGATACGAGGAACGTGTTGGCACTTAATGTGTAGCTCGGTTTGGGCGCTTCAGCTGGCTTGGGCGGGTCCTCCGCACGCGCCAGGCCAGAGGTAACGGTGGCGGCAAGGCAGCCAGCGAAGATGAATTTCCGGGTGACCATAGGTGTTCCTTTGCTAGAGTGTTTGAGACAAGAGAAAACAGCGAGTCACCGCGTCTGCATTTCTTATGCCAACAATATTATTGTGTTATAACAATAACTTATGATACTTTTTCGACCGTTGGCAAGTTTTTACGCACCAAGAAAAAGCATCATTTTTGAGTGTCGCACCTTGGCGGTGCGAGCTTCATGGGAGCGAGGAGACCTGGGCGGCACGGCGAAAATAGCGTCGATATCCAACTCTGGTAGACTAAAAAAAGTACCCGAAGTGGCGCCCTCCACCGAATCTCGAGGACGAAAATCTTCGCCGACGTATGTCATGAGTTCAGTCCCTAACCGCCAACTGTTCGAACAACTGCAGGGCAAAATAAGTGCGCTGCTTGCGCAGAGCCCCGCGCATGATCTCGAACGGAATCTCAAGGCACTCCTCGCTGGATTCTTCTCCCGTCTCGATTTGGTGACGCGCGAGGAATTCGACGTTCAGCGTCAGGTGCTGCTTCGCACCCGCGAAAAAATCGAGGGCCTCGAAGCCAGAGTGAAAGAACTGGAACAGCGCCTGGGTAAGTAGTCAGGCTGCTGAGTCAATTGCATCGGTTCAAATGAACTGATCAACTCACCCAAAAAACTTCACTTGCTGTCCTCTTCGAGCTTGTTACACTCGCTGCGATCCACGACGGCCAAGCGCCGTTTCAACTAGAACTTCTCCGAACTCGCTTCCGCGCCGAGTTTCGTATCTGTGCCGTAGACGTATCTGTTTCTGCTGACGGTAGATGAGATCATGACGCGTCGATACACAGCTACCGCGATATGGTTGCACTGGGTAATGGCGGTCATGATTGTGTGTGCCTTCGCGCTCGGCCTGTACATGGCTGACCTTCGACTAAGCCCGACCAAGCTCAAACTGTTTTCGTGGCACAAGTGGCTGGGCGTCACGATTTTCTTGATCGCGGTTGCTCGTCTGCTCTGGCGCATGACTCATCGCGTGCCGGGACTGCCGGATAGCACTCCGGCGTGGCAGCGTGTCGCCGCTGCAGCCACCCATTGGGTGATCTATGCGTTGCTGCTTGCGATTCCGATTTCGGGCTGGTTGATGAGTTCCGCGTCGGGATTCCAAGTTGTGTATTTTGGCGTACTTCCTCTGCCGGACCTGTTGCAAAAGGACAAGGCTCTTGCCGGGCAGCTGCAGTTGGTGCACGAAACGCTCAACTACACTTTAATGGCGTTACTTGTCGTGCACGTGGGAGCGGCACTCAAGCACCATCTGCTCGATCGTGACGAAGTTCTGCACCGAATGCTTCCACTGGTCAAACCCCCACTCAGGAACGATCGATGAATTTACGTCTGCCCATGATTTCTCTGTTGGCGCTGAGCAGCGTGGTTTTCGTATGCAGCGTGCGTGCGCAACAGGTCACCGGAGTCGATGTCGCTAAGAGCGAGATCCGTTTCGTCACCAAGCAGATGAACGTCCCAGTCGAGGGCAAGTTCCGGAAATTCAGCGCACAACTCGACTTCGATCCTGCCAAACTCGCGTCGAGCAAGGCACAAATTGAAGTGGATCTGGGCAGCATAGATACGGGCAGCAGTGAGGCGGACACCGAGGTCAAGGGCAAAGCCTGGTTCAACCTCCCGGTCTTTCCGACCGCGAAATTCGTTTCCACCGGCCTCAAGTCGCTGGGAGGCGGTCGCTATGAAGCGGCCGGAAAGCTCACCATCAAAGGTAAGACCTTCGATGTGACCGCGCCGTTTGCGGCTAAGCAGGAAGGCGGTACGACGGTGTTCGACGGTGGATTCACTCTGCTGCGCCTGCAATTCGGCATCGGCGAGGGTCCTTGGTCGGATACCGAAACCGTTGCAAACGAAGTTCAGGTCCGCTTCAAGCTAACGGGGCTGGCCAAAAAGTAACACCTGTCTTTCCGACTCTTCAGATACAGGAGAACTACTGAATGAAAACCAGATTGCTTGTTGCCACGCTCGCTGCCACCCTTGCCGCTCCGGTGTTGGCGATCGATACCTACTCAGTTGATCCCGGGCATACCCACCCTAGTTTCGAGATCAGTCACTTCGGATGGTCCACGCAACGGGGCCGATTCGACAAAGTCAGCGGGAAGCTCACGCTGGACCGTGCGGCCAAGACCGGCAGCGTGGACGTGACCATCGACGTCGCTTCGATCAGCACGGGTGTGGCCAAGCTGGACGAACATCTGAAGAGCGAAGACTTCTTCAACGTTGCCAAGTACCCGACCATCACGTTCAAGTCCAAGAAGCTGAATTTCACTGGGGACAAACCAACCTCCGTCGAAGGCGAAATGACGTTGCTCGGGGTTACGAAGCCACTGACTCTTACCATCTCGGCTTTCCAATGCGCGCCCAATCAGTTCGTGAAGAAAGAAGCGTGCGGAGCGGATGCGAGCGGTACCATCAAGCGGACCGAATTCGGCATGACCAAGTACGCACCTAATCTTGGCGATGACGTCAAGCTCGTGATTAACGTCGAGGCGTTGAAAGACTGAAGCCCCTGAAAAGGTGATCGCAAAAGGGGCGCCTTGCGCCCCTTTTTCTTTCGTGGTTGGTGGCTCGTGGTTCGTGGTCATACGCAGAAGCCCTATAACCGATTTGAGTAGCGCAAGAGTGGTAAGGTATGGATTGCTCGGATTGCGACGAGCCACGAGCCACGAACCACGAGCCACGTACAACGTAAACCCATGTCCCTCGCCGTACTCTACAGTCGCGCAATTGCCGGCATGGATGCGCCACTGGTGACGGTCGAGGTGCATCTGGCGAATGGATTGCCAAGCTTCACGATCGTGGGATTGCCCGAGGCCGAGGTGAAGGAAGCAAAGGACCGCGTACGGGCTGCGCTGCAGAACGCGCGTTTCGAATTTCCGATGCGGCGTATCACCGTGAATCTTGCGCCGGCTGATTTACCGAAGGAAGGCGGCCGCTTCGATCTGCCGATCGCGCTGGGCATTCTCGCTGCCTCAGGACAAATGCCGGACAGCAAGCTGCGCGACTACGAGTTCGCCGGCGAGCTTGCGCTGACCGGAGAGCTGCGTTCCATCCGCGGATCCTTGGCGATGACGTTCTCGGCGCAGAGATCAGGCCGCACATTCATCCTGCCGGAAGAAAATGCGCCGGAAGCGGCGCTGGTAACCGAGGCCACCGTGCTCCCCGCGCGAACACTGCTGGAGGTTTGCTCTCATTTTGCCGGTCAGGAACTTCTCTCCCGCTACGTGCCATCGACGGAAGAAGTGAAGAGCGTCTATCCAGATATTGCGGACGTCAGAGGACAGGCACAGGCCAAGCGCGCGCTCGAGGTGGCGGCGGCCGGCGGTCACAGCCTGATCATGTCCGGGCCGCCAGGGACAGGCAAGACCATGCTTGCGGAGCGTCTGGCGGGCATTCTTCCACCCATGACCGATGAAGAGGCGCTGGCCTCGGCCGCCATTCAGTCGCTCGGATCGGGCAGATTCGGCATCGAACAATGGAAACGTCGTCCGTTCCGCGCTCCGCACCATACTGCCTCTGGTGTGGCGCTGGTCGGCGGTGGCAGCCAGCCTCGGCCGGGCGAGATCTCGATGGCAATGCACGGCGTGTTGTTTCTCGACGAGTTACCCGAGTTCAATCGTGACGTGCTGGAGGTGTTGCGTGAGCCGCTCGAATCCGGTCGGATCACGATCTCGCGCGCGGCGAGGCAAGCCGACTTTCCGGCACGCTTTCAACTCGTGGCGGCGATGAATCCATGTCCCTGCGGTTTCCTCGGCCACTACTCCGGAAAGTGTCATTGCACACCCGATCAGGTGGCGCGTTATCGGCGCAAGATCTCGGGTCCGCTGCTCGACCGCATCGATATTCATATCGAGGTGCCCGCCGTGCCGCCGGACGACATGGCATCACGTCCGGTGGGCGAAGCAAGTGCGGCAATCCGCACACGCGTAACGCTGGCGCGCGACAGGCAACTGACTCGCCAGGGCAAACCCAACGCGCAACTGAGTGGGCGTGACATCGACAAATACGCATCCGCCGATGCTGCAGGAGAGCAAATGTTGAAGCAGGCCATCAGCCGCCTTGGACTGTCGGCGCGGGGCTATCACCGCGTCCTCAAGCTGGCGCGCACCATCGCCGACCTTGCCGCAGCCGAACAGATCGGCTCCTCTCACATTGCTGAGGCCGTGCAGTATCGGCGCTTCGACAAGTGAACGAAATCAAGAGTTGGCAGGAAGAGCAACGCGCAGCGTACCTTTACAAGGTGCTCGCGCAAATCGAGGCGGGCAGCCCGCGCGCGCACCTGTTTACAGAATTGGCCGGAGAGGCCGAGGGGCAGTCAGCGATCTGGGCCGAATCAGCGCGCAAGAAGGGGGTCGCGAAACCCCGGGCCTATCGTCCGGATCTGCGTACGCGCATCGTCGAAGGCTTGACGCGGAGATTCGGTCCCAGGGCGATGCGCACGGTGCTGGCGGCAATGAAGGTGCGCGGTATGTCGGTCTACTCCGCGGTGGATCCCGGTCATCCATTGCCAGAAGCCGGTACGGGACTGGAGCGACGTCACCGTGGACTCGCCAGCGGTGGCAACCTGAGAGCAGCTGTATTCGGAGTCAACGACGGTCTGCTGTCCAATGCCAGCCTGATCATGGGAGTGGCCGGGGCGAGCGCTGAACCTGGAGTGATCGCCCTGACCGGCATCGCCGGTCTCCTCGCTGGAGCGTTTTCGATGTCTGCTGGCGAGTACGTGTCTGTGAGATCTCAGCGCGAGATGTACGAATATCAGATTGCGCTGGAGAAGGAGGAACTCGCCGAGTACCCGGAGGAGGAGGCTTCCGAGCTCGCGCTCATCTACAAGGCGCGCGGCTTGTCGCAGGAAGAGGCGCGACACCTGGCGGACACGATGATCGCCGACCCAGTGCGCGGCCTGGACGCGCTGGCACGCGAGGAGCTGGGCCTCAACCCCGCCGAATTGGGTTCACCTTGGGGCGCAGCAATATTCTCCTTTCTTTCATTTGCCATTGGAGCGCTCATACCGCTCATGCCCTTTCTGCTGGCACATGGTTCAGCGGCACTATTCATTTCGATCGGACTCACGGCGATAGCCTTGTTTGGTGTTGGTGCTGCCCTCAGTCTTTTTACGGGGCGGCACGCCTGGCTCGGGGGCCTGCGGATGCTAACGATCGGCGTGGCCGCTGGCCTACTTACGTTCGGTATCGGACGGGCATTGGGGGTGCATCTGAGCTGACGGCCGCGATTGCATCCGTGGCCTCAAGGGGATAAAATTACCTATATCGCGCCGATTTGACTGCAGCTTGCGGGCGCGTAACAAATGCGGCTAAAGCGCGGGAACTATAAAACCCGTCCTTGACCGCGACGGGTTTTTTATTTCCGCGACACTTATGTCTGACGACCGTACACACCTTCTGCATCGGCTGCTCCGAGAGCGCATCCTGATCCTGGATGGCGCAATGGGCACGATGATCCAGACGCACCGCTTGGACGCGCACGCCTATCACGGCGACATGTTCCATGATCATGCGTGCGATCAGAAAGGCAACAACGATCTGCTCACGCTGACGCAACCGAAGATCATCAGCGACATTCACGCGGCTTATCTCGAGGCCGGTGCGGACATTCTCGAGACCAATACCTTCAACTCCACCCGCGCGTCGATGGCCGACTACGGCATGGAGGAGCGTGTGCAGGATCTGAATTTCGCCGCCGCGCAACTGGCGCGTGCAGCAGCCGACGATTTCTCACATCGCGAACCGCACAAGCCGCGGTTTGTCGCTGGCGTGCTCGGCCCCACCAGCAAGACCGCATCGATTTCCCCCGACGTCAACGACCCGGGCGCGCGCAATATCAGTTTCGACGAACTGGTGGCAGGCTACTTAGAGGCGGTAGACGGGCTGGTGCGGGGTGGATCGGACCTGTTGCTGGTCGAGACTATCTTCGACACGCTCAATGCCAAGGCTGCGCTGTTTGCCATCGATGACTACTTGCAGCGCAAAGGTGTGCACCTGCCGATCATGATCTCCGGCACCATTACCGACCGTTCGGGCCGCACGCTTTCCGGTCAGACCGTCGGTGCGTTCTGGAATTCCGTATCGCATGCGAAGCCGTTCTCTATCGGACTGAACTGCGCGCTGGGTGCGAAGGATCTGCGCCCACACATCGAAGAGTTGTCGAACATCGCCGACACCCACACGTCTTTGCATCCTAACGCGGGGCTGCCCAATGAAATGGGCGAGTACGACGAAAGTCCGGAGTACATGGCAAGCATCCTGCGCGAATTTGCACAAGCGGGGTTTCTCAATATCGTAGGCGGCTGCTGCGGCACGACGCCCGCGCATATCCGAGCTATCTCGGAAGCCGTAAAGCCTTTCTCTCCGCGCCAAGTGCCCAAGACCGAAAGGAAACTGCGATTGTCGGGATTGGAGCCGCTCGACATCGGCGACGAATCGCTGTTCGTAAATGTGGGCGAGCGTACCAACGTGACGGGCTCGAAAGCGTTCGCGCGTCTCATCCTGAACGGAAATTACGCGGAGGCGCTGAACGTTGCGCGACAGCAGGTGGACAGCGGTGCGCAGATGATCGACGTCAACATGGACGAAGCCATGTTGGACTCCAGGGCCGCCATGGTCACGTTCCTCAATCTGATCGCTTCCGAGCCGGACATCTCACGAGTTCCGGTGATGATCGATTCGAGCAAATGGAGTGTGATCGAGGCAGGGCTTAAGTGTGTGCAGGGCAAGTCGGTGGTCAACTCCATCAGCATGAAAGAGGGCGAGGTGGAGTTCATCCGTCAAGCCAGGCTGTTGCGCCGCTACGGTGCAGCCGCCGTGGTTATGGCATTTGACGAGAAGGGTCAAGCCGACACGCTTCAGCGCCGGATCGAGATCTGTACGCGCGCCTATCATCTGCTGATCAAAGAGGTGGGGTTTCCGCCGGAGGACATCATCTTCGACCCGAATATCTTCGCCATCGCGACCGGGATCGAAGAGCACAACAACTATGCGATAGATTTCATTGCGGCGACGCGCGCGATCAAAGAGGCACTGCCGCATGCCAAAGTAAACAACGGAGTGTCCAATATTTCGTTCTCCTTCCGTGGCAACGATCCAATTCGGGAGGCGATCCACACGGCCTTCCTCTATTACGCCATCCAGGCTGGTATGACCATGGGTATCGTTAACGCCGGGCAACTCGGCGTCTATCAGGAGATTCCCAAGGATCTGCTGGTGCTGGTCGAGGACGTGATATTCAACCGGCGGGCCGATTCGACCGAGCGCCTCGTGACTTTCGCCGAGTCCTACAAGAAGGAGGGCAAGCAGGCCGTCGAAGACCTCGCCTGGCGCAAGGGAACGCCGCAGGAACGCCTCACGCATGCGCTGGTCAAGGGCGTAGATACTTACGTAGTCGAGGATACCGAAGAGGCGCGACAGCAATACGAGCGTCCGATCCAAGTCATCGAAGGACCGCTCATGGACGGCATGAACGTGGTCGGCGATCTGTTCGGCGCAGGGAAGATGTTTCTGCCACAGGTGGTGAAGTCCGCCCGCGTCATGAAGCAGGCAGTCGCCCATCTGATCCCGTATATCGAAGCGGAGAAGTTGAGAAGCGGTTCCGTGCAGAAACCGAAAGGCAAGATTGTCATTGCGACGGTAAAAGGCGATGTCCACGACATCGGTAAGAACATCGTGACCGTAGTGCTCCAGTGCAACAACTTCGACGTGGTGAACCTTGGGGTGATGGTGCCAGCGGAGAGGATTCTGCAGACGGCGCGCGATGAGAACGCCGACATCATCGGGCTGTCGGGTTTGATAACGCCCTCGCTGGAAGAGATGGCGCATGTGGCCAAAGAGATGGAGCGGCAGGGCTTTACTATTCCGTTGCTGATCGGCGGAGCGACGACTTCGCGCGTGCACACAGCCGTCAAGATAGAACCCAATTACCGCGGATCCACCGTGTGGGTGCCAGACGCCTCGCGCAGCGTGGGTGTGTGCACGACCCTCATGAGTGACGAGCTTAAGCCCGAGTATGTGCGCAAGGTGAAGGAGGACAACGAAAAGACGCGCCAGCAACACAAAGGCAAGAAAGGACAAGGGCCGCATCACAGTATCGGCGAGGCCCGCAAGCACGGGTTGAAGTCCGACTGGTCGGTCTATACTCCACCTGCGCCCCGGAGTCTGGGACTCAAAGTCTTTCCGGACTATTCACTCGAGGAGATCAGCCGCTTCATCGACTGGACGCCGTTTTTTCAGACCTGGGAGTTGTCCGGACGTTACCCGAAGATCTTGCGGGACCAAGTCGTAGGCGAGGCCGCACGCAATCTGTTTGCTGACGCCCAGGGCATGTTGAAGAAAATCATCGCGGAGAAATGGCTGAGGGCAAAGGCTGTGGTCGGCCTCTTCCCGGCTAACAGTGTGAGCAGCGATGACGTAGAGGTGTACGCGGACGACTCTCGGACTCGAGTGTTGACCACGTTTCGTTATCTGCGCCAACAGATGGTCAAACCCGAGGACCGTGCCAATCATTGCCTGGCCGATCTCGTGGCGCCAAGAGAAACGGGCGTCAAGGATTACCTCGGCTGCTTCGCGGTCACTGCCGGCATCGGCATCGATCCACTAGTCGAAGCCTTCGAAGCGAAGCACGATGATTACAGCGCGATCATGCTCAAAGCGCTTGCCGACCGGCTGGCTGAGGCATTTGCCGAACTGATGCATCTGCAGGTTCGGAAGGAACTTTGGGCTTATGCACCTGACGAATCCTTGAGTGTCGAGGAATTGATCGACGAGAAGTATCGCGGCATTCGCCCCGCGCCTGGCTACCCCGCCTGCCCGGATCACACCGAAAAGGGCCCGCTGTTCGATCTGCTGAGGGCGACGCAGAGCGCCGACATGGTCCTGACCGAGAGTTTCGCCATGTTGCCAACGGCAGCGGTAAGCGGATTCTATTTCTCCCACCCGCAATCCCACTATTTCGCCGTGGGCAAGGTCGATCGAGATCAAGTCGAAGAATACGCGCACCGCAAGGGCATGGAGCTAGCGGTCGTAGAGCGCTGGCTCGCACCCGCGCTCGCGTATGAGCCGCGCGAGGAACGGCAACCCGCGGCCACCGCTGCGTAACAGTGGAATGACGCCTAGTCGAATTCGAAATGACTCCGGGACGAATTCGATTCGCCGCCTTTTCTCCGTAACCGATTCTTGTGCCAGATCCAGCCCTCACAGCGCATTCCATCGCTGAATTTCGAGATACGGGACTGCTGGTCGTTCCGGGACTTGCCCCCCGTGCGCGTGTGCGTGAACTGCGTGAGCTGGCCGAGGCCGATCTGGCCGGAAACCCCAGTCCTGCCGAGTTCGAGGCCGATCTACATTACCCCGGAGCCCCGGCCTCGCGCGAAGCTCCCGGAGGGTCGACCACGCGCCGTCTGCTGCAGGCTAGTACCCGTCATCCAGCGTTTCGCGCCTGGGCCTGCTGTCCGGAGGTGGTCACGCCGCTGCGCCAACTCCTGGCACCGGAGATAATGCTTTCGCGGACGCATCACAACTGCGTCATGACCAAACAGCCACGCTTCAGCAGTGTGACCGGCTGGCATCAGGACATTCGATACTGGTCCTTTCAGCGCCCGGAGTTGATTTCCGTGTGGTTGGCATTGGGGCGGGAGATTCCCGAAAATGGCTGTCTGTCCTTTCTACCCGGCACGCATGCGATGGAGCTCTCGCGCGACCGGCTGGACGAAGGGATGTTTCTGCGCGAAGACCTAGTGGAGAATCAGAAGCTGATTGCCGATCGCGTCGCGCCTGCGCTCGAACCCGGCGATGTAGTGTTTTTCCATTGCCGGACCTTCCATGCGGCAGGGAGCAATCGAACCGACGAGGTCAAGTTGTCGCTGGTGTTCAGTTATCACGCTGCCGACAATCTCCCGTTGCCCGGTACCCGCTCGGCTTCCCTTCCGCCGGTGGCAGTGTGATCGGTCTTGTGCATGCTCAGCTGCAATAGGCGTGCGGTGAAGGTTCCAGCATCAGGTGTGAGAATTTGGATAGTAGTCCTCGTAGGGTCACTCACAGCTATTCTGGCTGCTCCCCTCAACGCCGAGCCCGCGCGCCTGCACCATTACACTGTCAGCATCGATTCCGAGCTCAACATCATCAGCGTGCATGCCTGCTTCGACGGCAGACCACCCTTGTATTTGATAGCGGCGTCGCTCGACGCGGCTGCGGCCTTGGAGCAAGCCAGGATCGAGGGTGTGCGCAAGCCTCTGGAACCCAACGGGGCCGAACTCAAACTGGGTGCGCAACCCGACAATGCATGCCTTGTCTATCGCACGGATATCGGTCAGTTCAAGAGCCGTCATCAGCGCGGCGGCAATCCGACTCGTCATGTGGGGCGCGACCTCTTGACCGACCTGGGGGTATGGTTCTGGCGGCCGGACTCGTTGGCTCCGGACGAGGAGATCGAAATCCGCTTCGACCTTCCGGCGGGGATTTCTGTTTCGGCGCCTTGGCGTCAGGCGCAGGCCGCGGACGGCTCCACCGTGTACTGGGTTGGGCACTCGCCCTATGATTGGCCTGCGGCGGTGGCTTTCGGCCACTTCGACGAGCAGTCGATTGCAGTGCCGGGGGCGGTGCTGCGCGTCGCAGTCCTGGAGGGTATACCGGCGGTCGACCTAGAACTGGTTCGGCAGTGGCTCACGCGAGCAGCCACGGCTGTCACCACGCTATACGGCAGCTTTCCTGTCGCGAATCCTCAGCTGCTGGTAGTTCCTGGAGCACGCGGCGATGAGCCGGTGCCGTGGGCCTATGTGCTGCGAGGCGGTGCTCCCTCCGCGCATTTCTTCATCAATCAGCGCAGGCCCGCGTCGGAGTTCATGACGGACTGGACCGCGGTGCATGAATTGTCTCATCTACTGCTGCCATATTTACGCCCGGAAGACGCCTGGTTGGCCGAAGGCACCGCCAGCTACTATCAGCACGTGCTGCGGGCAAGATCTGGAATGATCGCGTCCGCCGAGGCATGGCAGAGCCTGCACAGCGGCTTTCGGCGCGGCATGAAGAGCCAACCTGATACGACATTAGCGGATGCTACCGAGCGCATGTATAAGAACGGCGCATTCATGCGCGTTTACTGGGAAGGGGCTGCGAT
>Ga0105248_10003099_pt1 | contig 18419 bp, 12 predicted proteins | sample KBSS34metaG_FD_81524 | JGI IMG/M metagenome (GOLD analysis project Ga0105248, IMG submission 81524) | Switchgrass rhizosphere microbial communities from Kellogg Biological Station, Michigan, USA - KBS S3-4 metaG | ecosystem: Host-associated > Plants > Roots > Rhizosphere > Soil | place... | reverse complement strand
TAACATGTCGTGCCGCCGTTCTTGAAGCACTTGAAGCCGTTCCGGTAGTACCAGCACCAGGGACGCTGACAGATGTTGCCGGCCAGCGTTGCCGCGTTGCGGATCTGCGGCGTCGCGACGCTCTCGGCCGCCTCGGCGAGCACGGGATACTGACGCCGGATCAGCGCGTCGCGGCTGAGCGCATCGAGCGTCACGAGTCCACCGATCGTCACTCCACCGCCCGGCGCGGCCTTGACGCGATCGAGTCCTGCGATCGACTTCAGATTGACGACGACATCCGGCGTGACGAGCCGGTCCTTCATCATCCCGAGCAGATCGCTGCCGCCGCCCGCGAGGGCAACGCCCTGCTTCTCCTGCCGCGCTTTCGCAACGATGCTCACCGCGTGTGCGATATCCCGCGCGTTGACGTTGGTGAAGGCTTTCATGCCCGCACCTCCTTCGCTTGCGACAGCGCCGCGACGATCTTGTCGCGTGTGATCGGAAGATCCTTCATCCGGACGCCGATGGCATTGGCGACGGCGTTGGCCACGGCCGCCGGCGCCGGCACCTTGCTCGACTCGCCCATGCTCTTCGCCCCGAACGGCCCGTAGCCATCGTCGGACTCGATGAAGATGACGTCGATGTCGGGCGCATCGCGGTGCGTCGCGACGCGGGCGCCATAGTAGCCGGCCGACAGCGCGCTGCCGCTGCGCGCGTCGTAGATCAAGTTCTCGTGCAGCGCCATGCCGATGCCCATGATGGCGCCGCCCTTGATCTGACTGCGCGCCGTGAGCGGGTTCATGATCCGCCCGCAATCGTGCACCGCCAGGTACTTCGTCACGCGCGCACGCCCGAGTTCGGTGTCGACCTCGACTTCCACGAAATGCGCGCCGAACGTGCTGCGGATTTTCCCCTGCACCGTGGGGTTAGGCGAGGCCGACGCGATCAGTTCGTCGTTGCCCTTCGGCAAGCCCTTCTCCGCAATCTGCTTCTTCAGATCGCGCGCGGCTTCGACGACGGCATAGCCGGTCATGATCGTGGTGCGGCTGCCGGACTCACCGACCGAGTACGGGCAGCGATCCGTGTCGCCCCACACCACGTCGACCTGCGACAGCGGCACATTCAGCTCCTCCGCCGCAATCAGGCCCATCGTCGTTTTCGCGCCGCCGCCGACGTCGGTGACGCCGACGTGCACCGCGTACTTGCCCCTGGCGTCGACGCGCACGACGGCACTGCTCCGTCCGACGCCCGCGCGGAACGCCATGAACGAGACGCCGGCACCGCGCTTGATCGGGCCGGCATCGGAACCGGGCTGCGACTTCCAGCGCTTCTTCCACTCGAAGGCCTCGGCGCCCCGGCGGATGCACTCGTCCAGGGAATAGCTGGTGTACGGCGTCTGATCCCCGGCTTTCCGCGTCATGTTCTTGAGAATGAACTCGACCGGATCCATCTTCAGCTTCACGGCGACGTCGTCCATCATCGACTGGATGCCGAAGAAGCCCTGCGGGAACTCCGGACCGCGGAAGTTCGCCGACACCGTCCGGTTGGTATACACCGGCGAGATCGACGTTTCGATGTTCGCGCACTGGTACAGCTCGACGCCGGCGATGTTGCCCGTGTTCTTGCGGTACGGTCCCATGCCGCTGTAGCCGCGCATCTGGATCGCCTGCAGCGTGCCGTCGTGCTTCACGCCGACCTTGTAGTACTGCGCGGTCGGCCAGCGCCCATGCACGCCGATCCAGTCCTCCTTGCGTGACAGCTCGAGCTTCACCGGTGCGCCGGCGTTCTTCGCGAGCACCGCGGCGATCAGATCGGCGTCCTGGTTCTGGTTCTTGTTGCCGAAGTTGCCGCCCATGTAGCGGCAGACGATGCGGACCTTTTCCTGGGGAATGCCGAGATCGCGCGCCATGTCGGTGCGGCAGTTGGCGACGCCGCCGGTCGGCGTGTACACGGTCAGCTTGTCCGCGTCCCATGCCGCGACACAGACGCGCGGCTCCATTTGCGCGTTGTGGACGAACGAGGTGGAGTAGCGGTCCTCGAACACGCGATCGGCCGACGTGAATCCCTCTTCGACGTTCCCGCGCTTCGCGCCGATCGGCACGTGCTCGTTGCGCGCGTTGGGCGACAGATTGCCCTCGGGCCAGATCTGCGGCGCGCCGGGTTTCAGCGCCTCTTCGGGATCGAGGACGAAGGGCATCGGCTCGTACTCGACGGCGATCAGCTGCAGCGCCTCTTCCGCGATGTGACGGTCGATCGCGGCGACCGCGGCCACCGGCTCGCCGGCGAACCGCACCGGGTTGTTGAACGCGTAGCGCCGGTGCTTGGTGATCTTCTTGATCTCCTCGTTGTACTGCGCGCCGCCCGAGATCGATCCGGCGCCCCACACGACCGTGCAGTTCTCGTGGGAGACGATCGCCTTCACCCCGGGCAGCGCGAGCGCCTTCGACGCGTCGATGCGCCGGATGCGTGCGTGCGGATGCGGGCTGCGCAGCACGCGGGCGTAGAGCATGCCTGGCAGCATGACGTCGCCGGAGTAAGTCGCCTTCCCCGTCGTCCGCTCGACGGCGTCGATGCGCGCAGTGTCGTGACCCACGACGGTCAACGCAGAGACCGCTGAACCTGCAGAAGAGATTTTGATCTGCGTGGTCGGCGAGTTCTGCGTCGATCGTGGTTGACCTGCTGCCACGACCGCGTCGACGTAGTGGTTGTAGCCCGAGCAACGGCAGATGTTGCCGGTCATCGCCGCGCGTGCCTGCTGGGCGGTCGGATGCGGTGTCGCGTTCAAGAGCGCTTTCGCGCTCATCAGCTGACCCGACGTGCAGAAGCCGCATTGCGGTGCGTCATGCGCGACGAACGCCTGCTGCAGCGGATCGTTCAGCAACCCTTCGACCGTCTGGATCGCGCGGCCATTGGCCCACACCGCGAGCTGGCTGCACGAATACACCGGCTTGCCGTCCATCAGCACGGTGCAGGCGCCGCATTCGCCGCGGTCGCAGCCGACTTTCGTTCCCGTCAGCCCGACGTGCTCACGCAGCGCTTCGACGAGCGTCCAGTGATCCTCGACCTGGAGGCGGTGCGCCTTGCCGTTGACCGTCAGGGTGATCGCGGTGTGGGGGGAACTGACTGGCGCGGGCGTTTGCGCGCGCAGCGAGGGCGCCACCGCGGCGGCCGTCAGCGCCGTGCCGGTGCCTGTGAGAAACCGCCGACGCGAGACTTTTCGCATGCGCATGAGACCTCCGGGCAACCGCGATGCGCGGATTATACTGACGGCGCTGCGTCTGGGGTCAGACACCTTACAAGGGGTCTGACCCCTTACAAGCGGTGACAAAGACATGGATCGCGCGTTTTTGACCGATCTGCGGCGGATTGTCGGCGACTCGAACGTCCTCGACGATGCGCTCGAGCTGCTGACGTATGAGTGCGACGCCTTGCCGCACCTGCGCGAGACGCCGGCCGCGGTGGCGTTGCCCTCCTCTGCCCCGCAAGTCCAGGAGATCGTGCGGCTGTGTGCCCGCGCGAGTGTGCCGTTCGTCGCCCGCGGTCATGGAACCGGACTGTCGGGCGGAGCGCTGCCGGTCGCCGGCGGCCTCGTCATCGCGCTGGCGCGTCTCAACCGCGTGGTGGACGTCGATATCCCGAACCAGCGCGTGACGGTCGAACCCGGCGTCACGAACCTCGACATCACCAAACACGTGGCGCCATTCGGCTACTACTACGCGCCCGATCCGTCGAGCCAGCAGGTCTGTTCGATCGGCGGCAACGTCGCGGAGAATTCCGGCGGCGCGCATTGCCTGAAGTACGGCTTCACCGTGCACCACGTCCTCGGCGTCGAAGCAGTGCTGCCCAACGGGGAGCTCGTCCAGATCGGCGGCTCGCTCGCCGACACGCCCGGCCCGGATCTCCTCGGCCTGATCGTCGGCTCCGAAGGCACGCTCGCCATCGTCACCAGCGTGACGGTGAAAATTCTGCGCCGGCCCGAGACGGTGCAGACCCTGCTCGCGGCGTTCGACACGATCGACGCCGGCGGCGCGGTCGTGTCCGACATCATCGGCGCCGGCATCATTCCGGCGGCGGTGGAAATGATGGACTCGCTGGCGATTCGCGCCGCCGAGGCGGCGGTGCATCCGAATTTCCCTGACGCCGACACCGTGTTGATCGTCGAGCTGGACGGCCCCGCCGCGGAAGTGCGCGCGCTCTTCGACACAGTCGAACAGACGTGCCGCCGGCACGGCGCGACGACGATCGAGGTCGCGCAAACCGACGAGCAGCGCATGCGCATCTGGCGAGGGCGCAAGGCCGCGTTTGCGGCGATGGGTCGCGTGTCGCCGAACTACTACGTGCAGGACGGCGTCGTGCCGCGCACCAAGCTGCCGGAGGTGCTGAACCGGATCCGCGCACTCGAAGCGCGGTCCGGGCTGCGCATCGGCAACGTGTTCCACGCGGGCGACGGGAACCTGCATCCTCTGATCTGCTACGACGAGCGGATCCCGGGACAGTCGGACGCGGCGGTCGAGGTCGCCGCAGAGATCCTGTCGTACTGCATCGACGCAGGCGGTTCGCTGACCGGCGAGCATGGGATCGGCGCCGACAAGTCGCAGTACATGCCGACGATGTTCACGCCGGACGACCTGGCGCTGATGCAGCGGGTCAGGGCCGTGTTCGATCCGCACGGACTGTGCAATCCGGGCAAGGTGTTTCCGACGCCGCGTCTGTGCGGTGAGGTCCCCGGGCCGTACCGCCGTCATCCAGTGGAAGCGGCGGGTGTCGCCGAACGTTTCTAACAGCGGGGTCGGGGGTGCTTTGCAGAATCTGCCACTGGGATCGCAAGAAATGCAAAAGACTCCCGACCCCCTGTGGATAACGCCGGCGAACGCCAGCGAGGTCGCCGGCGCGCTCAAGCGCGCGTCGGATGCGCGCCAGTCGATCGTCATCCGCGGCGCGGGCACGAAGGAGGACTGGGGGCGGCCGGCCGGGGGCATCGACGTCGTGCTCGACATGCGCCGGCTGAATCGCATCCTCGCGCATGAGCACGGCGACATGACCGCGACGATCGAAGCCGGCGCACGCCTGCGCGACGTGAACCAGGCGCTCGCGGTCCACGGCCAGATGCTGCCGCTGGATCCGCCGTTCGCCGATCGCGCCACAATCGGCGGTCTGCTCGCCACCAACGACAGCGGTCCGCTCCGTCATCGCTACGGCACACCGCGCGATCTCGTGATCGGCGTCCAACTGGCGACGACTGATGGCGTGCTGGCGAAAGCCGGGGGACAGGTGGTGAAGAACGTCGCCGGCTACGACCTGTCGAAGCTCGTGACGGGATCGTTCGGCAGCCTCGCCGCGGTCGTCAGCGCGACATTCAAGCTCTCTCCCGTGCCGGCGGCGTCGAAGACGCTGACGATGAGCGCGGCCGACACGGCGGCGCTCGCGGAGATCGTCCGCATTGTGATGGCCAGTCAGCTGGAACCGGTTGCCTTCGAGATCACGACACAACGATCAACGCAGAACCCGCTGAACTCGCAGAACAAAACGCTTTCTGCGAACTCCGCGAGCTCTGCGTTGACCGTCGTGATCCGGTTTGCCTCGCTTCCAGCCGTTGTCGACGCGCAGATCGCTCAGGCGACGACAGCCCTCGAGACCTGCGTGACCTCGATCGACGCGGTGGAGGGCGATGCCGAGCGCGCACTGTGGGACGCATACGCGACCGGGATATGGGATCAACCTGGCGCTGTGGTTCGCGCGAGCTGGCTGCCAGCCAACATCGCTGCAGCGCTGGACGAGCTCGCAGGGCTGAAGCCCTGCGCCACTTCAGCACCACCCGCGCCCGCGATACCGGGAGTGAGCCCTGTGATGAGCCCCGCTGCCGTGGCGCAGGGCTTTAGCCCTGCGTTGACGGGAAGAGCGGCAGTCGGCGCGGGACTGATCCGCATCGACGGCGAAACCGCGGAACAGGCGAGCGCGATCGAACAGCTTCGCGCCTCATCCGTGTTTGGCAACGTCGTCATCGTCCGGGGATCGGCGGAGTTGAAGGCGCGCGTCGACGTCTGGGGATCGCACGGCAGCCGCCAGCCGCTGTTCGATGCACTGAAGCGCGCGCTCGATCCCAACAACGTGCTCAACGCCGGGCGGGGCCCATTGTGAAGGTCGCGGCCTTCGACGCGATCCATCCTCCGGATCCGGCGCTGATCGACAAGTGCGTCCACTGCGGATTCTGTTTACCGTCCTGTCCGACCTACGTTCTCTGGGGGGAGGAAATGGACTCGCCGCGCGGCCGCATCTACCTGATGAAGGCTGCCCTCGATGGACGCACCGAGATGACGCCGGCGTTCGTCAGCCATTTCGATGCGTGCCTCGGCTGCATGGGGTGCGTCACGTCGTGCCCGTCAGGCGTGCAGTACGCGCCGCTGATCGAAGCGACGCGCGCGCAGATCGAGCGCCGCTACCCGCGCTCGTTCGCGGATCGACTCTTCCGCGGCGCGATCTTCGCGTTGTTCCCGTATCCCGCGCGTCTGCGGATCGCGCTGATGCCGCTGGCGCTATTCGGACGAATGATAAGAAAAAACCGGGGAGACCACGGAGAACGCAGAGAAAAATATGGTCTTACTCTGCGGTCTTGGCGATCTCCGCGGTTTTTTCCGATCGCTGCTCGTCTCGGTGCGATGTTGTCGCTGGCGCCTAAGGTGACGTGGCGATCGCTCTTCGCGTCAACCGCCGCACGGACGCCGGCGGTGGGCCCGCCGCGTCTCACCGTCGGCCTGCTGACCGGCTGCGTGCAGCGCCTCGTCTTCCCGCGCGTCAACGCGGCGACGGTCAACGTTCTGTCGGCCGAGGGCTGCGACGTGCTCGCACCGCCTGAGCAAGGCTGCTGCGGTGCGCTCGCGCTGCATGCGGGCCGGATCGACGAGGCGCGTGCGTTCGCACGGCGCACGATCGAGGTCTTCGAGCGCGTGGGCGTCCAGCGGATCGCCGTCAACGCCGCCGGCTGCGGATCGTCGATGAAAGAGTACGGCCAGCTGCTCGCCGACGATCCAGCCTGGGCCGACCGCGCACGGGCATTCTCCGCGCGCGTCCGCGACGTGACCGAGATCGTCTCGGAGCTCGGCCCATCCCGGGCGCCGCGACACCCGCTCCCCTTGCGCGTGGCGTACCACGACGCCTGCCATCTCGCGCACGCGCAGGGTGTCCGCCAGCCGCCGCGCGATCTCCTGCGCTCGATTCCAGGCGTCGAGATCCTCCCGTTCGCGGAACAGGAGATTTGCTGCGGCAGCGCCGGCATCTACAACCTCGTCGAGCCCGACGCCGCGCGCGAGCTCGGCGAGCGAAAGGCCGGGCACATCGACGCCGTCAGCCCGGACCTCATCGCCACGGCCAACCCGGGCTGCATGCTGCAGATGGCGACCGCCTCCGCCCGGCTCGGACGGGTCCGGCCGATTTGCCACCCGATCGAGATCCTCGACGCGTCGATTCGTGGAGTGGATCTGGTTGAGATGTAAAGAGATGTAAGGCCTGACAACGGCCTACAAACGGGACAGCTGTTGTCGTCACCTGACGACGAAGCGGCGAAACCCGGATCCCGGTCGTCCCTTCAACTCACACGTATTCTGATAGATAGCGACAGAGGCTGATGCCGATCGAGTGGCACCGTGATTGCTCCCTTTCGGATCAGCCAACGCCCCTTTTGCTCGAGGATGCTCCGTGCGCCCACATAAAAAATTCGTCGTGTTGTTCGCCCTGATCGCGACCGTGCTGATCGGTTCCGCGGCCTCCAGTGAGGCGCAGGTCCGAGGCCGCATCCGCGGCGGCGGCGCTCGCGTCGTCGTGGTCGGCGGCGGATTCTATTCGCCGTACTACTACGATCCGTTCTTCTACGCCGATCCGTGGTACGGGCTTCAGTATCCCTATCCCTATCCGATTCGCCCGTACGGATACGGCTACCGCGCATACGAGCCCGAGGCGTCGGTCCGGCTCGAGGTGAAGCCGAAGGAAGCCGAGGTCTACGTCGACGGCTATTACGCAGGCGTCGTCGACGACTTCGACGGGACGTTCCAGCGGCTGCGCGTGGAGCCTGGCGAACACGAGAGCGAACTGGGGCTCGACGGCTACCGGACGGTGCGCCAGAAGGTCTATCTGGCGCGGGATAAAACGTTCCGCATCAAGTATCAGCTCGAGCGGCTGGCCGCCGGCCAGGCGCCCGAGCCGAAACCACAGCCGATCGAACCGCCGGAAGCCGGCAACCAGCCGCGCCGTCAGCCGCCGCCGATGCAACCGATGGGGCGCGGACCGGTCACCCGCCGAATGCCGCCGCAACAGCAGCCGCCTGCCGACCCCCGCGGCCCAGACGCTCCGCGCCGCGGTCCGGACGCTCCGCGCGGCGGCGTCGGCAACGTCGCCTACGGCACACTCGCGATCAAGGTGCAGCCCGGCGACGCGGATGTCTCGATCGACGGCGATCCCTGGCGCGGGCCGGGCGGACAGGAGCGGCTCACGGTGGAGGTCGCTGAAGGCTCGCACACCGTCGAGATCCGCAAGTCCGGTTACCGGACCTACGTGACACAGGTCGACGTTCGTCGCGGCCAGACCACGCCGCTGAACGTCAGCCTGAGAGGAGAACAGCAGTGAATCGGGCGATCGGCGCCGCCCTGGCGCTTTGCCTCCTGCCGATCGCGGCGTCCGCCCAGACGGGCACCGCGGTCGACCTCAAAGCCGATCAGCAGTCGCAGGGGCCGATGATCGTGGAGCAAGTGCACAACGGCTTTCTCGTGGCGCCTGATTTCAAGTACACCGAGCTGGACAAGAAGTGGTCCGGCCTGGCTGGCGGGTACGCTGGTGTGGTCTTCGACGAGCATTTCTTCGTCGGTGGCGCCGCTTACGGCCTGGCGACCAACACGCACGGCCGGGAGATGGTCTACGGCGGCCTCGTTCTCCAATGGCTGGGCGGCGGCAACGATACATTTTCGTTCGGCGCCAAGACGCTGCTCGGCGGCGGACGCGCGGAGTTGAACGGGACGACGCAGATCCTCGATCGCGGGCGGCTGATCACCGCGCCATTCCGCACGCGTCAGGACTTCTTCGTCGCGGAACCGGAAGTCGACGCAATCGTCCGCATCGTCAGTCATGTGCGGCTCGCCGTGGGCGCAGGCTATCGATTCACGGGAGCCGACAGATACGACCGTTACGTCTTCGACGCGCCGGGCCGCATGCGGCTCAACGGCGCCGTCGGCAGCATCAGCCTGCAAATCGGCGGCGGATCGTAACAGCGAATCCGGTATCATGAGGGCCGCGGGCCCTCATGAGCTACCGCCGCCTCTCCACCGCGCTTCTCTCCGCGATTACGCTCTCCATCGCCGCCGCTGCGCTCGCGCAGATCGGGCAGTTTCCGCAGGAGCAGGAGCCGCGTCCGCGCATCTGGGTCGGAGGCGAAGGGTACGGCCGCTTCAGCCGCGAAGCGCCCAAGTGGGCGGTACGCGAAGACTTCGACGGCCGCTTCAATTTCTGCCGCGGCTACTACAGCAGCAACCGTCCCGAGGCCGGCGGTCAGGGCTGGCGGACCGATTACCCCGGCGCCGACAACAATTTCTCCGTCCGCCTCGGCGAGCTGTCGTTCGTGCGCGTCAAGATGAAGCCGGACGGGCAGCCCGACAACGTCGTCATCCGCCTGACCGATCCCCTCCTCTACCGCTGCGGCGTTCTCTACATGGAGGACGTCGGCACCGCGCTCTTCAGCGACGCCGAAGTCGAGAGCCTTCGTGCATTCCTGCTGAAAGGCGGATTCCTGGAGGTCGACGATTTCTGGGGCTCCGCATCGTGGGAACAGTGGACGAGAGAGATCGGCCGTGTCTTACCGCCAGACCAGTACCCGATCTTCGATATCCCGCCCGACCATGCGATCATGCACACGCTGTACGACGTGAAGGAGGTCGAGCAGGTCTCGAACATCCGGTTCTGGGCGCAGACCGGCAGCGTGTCAGAACGCGGACCCGACAGCCCGCAGGTCAACTTCCGCGGGATCCAGGACGAGCACGGCCGGCTGATGGTGGTGATGGCACACAACACCGACATCCCCGACACCTGGGAGCGCGAGGGCGAGAGCAAGGAATACTTCGACCGCTTCTCGCCGAATGGCTACGCCGTCGGCGTCAACATCATGATCTATGCGATGACCCACTGAACGTCACATGGGGTCAGACCCCTTATCACTTTTTACAACCCCGAATGACATCCAACGACGGCGTGACCGAGGTGGTCGAGGCCGAAGGCCACCTGATCGACTCTCAGCTCATGAACGCGATGTTCGACACCGTCGTCCGCCACGACGCGGCGTTCGACGTGCTCGACTTCCGCATCGGCCGCACCAACGACGAGCCGTCGTTCGTCTCGATGCGGGTGACCGCGAAGACGCCGCCGGCGCTGACCGACGTGCTCGAAGCGCTCGTCGCGCTCGGTTGCCGCATCGCCAGCGCGGAGGATGCGCATGTCGTCGCCGCGGATCGCGACGGCTGCGCGCCCGAGGATTTCTACTCGACGACGAACCACCAGACGTCGGTGCGGCTGGGCGGCGTGTGGGTGAAGGCGGAACACCAGCGCATGGACGCCGCGATCGTGATCGACGGTGGCCGCGCCGTCTGCCGGAAGCTCCGCGAGATCCGCAAGGGGGACGCCATCGTCTGCGGCATCCACGGCATCAAGATCGTGCCGGAGTTCCAGGAGCGCGACCGCCACGGCTTCGCCTTCATGGCGAACGAGATTTCGTCGGAGCGGCGCGTCGAGGTCGGCGTGGCGCGCATCGCGGCGATGATGCGGACGGCGAAACAGGCCGGCGAGCGCATCGCCTTCGTTGCCGGTCCGGTTGTCGTTCACACCGGCGGCGGCACCTACTTCTGCGATCTCATCCGCCACGGCTACGTCGACGTGCTGCTGGCCGGCAACGCGCTCGCCGTCCACGACGTCGAGCAGGCGCTCTACGGGACCTCACTCGGCGTCGACATGGAGAGCGGCCGCGCGATCGAAGGCGGTCACCGTCACCATATGCGCGCCATCAACGCGATCTACCGCACGGGCGGACTTCGCGCCGCCGTGGACAGGGGCGTCCTGAAGTCCGGCGTGATGTACGAATGCATCCGGCGAAACGTCGACTACGTGCTGGCCGGCAGCATCCGGGACGATGGACCGCTGCCCGACACGGTCATGAACCTGGTCGAGGCGCAGGACCGCTATACTGCCGCGCTCGAAGGCGTGAAGCTGGTGCTGGTGCTGTCGACGATGCTGCACGGCATCGGCGTCGGTAATATGCTGCCGGCGTGGGTTCGACTGGTGTGCGTGGATATCAATCCCGCGGTCGTCACCAAGCTGGCCGATCGCGGCTCGTCACAGACCATCGGCATCGTCACCGACGTGGGATTGTTCCTGCGCCAGCTTGCTTCGGCACTCGCTGATTCGAAAACTTGAAACTTAGAACTGAAAAATCAACACTGGAGATCGCCATGCGTGCGCTGTTGACTGGCCTGCTCGGCATCGTCGTGGTAACAATCGTCGTCGCCGGTCAGCAACCTCCTGCTCCGACCGGATACGACGACACGCCGATGCAGCCGAACGGACGCTGGCACATCCACGACGGCAAGCGTCCGCAACCACCGATCGTCACACCCGGCGCGATGAGCCCGGCCCCGCCGCCTCAGGACGCGATCGTGCTAATCGGCGCGGGTGCGGATCGCAGCGCCTGGCAGATGATGGACGGCGCGGCGGTGACATGGGCGATGAACAACGGCGTGCTCGAGACCGGGAAGGGACTCATCCGTACCCGCGCCGAGTTCACGGACTACCAGCTCCACGTCGAGTTCGCCACGCCGAAAGACGTCAAGGGTAACAGCCAGGAGCGCGGCAACAGCGGCGTGTTCCTGAACGGCAAGTTCGAGATCCAGGTCCTGGATAGCTACCAGAACATCACCTATCCCGACGGCCAGGCGTCGGCGATGTACGGCCAGTACCCGCCGATGGTGAACGCCTCCAGACCTCCCGGTGAATGGCAGTCGTACGACATCCTGTTCGCCTCGCCTCGTTTCCGGCCGGGAGGAACGTTCGAGAAGCCAGCGATCGTCAGCGTGCTGCACAACGGCATCGCGGTGCACAATGCCACGGCGTTCTGGGGACCGACGGCGCACAAGAAGATCGATCCATACACACCGGACAACGCGAAAGGCCCGATCGCTCTGCAGGATCACGGCAATCCCGTCCGGTACCGCAACATCTGGATTAGACCGCTCAAGGGATACAGCGAATAGCTCGGGGAAACGTCGTACGTGAGGACGCCGCGGGGATGGCGGGATACTACCGGGCTGGAGATCTTATGAGCATCAACCGACGTCGTTTTCTCGCCGCGGCCAGCTTACCCGCGCTCGCGTTCGGTGCCGCGCGTGTCGAGGCGATTGGCGCTCCCGCCGACGCAGCAGCGGACCGCACCGTACGCCTGAGCGGTGACGGCGTCGGCCTGACGCCGCCGCAATACGCGGCGCTGCTCACACGTCTGCTCGACGAGAAGTCGATGACACCGGACTCGTATTCCCTGGGCGGGATCGTCGAGGAGTTGGAGACGCAGTGCGCGCGCCTCCTGGGCAAGGAGCGCGCGATCTTCATGCCGACCGGCACGCTTGCCAATCACATGGCGGTGCGAGCGCTGGCGGGCGGATCCAGCCGGGTCGTCGTACAGGAGCAGAGCCACTTCTACCAGGACGAGGGGGACTGCGCTCAGACGCTCAGCAACCTGACGCTGATGCCGCTCGCGCCGGGGCGCGCGACCTTCACGGCTGACGATCTTCAGCAGCTGCTCGATCACACGAAGAGCGCGCGTGTCGTCTCGCGCGTCTCGGTGATCGCAGTCGAGACGCCGGTGCGCCGGATGCAAGGCGCGCATTTCGATGCGGGCGAGCTGGCGAAGATCATCGCGATCGCGCGACGCGAGGGCATCCGGCTGCACCTGGATGGCGCCCGTCTCTTCCTGCAGGCGGCATATACGGGAGAAGACGTCGCGGCGTACGCCAGGCCGTTCGACACCGTGTACGTGTCGCTCTACAAATACTTCAACGCGGCGTCTGGCGCGATGCTGGCCGGGCCGCGCGACGTCATCGACGGAATGTTTCACGGCCGGCGGATGTTCGGCGGCGGACTGAACACGGTCTGGCCGTTCGCGCTGGTCGCGCGGCACTATCTCGACGGCTTCAGTCAGCGCTACGGCACCGCCGTCAGGATTTCCGAGGACGTGATCCGCGGACTGCCTCAGGATGCATTCGCCGTCGAGCGCATCCCGTCGGGCACGAACCTGTTCCGCCTCCGCGTCCGCGGCACTGATCCGACGGTGTTCCGAAAGCGGCTGGCCGAGCGCGGCGTCCTGCTGTCACCGCCGCAAGGCGACGCCTTCCTGGTCGGCGTCAACGAGACGCTCAACCGGACGACGGCGCCGGAACTAGTCGACGCGTTCCGGCGCGCCCGCGCGTAGCGCGACCATGGGCCACCGATCATGATCGATTCGATCCTGCGCGAGGTCCGCTATGCGTTGCGCCAGGACTGACGCCGAATTTCAAAGCATTCGCACGGCGCGCGTCGTCGCCAGGCGAACGCTCAGAACTGATAGCGCAGGCTGAGCTGCGCGTCGCGGCGCGCATCGTTCTTGCCGACAATCCGGCCGAAATTCGCGTTGGTCGGATCCGCGGTGACGAACCCCGAGGTGGTCGTCGACCCGGCGATGTTATTCCAGTTCGGACGATTGATGAAGTTGAAGATCTCCGCACGGAACTGCAGCCGCTGCGTGCCGTTCATGCGGAAGTTCTTGAAGAACGCGATGTCCCACTGCTGTTCGGGCGGGTTGTACCAGGCGTTCCTCGGTGCGTTGCCGAACGTGCCAGGCGCCGGCGCCGCGAACGCTGCCGGATTGAACCAGAAGTTCTGATCGCTGCCCGAACCAGCTGAGAAATTCCCGTTGGCCCCGGCGAACGGATCGCCGACCAGATTGTACGGCTGGCCGAAATTGCCGTCGCCGACGCCGGCGATGTCGTTGGTCCGGATGACCGAAAACGGCGTGCCCGTCCGGTAGAAGGTCGCGCCCGACACCTGCCATCCGCCGAGGATGTTCGACAGCCTCGTGTTCTGGTCCTTCCCGAACGGCAGGTCGTAGATGTAATAGACGTTCAGCACGTGGCGGCGATCGAAGTTCGAGGCGCCCCAGTAGCCCGAATCGTCATACGTGTTCCAGACCACGTTGCGTTTGTCGCTGGCATTGTCTTCAGACTTGCCGAGCGTATACGCGAAGCCGATTTTCAGGCCGTTCAGATAGCGCCGGTCGGCGCTGACTTGCAGCGAGTTGTAGCGCGATGACCCGGAGTTCTCCGTCATTCGGATGGCGCCGTAGCCGAGATAGGGACGGAGCGCCGCCACATTCACGCCGGGATTCGCCTGCAGCGTGCCCGGCAGGAGTTGATTGATGTTGCGCTCGCGCTGCAGGTTGCGTCCGAGCCGGCCGACATAGGTGATGTCGACCGTGAATCCGAACGGCATCTCGCGCTGCACGCCGGCCGCCCATGTGTAGGCCATCGGCGGCTTGAAGACGACGTCCTGCGCTGTCATCGAGAACGGCAGGTTCGCCGCGCCGCCGGCGCCGGGATTATCGGCGACGCCGTTGCTGACGCTGACCTGCGGCTGAAACGGCGGATTGCCGCCGAGCAGCGTCGAATCGTTCAGCGTCACGCGGTTGTGGAAGACGCCGCTGCTCGCGCGCACGACCGTCTTGTCGCCGACCGCGTACGAAAGCCCGAGCCGCGGCTCCAACGTATCGAGGTGGGTCTGCGAGAACCCCTCCGGCTGATCGCGGAACAACGCGAGCACCGCCGGGTCGCTGGCGACGACGAGGCTGTTGCCGTCGCCCTGAAAGCCGCTGCCCGGCAGCACGATGCCGTTGTACCGGCTGCCGCCGGTGATCCGGCCGCTGGCCGGGTCGACGATCGCCGCCGCGGCGCGACTGTAGAACCGCGGATCGAAATTCGCGATGTTGTTCGTCAACGAGTGCCAGGGCGGCCAGATCGCCCATCGCACGCCGCCCTCGACGGTCAGGTTGCTGGCCGGCTTCCACGAGTCCTGCACGAAGATGTCGGTGGCCAGCGCGCGCCAGCGCGTGAACGCGCGCTGGCCGATTTCCGCGTAGTTGCTGAACAACCCGAGGGCGACGTTCGCCACCGCGAGGCCGGAGCCGCCCGACCGGTTGTCGAGAAACTCGAACCGCCCGTTCTGGTTGTTCGTGCTGCCGGGAATCGACTGCACGTTGATCTGATCGAAATCGTCCTCGCCCGAGTATTCGAAGACGACGCCGGCTTTCAGCGTGTGGCGGCCTTTGACGTAGGTGGCGGCGTCCGAAAAGGTGTGGATCGGCCCTTGCGACGAGGAGGGATAGGGGCCGCCGTCGATCTCGGTGAAGCTGGCGATCGAGAGCGTCGGGATCTTGTCGGGGATCTCCTTGTTCGCCGGGAAAATGTACGGATAGTTGATGCCGGTTCGGCTCCGTTTGTAGAGGTCGGTGCCGGTGAACACGTTGATGAAGACCTGGTCGAGCGAGTGGGTGTAGGTCGCCTCGTTGATCAGGTTGTTGCGGATCGTGCTCGTCCAGCTCACAGTCTGCGTCGAGTTCGGCCGGTCCCAGTCGGTCCGCGCATACGGGAAGGTGCCACGGAACGCATCGATGGCGACCCAGTTGTACTTCGAGTAGCGGAACGTGATCTGGTTGTTGTTGTTGAGGCGCGAATCGAACCGGAGGTTGTCCTTCCGCTGATCCTGCGGGTTCTCGCTGCCGAAGATCGCGTTGTTCGTTCCCAACTGGAAGCCCGGCGTCGGCTCAGGGTACGCCTTAAGCAGGGCGAGGCCGTTCGGGGACAGCTGCGCGGCTGGAATCACATTGCCGGGAAACGGCTGGCCCGTCAGCGGGTTGATAATCGTCACCGCGCGGCCGAAGAAGCCGTTTGCCGGATTCAGCAGTTCGCTGAAGTCGCCACGCCGCATCGCGAGCGACGGCACCGTGGCCGTGTTGGTCACCACCGCGCGGTAATTGACCCACTCCTGCGCGGCAAAGAAGAACAGGCGGTCCTTGAGCATATTGCCCGGCACCGGTCCGCCGAAGGAGTAGCCGTACTGCTTGTATTGGAAAGGCGCGGGACCGCTGTTCTCGATGGCATTAGGGCTGCGGTTCCGCGACCACGTGTTGGCCTGCAGCTTGTCCGACCGCAGAAAGTACGAGCCGCTGCCGCTGTAGCGGCTGCTGCCGCTCTTGGTGACGAACCGGATCTGTCCGCCGCTGGCGCGTCCGTACTCCGGCATGTAGTTCGCCGTCAGCACCTGCACTTCCTGGATGGCGTCGACATTCTGGATGCCGACGATCGCACCCGCCGAGCGCGTGCGGATCGCGGTCGCGCCGTCGATGGTGATGTTGTTCTCGTCGGCGCGGCTGCCGTTGATGTTGAAGCCGCCGTTGCCGAGATCGGAGAATCCACGGGAATTGAAGTTGCCGCCCATCACGCCGGCCTTCAAGCCGACCACGCCGATCGGATTGCGCCCGGAAAAGGCGAGGAGCTCGATGTCCTTGGCTTCCACCGTTTTCCTGAGCGCCACGTCGGTCTGCAGCAGCGGCGAGCTCGCCGTGACCAGCACTTCCTCGCTGATGGTCCCGGTCGGCAGCGCGAGATCGAGCGTGAGGTTGGCCGTCGCGTCGAGCTGAACGTTGTCGCGTCGGATAGTCTTGAAGCCCTGGAGCTCGGCCAGGATGTCATACCGGCCTGGCCGCAGGTTCGGGAAGGTGTAGAACCCGGTGCCGTCGCTGGTGGTTGTGACCGCCTGCTCTGTCTGTGTCTGGCGGGCGGTGACCGCGACGCCGGGCATCACGCCCCCCTGCTCGTCCTTGATGGTCCCCGAGATCGTGCCCCGATCGAACTGCGCCGCCGCCGGCCCGGCGCTGCCGATCAGCAGCGCGCATATCCAGACGAGGCGTCGACCCGCATGCCGTCCGCGCTTCCCGATGGACTCCATGGCACCCTCCTCGATTGATGCAAGCCGCCGCGGCCGCGGATCGGAGGGCCCGCCGCCGTTTGGCGGCCGGGATATTACTTAAAGTTGCAATCGATTACAATGGCGCCCGCGCGCAACTCATCCGTGGCGCAGCGAACGACGCGTCATAGTCACCTCCTCTTGAGCTCAGCGGCCCCGCCGGCCATGAGCGCACGCTCGAGCGCCGGCACACTGGCCGCCGACGGATTTTCGACGCCGACGAGAATCTTCCCGTTGGTCACTTCAGGATCGTAGAACGCCGGCGTCCGCCGCGGCAGCTTTGCCGTGATGAACAGCGTGATTACCGTCGCCAGGATCGCCCCGAGCATCGTCAGCTCGAAGATCACGATCAGGTTCGGCCACCAGGCGACGATCGGCATGTTGCCGGTCTGCAGCGGCCACGCGAGCTCCGTCATGCGGGTGAGCCACGTCGAGAAGATCATGCCGATCAGCCCGCCCGCGCATGCGATGTACCACAACCACGTCGCCTTGTCCTGCTGCGCGAACGGCTGCTCCTCGAACGGCTCGCCGGACATGACGACGATCTCCGCGTGCGACAGGCCGGCGGCCTGCAGGCCGTTGACGGCGCGTTGAGCCGACTCCGGGTCCGCGTACAGCGCGTAGACCGCGCTCATGGATGGAGCTCCCCCAGCACGCGGCTGGTTCGTTGCAGCGCGGTTTCGTGCGTCTCCTGCTCACCGACCTTCATCTCCCAGATAGAGATGATCGGCACGAACTTCGAGAACAGCACGTAGAGCAGGGCCATCGCCGCAAACGTCGAGATCGTGATCATGATCTCCACCGGCCGGGGACGGTAGACGCCCCACGAGTACGGCAGGTACTTGTGGCCGAGCGACGGGACCACGATCAGGAAGCGCTCGAGCCACATGCCGACGAGCACGCCGCAGGACGCGATCACGCAGCCGGTGATGGTGCGCAGCTTCCTGATTGACAGGATCGACACCGGGATCACGAAGTTGACGACGACCATCGTCCAGTAGAGCGGCGCGAACGATCCCTTTTGCGTGACGCGGAGCACGGCGATTTCGGCCGACCCGTTGCCGTACCAGATGGTGAGCCGCTCGGCGAAGACGAAGTAGCCCCAGAGGAGGCTCATCATCAGCAGCAGCTTGCCGAGATTCTGGAAATGCACCGGGTGCAGGTACGCCTCGATGTGCAGGAACTTGCGCAGCGCCGCCATCGCGATGATCAGGCCGGCAATGCCGCTGAAGATCGCTCCCGCGACGAAATAGGGGCCGAACATCGTCGAGTGCCACATCGGCACGGGGGCCATGGAGAAATCGAACGAGACGATGGTGTGGACCGAGACGGCGACCGGGATGATCGCGATCGCCATGATGGACATCGCC
>Ga0105248_10003097_pt1 | contig 18440 bp, 17 predicted proteins | sample KBSS34metaG_FD_81524 | JGI IMG/M metagenome (GOLD analysis project Ga0105248, IMG submission 81524) | Switchgrass rhizosphere microbial communities from Kellogg Biological Station, Michigan, USA - KBS S3-4 metaG | ecosystem: Host-associated > Plants > Roots > Rhizosphere > Soil | place... | reverse complement strand
TCTTCAGCGTGTGCCAAAAGAACTGGCGTCTTCCCCTGGGATTGGTCAGTGCGGCCTATCTGATTTTCTTCTGGGGCTGGGGCTTGAACTACCATCGCTCCCCGATGGAAGTTCGGATGGGATTGAAAGCGGTGCCGGAGCCGTCGAAGCAGGAATTCAGCCAGTTCCTGTCGGCAACGACACTGGCAGTCAATCGGCTCTGGACCGAAGTCGCCGAACAGCAAACCCGCCAGCGGAATTCAACGAGCATCGAGCCTGAGGCTTCGTCCAGGGTCCGTGAAGTGGTCGCTCAAATAGACGGGACGGACTGGGGGGCGGCAACCCGTATCAAGCACTCCTATCCGGCGGATCTCTGGTTTCATGCGGCTGGAATCGACGGTGTCTTTAATCCGTTTGGTCACGAACCAATTCTGGTCTCGGGAATTCCCGGCTTCCGTCTCCCCTTCGTGATGACTCACGAGCTGGCACATGTCCACGGCATCGCAGGCGAGGGAGATGCAAATTTTGTCGCCTTCCTGGCAAGCCTGGGATCTTCGGACCCCGGTTTCCAATACAGCGCCGCGTTTGAAATGTGGCTCCATCTGGGTGGGGCTGCGGCTGAGCTCGATCCTGGACCGAGACGGGACTTGCAATCCTATTTGGACCTGATCCGCTCACAGGAGATTCCGCAGCTCAGCAGAATTCAATCGGCAATTCTGGACTCCCACCTCAAGGCCAATGGAATTCAGGAAGGAGTGAAAAGCTATTCAAAGTTTGTCGCCCTGGCAATAGCCACTCGCGACCGATGGGGTAATTTCCAAAAGATGCCAAATCGGTAATTTCCTGTTTGCTACCAGCGCTTTTGAATGTACGCGTAAAAGACGTTCCTGCCGTCTCTCAGCGATTTGCCGTAGATCATGTTCAGAGAATGCGTTGGGGTTTCAAACTTCAGTCCTGCGCCAGTGTCGAAGTACAGCTTTCCTTCCTTGAGGATATTGGCCCGGTCTTCTGTCTGGCCGCTGTCCAGAAAGATCTGACCTTTCACATCCAAATAGGGAAGGTTGAGCGAATTAAAAAGCGGAATTATGGCGATGCGCCTCTCGATATCCATATTCGACAGCGCAAAGCTCGTCCCCATTGGCGAATTCCCATAGTGACCGTGGTCAGACGCGGGATGGGCGCGCAGCAGATTACCGGCGTGCATGTCCAGTCCAAGAACGAAATATTCCTCGACCGGAAGCTGCCCATCGGAGATTCCGCCCCGCAATGTCCAGTTGAATACCGTGTTCGTACTTTTCGAAATCAGATATCGATTGTTCAGTTCAACGGTTGCCGTGCTGTAGTTCAAATCCCCCGCAAGACTCTTGCGGGCGATCGCTCCTTCAATGTGGATCCGGTTCTGGTACCGGCTGTCGGACAAACGAACACCGATTTGATAAATCACTTTCCCGGTATTGCTGCTGTCGATGTAAAGCTGCGGCGGCAGATTGCCGTTTGCGGCCCGATTCGTATATTCGAACCCTCCACCAATATCGATTCGGAAGTAAGGGATGTACTTCAGCTCCCCTCGAACCCCGGTGGACTTTATGAGGAAGCGGTTATCCGCCCCGACATCGTTTTGAAGAACAGGAGCGACGTCCCATCGTTCAGAACGCCATAGACCCGTTGCTGTCATGAAAAGTATGCCGGGCACGGGTAGCGGTGCATGAACCCGAAGTTCGCCGCGCTTCCGGTTGTAATCCCATCGGTAGCTGGAATTCATCGAGATTCCGGAGTTCGCGATGTCCCACCAGTTCAGATACGACGTTTTCCACGGAGCGCCTTTGACGATATCAAAAGCAAGATTGGTAAGGTCGTTCACCTTGGCGGTCGTGAGAATCACTGGATTGTATTTCGGCGCGGAAGGCGCGGGCTCAATGGCGAACCCGACATTGGAAAAGAGGTCCGTTTCCAGCAGACGAAGCTGAGTGGTCCTCCACTGTGCGTAGGTCAGCATCTGGCCGGGTTTAAATGCATTCCCGTTCTGGACGGTCCAGTGTCCGAACGCGATGTTGGTGTTGTGGAACACTTCATTTACGATCGGGTTTCCGGCGCGGTTCCAATATCCAAGCGCCGTCTGGATCTCGCCTTCGGACAATTCGACCGCGGCAATCAAATCGGCGGCAGCCCCGTTCGTGGGATCGATGCGGAGCGCATGATGAAGTGCGTCGCGGGCCCTGTCGACGTCCCCGGCGCCCAGGTACGCATTTGACAGTTCTGTCGGTATTCGCGGATCGTCCGGATAGCGCTTGCCAGCTTCGTCCAGTATATCTTCCGCTTTCTGCCAGTCCCGGGTGTGGCTATATGCGGTGCCAAGGTTGAGATAGATGTCGGCAGAAGGCCGCACGGAGAGGGCTTCCAGAAGCAGTGGAATAGCCACAGCGTAGTCGCCGTGATCCATGGCGGCTCGTGCCCGAACTTCCGGCATCTCCGGAGGTGAATTCTGGGCTGTCAGCGTACCGGTCATCGCAAGCATCAGCAGGAGAATGATCGGCACGGAGAGCGAGACTTTATGCATTCGGCATACCAGGTTCAAAAGTAAACGACTGTCTGTACAGCCCCAATAAAAAAGTTTCTGAGGCATATCCTTCTCCCGACAAGAGAAGGTGCCGCGAAGCGGCGATGAGGGGGGATGAGAGGTAAAGTGACCCACGACGCGGAGGTAGAAGGACAAACGCAAATACGGTGTATCCTCTCGACAGTTCTGTAAAATTGAAACGAATTACCCGCGCGGATAGTCCAACCTTGAACACGTCGACGCTGAGGAGGCCCGATTCCCGCATGACGAAGCGATGGCTTTTGGTTGTACTGATTCTTGGACTATCGCTATCCACGATTGTTGCAAGTCAGATTACGGTAGATGTGAAGCTGGTTACGCTGGTGGCCACGGTGACGGACAGCGCCGGCCGCCACGTTCCCGACCTTAAGCCCGAGGACTTCATCGTCGAAGAAGATGGATCCCCTCAGAGTGTTACCGTTCTGGAACAATCCTTTGATGCACCCGTCAGCATGGGGGTTGTTCTCGACACCAGCACCAGCATGGAATCCAAAATCAATACGGCAACTTCCTCGATTGACCGTTTCCTGCAAACGCTTGGGCCCGATGACGATATTTTCCTGATGTCCTTTGCGGGAGGAGTCCGGCTGGAACAGGATTTCACGAGCGATCGAAAGAAACTGGAAAGCTCTCTTCGACGGGTTCGCCTTAGCAATGGGACAGCACTGTATGACGCGATTGAGAAGAGTCTCCGTAAAATTCGCGGCGGCCACCATGAAAAGAAAGCCATTCTCCTGGTAACTGATGGTGAGGACACCGCGAGCCTGCTTTCGCTGGATGAAGCACTTCGAAGCGTGCGTGCATCGGAAGTGATCGTCTATTGTCTGGGGATTTCGCCAGGCGCATTCGGCAGTGTGACGCGCGGACCAACGGGAGGAGGTCCGACCACCGGTGGGCCCGGCGGTGGTGGACCAACCGGAGGCCCCACCGGCATACCCGGTGGAAGAACGAATGGACCCGTGATCACGTTGCCGGGAGGGATTCAAATTCCACTTCCTGGCACCGGGCGGCGGCAATTCCCCTCCGGCAATCCCGGAGGCGGGGGAGGCGGCTTGGATTCGGTCGACATGTCCGTTCTCAACTCCGTCGCAAACGCCAGCGGCGGAAAGGCCTGGCTCATTACCAGTAATTCGGTAAACGGATCCAATTCTCAGCTGGATAACGCGCTCGATGAAATCGCAGCAGAACTGCGCAGCCAATATACGATCGGGTATCACCCCACCCATTCTCTCAACGATGGAAAGTGGCACCGGGTCGATGTGAAGATGAAGAATTCCCGATACAACGTGCGCTCCCGCAAAGAATATTTCGGCGGCGAAAATCCAGGTAAGTAGCTCTGGAATCTTCTGAGTCTTGTAAGCGCGGTCGGTGACGCGCACAGTCCTGCAATCGGATTTTGAAGGGGACGATCGCGCATGCGGTTTTAGTTTCCCGCTTTCCGCGGCATTGCCGTCTGCAACAGCAGCCCGGCAGCAATAATTAAGGAAAAGTCGAACGCCGACACGAACGTGATGGAGTATCGCGTGTCAATGGAGGCCATGGTGACTATGGGCACAAGAAATATGATGGCGCCGAACCCGACGAGCAGGCTATATAGCAGCAGAATTCCTCGCATGAATTCATTCGCCGTCACGAGAAAACCCAGCACAAAAGCGACAACTCCGGAAACAAAGTAGAGAATTACGAGCCAGAGTGAAGCGGGAAAAATTCTCGCCCTGATGCTCGACCATGGTGCGACCGGCTTGGTGCGTGGTGGCTTGCCGCTCGACTCCTCGTAGTAGCCTGCGTAATCGGGCAACGTCGTGACCAGCTGTGGCGCGATGCTGGCTGCGACCCGATACAGCTGTAACGGCCGCGCGAGCAGAAATCTGGGAATGGTCAGCGTGCGCACGCGATTCGTAAAATCCTTTCGGAATGCTGCATCGGTTTCCACCGGGCCATCGGCGTCATAGGGAGATGTGCCGATATACCGTATCCATTCCGGTTTCAAGTTCAATGCAAGAAGGTCCGATTCCGGCTTTGGCGAATCTGGAAGCAGAACACTGAAAATCGCTATGTAGCTTGCTTTCATGCGAAGCCAGTCCGGTGTAACGGACTGATATTGAGCGGCAAGCACAATCAACACGATGGAAATCGCACCCGTCCATGCATACCGGTACTTGAGCGAAACGAAACGTGTCAGATAAATTCCAAATGGAATAAACAGCGCTGCGAACGGAACGTACATGGGTTTTGCGGTAATCAGTAGCCAGGAGGCGGCGAAATACCCTGCCAGTGCGATTACTCCGAGCTGTCCCGACACTAACAACAGGGAACAGCCGACGATGATGATTAAAGCGGCCAATGCCGTGGGTTCGGAATAAAAACTGTTAAAGTAGGCCGTGTATGCTGCGTCGGTATACATTCCGAATAGCACTGCTGCAATCACGCATCGCCAGTGAAATGCAAACCGGCGAGTGGAGATCAGAATCAGGTAGAACCCCAGGAGGAAGCAAATTAGATAAAGTGCGGCCAGAACCCGGATATCGAAGACCTCGCGGCTGATCAGGAGAATATTCAACCATCGGGCTGCGCCGACAAACAAATGTGAGGATGTATGGAAGTAGTAAATTCCAACCTCAGGTTCGGGGACGATCGCAAATTTTGAGAAAACGTAATTGAAGCGCTGATCCTGATCCTCTGAAGGTATTCTCGAAAGCCCGTTCGGATATCGCAGCCGCGCAAAGTCCCCGTTGTCTGCGATGCCAATCAGCGGCGGTATGAAGAGCTGATAGATGCCGACGACAAGAAATAATGTCAGTATGGCAATCTCAAAGCGCCCTGGTTTCATAAGGGCGGAATTGTAGCATCGCGGAAAATGTGGAAAGACTGGAATAGGACCGAGTGATGGGTTCGAAACGATGACAGTCGACGAAAAACAACTGGCTCGAACTGCAAGTCCGCCGGCTATGGACATTGCGCCGGAACTGGAAGTGTCGGTGGTGATGCCATGTCTGAATGAGGCCGATACGATCGGCACATGCATCGAAAAGGCTTTCCGGGCTCTTCGCGAAAACAACATCAGCGGAGAAGTCATCATTGCAGACAATGGCAGCACCGATGATTCCAGCGCCATCGCGACCCGCCTTGGCGCTCGTGTTGTCGCAGTAGTCGAGAAAGGTTACGGCAGTGCCCTGATGGGAGGGATCTCCGCAGCGCGTGGGAAGTACATCATCATGGGCGATGCAGATGATAGTTACGACTTTCTCGAAATACCGAGTTTTGTGAAAAGCCTGCGCGACGGATATGACCTGGTGCAGGGATGCCGGCTACCGGTGGGCGGCGGCACTATTGCACCCGGGGCAATGCCGTTTCTCCATCGCTGGTGGGGCAATCCCATGTTCTCCCGAATGGCGAAGTGGTGGTTTGCCACACCGGTGCACGACATCTATTGCGGCATGCGCGGTTTCACAAAACAGCTTTATGAACGACTGGATCAGCGCTGTACCGGCATGGAATTTGCGACTGAGATGATCATCAAGTCCAGCATGTGCCGGGAGAAGATGGCCGAAGTTCCCATTACCCTCCATCCGGACGGACGCAAAGCCCATGCGCCGCACCTGCGCACGTTTCGCGACGGATGGCGCACGCTTCGGTTTTTCCTGATGTACAGTCCGAAATGGTTGTTCTTCATGCCGGGGCTGTTGCTGGTTCTGCTGGGTCTTGTGGGATATGCCGTTGCTTTGCCGGGCCTCACCGTTATCGGAGTGACGTTCGACGCGCACACGTTACTTTTTGCGACTCTTGCGATCCTGTGCGGATATCAATCGGTGTTGTTTGCGCTCTTTTCAAAGACCTTTGCGGTTAGCGAAGGATTGATACCGGCCGATCCGCGTCTGGAACGCTTCTTCGACGTGGTGGAACTTGAGCGGGGCCTGCTGACGGGTGCGGCGTTGTTGGCGGCCGGCCTCTTATTGCTGATCGTCTCGATCAACCAGTGGCGGCTGGTGAATTTCGGCCGTCTGGATTACGCGCATACCATGCGTCTCGTCATTCCCGGAGCAGCGCTCACGGCGATTGGCTTTCAAACAATACTTTCGATCTTCTTTCTCAGCATTCTTCGAATGCGACGGCGGTGAACGCCATGAATGATCCGGCCAAGCCGGGGTTTGACGCCTATGCCTCGGAATACGACGCAGCGCTGGCCGAGGGGCTTTCCGTATCTGGTGAGTCGAAAAAGTTTTTTGCTCAGGCGCGCGTCAATCATCTGGCGGGTTGCTTGAAGGAACTCCAGTTTCGACCCGCCTCCATTCTGGATTTTGGCTGCGGCACCGGAACGAATACTCCGTTTCTTCTCAAGCTGGACGGCGTCGCATCTCTGCTCGGCGTCGACATTTCCGAATCCTCCCTGAACATCGCCCGGCGGGGCATACCGGATCAGCGCGCGGCGTTTTCGGTGCTGGATCAGTACCGACCGGATAGCCGCTTTGATCTGGTGTTCACCAACGGCGTCTTCCATCACATTCCTCCGGCGGAACGTGACGGTGCGATGGATTATATTTTTCGCGCGCTGCGTCCCGGAGGCCTGCTGGCATTCTGGGAAAACAATCCCTGGAATCCAGGTACACGGTATGTCATGAGCCGGATTCCATTCGATCGCGATGCCATTACCATCAGCGCCGGCGAGGCGCAGCGTATGTTTCGCAGCGGGGGACTCGATGTGTTGCGAACGGACTTCCTTTTTATCTTTCCAAAATTGCTGGGTTTTCTCAGAAACCTTGAACCACTGCTCTCGGTTTTTCCCTTCGGTGCGCAATATCAGTTGTTGTGCAGAAAGCCACTTGCCCGCTGACGTGTACGCTTAGCCTATAATGCGTTGATGAAAACGACAGGTCTGTTTGTGATTGTGTTCTTGATGATGTCCATTCCCGCATTTGCGGCAGATCTGGCACTGTTTCTGGGGTCACAGGATCCGGGCGTCGTCACGCTCAACAGTGTGTCTGACGCAGGCGGAACAATTACCGAAATTGTGAAAAACCCCCTGCGGGCCGGTACCTTCGGAATTCGATTTGGCGGCGGCCGCGTTGTGGGGCATGAATCGACTATCGCGTATACGCACCATTTCATCGACTCCAATTCCCATGCATTGGTGATGAATTCGAATCTGATCCTGACCATTCCATTTCCTGTCGTGAAACCCTACGTCACGGCAGGACTTGGGACGTTCATCGTCAGCGGAAGCGGTATCTCCGATATCGGGACGAAATTCGCATATAACTATGGCGGTGGCGTGAAAGTGCTGCCCGGTCCCGTGGGACTTCAAGGTGACGTGCGCGGCTATGTCCTGACGGGAGTCAATGGGGATACGATGCATGTTGTCGAGGTGAGCCTTGGTGTTCTTTTCCATTTCTGACATATGAATTCCACACGCGGACATGCGATTCGATACATCGTTGCTGCCGCACTGATCTGCGTCTCGGCGGTTTCATCGGCCGCTCCCGCGGCTGCTGTCGAGCGCATCCACGCGAATGTGTCATGGCTTGCCGATTCCGCGCGACAGGGCCGTCGATCGGGCACACAAGGTGCTGTAGACTCGGCGACCTACATCTCGAATCAATTTCGCGAATTGGGGTATGACGTCCAGATGCAGGAGTTCGGCGGCAATCGCCGCAATGTCGTTGCCCGTCTCGGCACTTCTTCCATAACAATAGTTGCCGGCGCTCATTACGATGGCCAGGGCCCGGGATTTCCATCTGCGAGCGACAATGCTGCGGGAACAGCCATACTTCTCGAACTGGCCCGGAATTTGAGTACTGCGAAACTTCCCGTATCACTTCTCATGGTCGCCTTTGACGATGAGGAACAAGGCTTGAACGGCTCGCAGTATTTTGCAGAGCATCCTCCAGTCCCTCTGGAAAACGTTGCTGCCGCCGTTGTATTCGACGCACTCGGCCGTCACTTCATGGATTTGCGGGAGTGGACCACGATTGTGCTGGGCACCGAATATTCGGCGGAGTTGTCTGCCGTCGTTCAGAGGCACTTGAAGAAAGACATGCTGAATGTCGGCACGGATTTGATCGGACCTCGGAGCGATTACGCCGCATTCGCCAGCAAGCGGGTGCCGTTTCTATTTTTCAGCGACGGCACTTATGCGGATTATCACGGTGCGGGGGATACCGCCGACCGAGTCGACTACGCCCGGCTGGCGAGTGAAGCTCAAATGATCGGTGAAGTCATTCGGGACGTGGCCCGACTGAAATCGACGCCAGTGTACCGCCAGGAACCGGTATATCCGAATGGCGAAATCGACGCCATGTTGAAGCTGCTACGACGAACCTCCAGTGAGAAGAAAGATCTTCCGACGGCATATCGTCAGGCGTTTGAAGTACTCAAGGAGCTGCTCCCAATGGATACTTCCCGCGAATCCATCCGCATGGCCACCTCGGCGTTGCTGGCCGTGGCGACGCCCGCGCACGCCCGGTTCTTTCTGGATTACGAACTCGAACCCTATTTTGAGTCGATCCACAAGCCCGACATTGCCGCGGCATTACGTGAAGAAGCCGAGCGGTTGGGTAAATGACATTGCCGCCGGTGGTCTGGTCCGGCTACTACGACGTTGTCATCCTGCCGCCCGCGCGGGTTCGTGATTTTGCGATCGAACTGAGCGACAAGCTTTACCGGGTCGGCGGGATGTGGAGGCTCGGCAAGCGAGCGTTTCTTCCGCACATTTCGCTGTACCACATTCCGGTGCGAGATGAAGACCTCGATCCGTTCCTGAACGAACTGCAGCTCATCGTCGACACCACTCGGTGGGGTACCCTGGAAACGACAGCCTTCGATATGCCTGTGATGAAGGTGAGCAAACCGGCGTGGTTGAAAAACCTTCATGAAAGGGTCGTGGCACGAACGGTCCGTTTTCTGAATCGAAAGTATGCGGCACAGAAGACATGGAGTCTTGATCGCTTTTCCGGGAGACGTCTTGTCTTCGCCAGGAAATATTTGCGGGAGTTCAGCACTCCGTTGGTCGGCATGAATTTCCAGCCGCACATCACGCTGAGCAGCTTCAGCGGGAGAGAGCCCGACCATCCGAATCTTGAAGTACGCCGGATAACGTTTCGTGCGGACCGGCTCCATGTCTGCGAACTCGGGCCATCGCACACCTGCCATCACATTATCCGAGAAATCCGCCCCCGACTTCTGCAGGCGCGGTGAGTACCGCCCTGTCTTCATGGCGTGTCTCGATTCAACCCGAAGAACGCATTGCAAAACTGGGCTTCGGAATGCGCTCCGGTCCTGTTGGAGGACGTTTCGCCGATCTCGCTCCAGATGGCACGTTTGATAATTGCCTGGGATAGCATTCCCGCCGGCGCCTATCTGAATGCCGAATTTCTAAAGAGCTATGAAGACTCCGGCAGCTCCATCACGGTGACTCCAGGTTCCTAAGATTAAATGAGGGAACGAGGGGACAGTCCCCTCGTTCCCTCATTTTGTGAGACTATTGGCGGCAACATTCCCATAGACCGGAGGATCCGATGCCTGGTCATTTCAAAGTGGTCGTCGCGTTGAGTCTTGCATTGTGTGCAAACCATGTCTTTGGGCAGACCACCGGCCGGCTCACACCTGGCACGGGAATCATTACGGGCACCATTCAGATGGATGGCGGCGGTTCCGCGGCGGGAGTGCGAGTCGCTGTAATTGCAGTTGAAGACACCATCGGTGCAAATCTCATCAGTCTTTCGGAAACCGATGCGTCCGGGCATTTCCGGCTCACGGATGTTCCTCAGGGTCATTACTACGTTGTCGCCGGACGCGTGAGCAGCTTTACCTACTTTCCGGGAGGTACTGAGAGAACCGCCGCAAAAGAAGTGGTCGTTGAGGCGGCGAGAACGGCAGCCAACATCAATTTCAAAGTGCCTGCCGACAGCAGGCGTCCGCCGCCGGTACCGAACACGCAGGCGAAAAGCGCTTCCGAGTTCAACGACTACCAGCGTGCTTCCAACGAACACAATATTTTCACCAGGATCAAGCTGCTATTGAGCTTTGAAAAGAATTATCCGCAGTCCCTGCTGCTTCCCGGCGCCTACGAAGACCTTGTGGATCTCTACATTGCCAAGGGGGATCCGAGTACGGCGATGAAATACGGCGATAAGCTTGTGGAACGGGAACCTGATGACGTCCGGGCTCTTGTAAAGGTCAGCCAGGCCTATGGATTGGCACAAATCAATCTAAGAGAGGCGCGGCGATATGCTGAAAAAGCGGTCGCCTCCGCCGCGAAAATGAAGACTGTTTCCTATCCGGTCCGACCGTCAGAGTATCGTGGCTATAACGAGGTTCAATGGAAGAGTCTGATTGCTGAACTCAATGTGAGTGCGAAGAGCAACCTGGAATGGGTGAACCAGGTCATCGCGTGGAACCAGAAGACGCTTAATGCGGCTCTTCGTTCCCGTCACTAATCTATTTTTTCCCGGGCAGTTCTTTCGCAGTTTTGGCAGTGGGAAGGTTCCGCCGTTTCCAGTCGCGCATGCCGAAGTAGAAGACTTTCCGATGACCGGCGTTCCAAAGTGTCTGCGCAGCGCGGGAAGCCCTGCCTCCGCCTCCGCAATAAAAGACAACTTCCCCGGTCTTGGGAAAATCCCCGATGTGCTGGTCCACCTGGTCTACTGGAATGTGAACCGCATTCGGTAAGGCGCCGGACTCGTGAATTTCAGCCGGGGTGCGGACGTCCACGATCATCAAGGTTTTTGCAGTCTCAATCTTCTTTTCCAGGTCGGGAATTGCAATGCGTTCGGGCGCTTTATTCTCCATAAGTTGATCCAAGATACATCAGGCGGGCCGTTACCGTCCGGCCCAAACTTTGGACCCGATCGGGGGATCTGCCTCGGACAGCCCCGTAGTATGTTCCGATGGATGGCTATGGCACCTTTGGCGAGGTGACGGTCACCTTTGACCGATATGGAGGCGGGTGGCGCGAACTTACGATTTCGGCAGTTGGCAACGGTTTCAGGAAGGACACCCGCCAGCTAATTCAAGCAGGAACAAGGAAGTTACACGCATGAAAGCCGAAATAGCGACGATTGAGATCCACACCCGATCCGTTCAGGATGAAGGAAACACGAGTGAGATTACGGAAGTTCGAAGCGGCTCGTACGGTATTCGTGAGGGCCATGGGCACAGAGGACCTGGAGACAAGTGGGTGACGCCGTGGCTGACGACGTCGAAAGCCTCGACGTGTCTCTATCACGGTAATGGGTTCGAGCGCGGGTTCGAGCCGAATATCGACTAGGAGTTCTTCTTGAAGGAAATCAGAGTTGGAATAGTTACAGCGTTGAGAGAGACCGCAGAGTCTCTGCAAATGCAGATCGCGCAAACCGGAATGGCTGCCCTGGTCGTCCAGAGTGACGAACCCTGTTCAACGGCACTGGCCAGTTCCACTCGCAAAATTGTGGACGCGAATCCAGACATCGTCATCGTCGAGATTCGAGATTCCTCGAGTGGGCTGCAGACGCTCCAGGTGCTCCAGGCGGCTCTGCCGCACTCGCGCCTTCTGATTACGTCAAATGTCACGGATGCACCGCTGATCATCGAGGCGATGAGATCCGGCGCCAGGGAATACCTGGCGAACCCGGTGTCGCAGGCGACATTGCTGGAAGCATTTCATCGCTATCTGGTTGAAAGAAATCGAACTTCGAACCTGACTTCCGCAAAGCGGGGAAAACTATTCTGTATCACTTCGGCAAAGCATGGATCTGGAGCGACAACTGTCGCTGTCAATCTCGCAGGCATCATTGCAGCTCAATCGAAACAATCCACAGCATTGCTGGACCTGGACCGCCCGGTCGGTGACGCAGCAGCGTATCTGAACGTAAAACCTGCATTTACGGTAAGTGAAGCACTCGCCGCGGGTCCGCGTCTGGATTCGGTTCTTCTGGAAAGCTACATGCAGAAGACGAATGGATTCTGTCTCCTTGCGGGGTTCCGCGAGTATGCATCAAATACGGGCATCACTGCAGAGAGGCTCGAGCAACTTCTCGAAGTCAGCCAGAACACATTTGCGCACACAATTGTCGACCTTCCCCCAACGATGACCGAAGACCAGGTGCAGGTCATTGCTCGCAACAGCCAGTCGATCGTGATCGTCCTCACCCCGGAATTGCCGGCCATCTGGCGGACAGAGCGGTTGCTGACGTATTTGGCCAAGCTGGAATCCACGGACAGGGTTCGCGTCATATTGAACCGGTCCAGCTCATCCGATGAGATCAGCAATATGGATATCGAAAGACTGCTGCGAATCGGTATCCACTGGCGACTGCCGAATGATTACCGTGCCTGCATCCGAGCCATCAACTCCGGACGCATGCTCGATTCGACAGGAAGTAAACATCTGTATCGTGCATTGAATGCCCTGGCAATTGACCTTGCGGGCCTTCCTGTCGATGAACGGCGCCCCGGATTAATGGATCTGTTTCTGAAAGCATCCTCGATCCGACGTTCCACCATTGCGTGAGGCTGCGAGATTTTCCTCCAGCGATACGTAGCAACTTCGAAGATCCAATCCATGAAGTCCGCGGCACCCCCCAACATCATCCGGCTCTCGAGTTCGCCGCTTTCCCTCGTCCGATAGAACCAAAGTTCCATTGTTGGGAATCTACACCGATTGTAAATTCTCAAACGGGATTTCGAAGTGTTCAGGAGGTATTCGTGAAGGAGTTAGACAGGCTGATTGTGACCGTCTCGCAGCACACCGTATTTCTCGCCGAAGCGGCAATATATCGGTGTGGATCCTGTTCCAATTCACCCGGTGTTCCATTTGCTCAGCTTCTGGAATTGGTGGGTGGGCATCCGGCCGGCTCAGTGGATTTTATCCTGCCCGTCCTCGGTTATTGCCCGTCCTGCCAGTCGGAGCTGGATGAGCAGTCTACCGTCATCCCCAGAGTTGCCAGGGCCCGTTGACCGGACGGGCCCCCGTTCAAGTCCGCTGCAAATCGGCATCAAATTCGCTTGCACCCTCCATGTCTCCACGTTAAACAGTAAGTGCTTACCACGGATCGGTAAGGCATCAGTGCAGGAGGCTAACGATGATCGAAACCCCAAAGAAAATTTCAATCTTGCTCGCCAGCGACTTTTCGATATTGTCGGACAGTCTGGTATCGATATTTAAAGGCACCAAAGACCTCAAATTGGTCGGTTGCGCCAACTCCACCGAGGAGCTGACAGTGCAAATTGAAAAGTTCCGGCCGCAGGTGCTGCTCGTGGATATCTCGATTACGAACGATAAATTCGCTCCGTTTATGACTCAGATATCCAGTGGCGATGCCAAGATTCTCGTCATCAACCAGGACCTGACTCCCACTCAAACCATTGAAGCTCTGCGTTATGGTGCTCACGGGGTGATTGGAAGAAGGACGCCGCCCGAACTCCTTTGCCGATGCGTACGTTCTGTCGCTTCGGGCGACATCTGGGTGGGCCGCGGTGTGACCACGGAGCTTGTTCAGTTCCTGCGTGGCCGGGGAACTCAGCCGGATTCGGGATCTTCTCGAAATGGCGATTCCGAGAATCCGGCAACGGCCTCGGGAGAAACACGATTTGGCCTGACAAAGCGCGAGCTGCAGATTGTCGATGCGCTGGTACAGGCTCAGACGAACAAGGACATTGCTGAAACGTTTGGCATCAGCGAATACACCGTTAAGCATCATCTGACCAATATTTTCGACAAGCTCGGAGTTTACAATCGCGTGGAACTTGCTCTGTTTGCAATCAATCATCAGCTTTGTCCTTCTGCAACACCAACGCAGCCGGGCCAGGCGGCAGAGCCTGCACTGATGCCTGTCGTGGCATCAAATGGCAAACCCAAATGATGAAACTCCTCTAAACGCCTCGGGCAAAGACGTTCGGAATTGAAGGCGTGTGCCGATTGCGCGTCTCTGCCCGGCCTCGACCGCAGGTTAAGAGTTTTGAAATGAATTCCCCGGACCACGACTTGATCCAGGCGTGTCTGCGTCAGGAACAGGATGGATGGAAGGAGCTTATTGGGCGGTATCAGCGCCTGATCTACTCTGTAGCGCGTTCTTTCTGTCCTCTGGCCGAAGACACTGCTGATATTTTTCAACAAGTCTGTCTCGAACTGCATCGCTGCCTTCATCAATTGCGAAACGAACAAACTCTCTCTGCGTGGCTGATTACCATCACGCGCCGCCGCGCGTACGCTCATCTGCGTTCCCAGAGGTCTCAGATTCCGATAGGTGACTTTGATGCCGCCGTCGACGCACGGGTTGAAATTCTCGAAAAGGAATTCGAAATTGAGCATGCTTTGCTTCAGTTGCCGGAACGTTGTGAACGGCTCCTGAGGATGCTGTATTTCGACATCGACGAACCGAGCTATAACGATATTGCCCGGAAATTGCGTATGCCCGTCGCAAGCATCGGTCCCACACGTGCCCGGTGCCTTGAAAAGCTGAAAAGACTGCTCGATGCTTGATCAGTCATGAGCCTGGTTTCAGTGGCACCGCCCCTGATCCGGAGCAGGGCCAAATAAAAATCATGAATGTATTTTCGCGGAAGCGCGGGGCCACTTTACTGTTCAGAGGTACGGAATCTTGCACCTGACTTTGGAATCCATTATCGATTTATTGGAAGGCAGAACCGAAAACAAGCATCCGGATCATTGTCCGGAATGCCGTGGACGCCTGGAAGAATGGAAGCTTTTGTGTTCCCGATTGCACGGGAATCAGCTGACAGATGCCCCGGCAGATGTATTGAAGACGGCGTATGGAATTCCGGCGCCCAAAGAGGAGTACGAGAAACAAGATTAGGCGCAATAGGCGTGCTGTCATGTTTCGACAACACCTCAGACGCGCGACATACCTGGCTTCCAAAAATCGAGCGACAACTCACTTGAACAAATGTGGTTATCGACTGCGCCTGCAACCCCCGCTTATCGTTTGCCAGCCGTGACCCAACCTGGAGCGGAACCAGTTTTCTGACGAAGAACCATATTCAATTGCGCCGCATGATGCTGGACGTGTCGCATGTTGTACAGGTAGCGTTCGGCGACGGTCAGATTCTGGGCCGGCCGTATGCGGTCCGGTTGACGGGCCTTTTCGCCGGTCATCGAATCGATAGCGTTTTCGCATTTCCTGCGGCAATGGTCGAGGTACCCGAGGAGCACGTCTTTCGAGTATGGCTTGTCCGGCAGTAGTCCGCCAGGACCGAACTCGTCGCGATTGAACGGAGCTGGCGGGCCAAAGTCCTCTATCGACTCGGACAGGTAGAAATCGAGAAAGAAGAGCGTGTGGTACGCGAGATACCAAAACCCGACGATATCGTTGGGGACCCACTCCGGCTTCTTCGTGCGATCGCACCATATGTCTTCCGGGCAGACGCGCATGGCATTCTCCAACATGTCGATCGCGGCTCCGAACTGCTGACGAAGAATCCCTTTCCAGAACTCATCCATATCGGCCTCCGATGACGAAGCGATAGAATACACAACATTAATGCGTATCTATTTCCTGAGACATGGCGAAACAGACTGGAATGTATCCAGGCGAATTCAGGGGCGGACTGACATCGCGTTGAATGCAAACGGAGTGAGTCAGGCGAAAAAATGGCGTTCATTCTTTGAGCGGATTCCACTCGCGGGTGTATATTCCTCGTCGCTTTCGCGGGCGATGGAAACGGCGTTGCTCGCTACGCTTCGGCCGCCGTGCGTGATCGACGCATTGGATGAGCGAAACTACGGCGAATGGGAGGGTCAGGTGTGGAACAACATCGCCGACCACGATCCGAACTTTAACCGTCGCTGGCGTCTTGCGGACAGCAGGCCACCCGGAGGAGAGTCCCGGCTGGAAATGCATTCCCGGGTTTATCGGGCAATGGACTCCATCGTGGCCTCGCACGATGAGGGTTCGGAACTACTGATCGTGGCTCATGGCGGAAGCGGCAAGGCTGTGCTGGGTTACGCGAACCGCATGTCTATCGAAGAATTGTTCGGAATTCCGGCTATTGGCAATGCCACGATGACTTTGCTGACGCGTGAGGGCAAGCACTGGAGTGTCGCCGCGCCATTGATGCCGGATGAGAAAGTCACTCCGCTCCGGTAGCTCGCCGCCTGTTACACCTTCAGCCCAACCGCACGCATCAATGCGAGCGCGTTGCTTCGTTGTACGACGCCCGGCCGCAACATGTAGTCAAAGATCATTTTTCCGTCTTCGAGCCGATCTTCAAAGTGCGCATTGGCCGCCCGCGGGGCTAGAGCATCGGCAACTTTCGCAAGCGCGAGATCGTGAGTGGTAACGAATCCGATGGCGCCCTGCTCCACCAGCCCGCGGATGACTGCCTCGGCTCCGATCGTCCGGTCATGCGAATTGGTTCCGTAAAGAATTTCGTCCAGCAGCAGCAACACCGGGAGCGGTTTCTCCGTGAGTTCCATGATGTCTCGCAGTCGCTGAATTTCCGCATAGAACCGCGACGTCCCACCAAGCAGAGAGTCCTGTACGCGCAGAGTGGCGCCAATGGCAAGAAGCGACAGCTTCATGTGCTGAGCACTTACCGGGGCTCCCGCCAGCGCGAGGGCAACGTTGGTACCTACGGTTCGAAGTAGCGTGCTCTTGCCGGACATGTTGGAACCACTGATGACCAGCAATTGCAGATCGCCACCAAGTTTGATGGTGTTCGGTACGCAATGCGCTCGCAGCAGAAGCGGATGCCGCACCTCTTCAGCCTCAAGCACGGTCGAACCATCGACGACCTCCGGAAAAGGATATTCCGGCCGTTCGAAGGCAAATGAAGCCAGTGAACACAGCGCTTCCATTTCACCGACGGCTCGAAGCCATCGGTCCACTTCGGATCCGTGACGCTTCCGCCATTGTTCAATCGCGAAAGAAATCTGGGTTGCCCACAACAGGAAAAATGCAAGGAACATCACCATTTCGTTCCTCTGTTGTTCCAGCATGGTAATGAATCCGACAAGCTTCTTCATCTTCGCCGATGCTGAGCCAAACTCGCCTCGAAGCTCCTGCAATAATGGCGATGAGACGTTTTCACGTTCCAGTCTCTCCAGTGTCGAGTGCAGAATGTGGAACTCGCGGGCGTGAGCTTCAAACGAACTCTTTATCGTTCGGACGCGCGGCCGGTACCATGTTCCAAATCCACCGTGTGCCAGGGCTGCAACCAGAAACAACGATGTCGGACCACCAAAAAACCACATGTACGTGAATGTGCACATCGTGAACGCGACAAGAACTGGAGCAAGGATGCGCGCCGCGGTGGATTCCATCAGAACCGGGGACGTGGCCCAGCTTCTAATGACTTCCGGTTGAACGGTGGTCCGCATTTCACGTCCCAGGATCGCGAGGTCTTCACGCAGATCGACATTGTTGCGGAGTTCCTCAATGGCTTCCTGTCTTCTCCGTATTTCAACGCTCGACGCCGGGGCAGACAGCCATCGCGCAAGGGTTTCCTGGCCGGCCTGCGTTCGCGCGGTGCATAGGAGTTCATAAACCGAACCCACGCCGAAGATATCGAGATCATTCACATAAAGGTTGGAAGGGTCCGCGTAACTTGTCCCCGGATTGCCATTTCCCACCCACTCCCCGTTGATACGTGCAAGACCGAGTTCGTAGAAGCGAACGGCACGCAGTGCGCGCTGTTCTTTCGGGTAGACGCTCATGCTGTAGATCACAAGCCCGATGTATGTTCCGACCGGAAGCAGGATGAACCACCCAGAAAACTGATGCAGCGCAAGGACGAGATAAACAAACAGAAAGGACAGCAGTCCGGCCCCCAGCCGCAATGTCGCGACGAAGTGAGATCTGCGATGCGATTCCACGAGCCAACGTCGGCGTTCATCGAGTCGCTTCGTATATTCCGCAGTGGGGTCCAGGTGTGA
>Ga0105248_10003096_pt1 | contig 18440 bp, 21 predicted proteins | sample KBSS34metaG_FD_81524 | JGI IMG/M metagenome (GOLD analysis project Ga0105248, IMG submission 81524) | Switchgrass rhizosphere microbial communities from Kellogg Biological Station, Michigan, USA - KBS S3-4 metaG | ecosystem: Host-associated > Plants > Roots > Rhizosphere > Soil | place... | reverse complement strand
GCAGGCCGGCGGGGAGCCGGGCGAGCAGGCTGGCGGCCCGGGCGTCCGCGACGACGTACCGGCGGCGCGGTGTCCGGGCGGTCACGGCGGCCGCGATGGCGCGCGCCACCGGATCCACCGGACGTGGCCGCAGTCGCGTGGACGCCTTGTCCAGGGCGGCGAGATGGTCCTGATACAGCCCGTACGCGGTCGGGTGACGCGGTGGCCAGCGCGGCCTTCGAGGCGGCCTGCGCCCGGCCGAAGATTGGTGTGTCCGTCGTGCCGGGCTCGACCAGGCTCACCGGGATGTTCCAGGCGGCGAGCTCCAGGCGCAGCGCAGTGGACAGCGCGTCAAGGGCCGCCTTGCTCGCCGAGATCGGTGCCAGCAGGGGCATCGGCACGCGGGCGGTCGGGGCGGTGACGTTGATGATCCGGCCGTGCCCCGCGCGCACCAATGGCAGGAAGGCCTGGGTGACGTAGGCCGGCCCGAAGGTTATGCGGAGCTACGCCGGCTGGCCGACGAGGAGCTCGTTCAGGCCGATGCCGAAGGCCCGCGCGGCCGCAAGGCCTACCGCATCACCGACGCCGGCCTCGCCGAGATCCGCCGCTGGCTGACCAGCACCGAGGTCGACCACACGATCCGCGTACAGCCGTTGCTGCGCTCGCTGTTCTTCTGGCTCATGGATCCCGAGGATCTGCGCGCCCATCTCGATGCCGAGGCGCGGTTCTTCGCCGAGTCCGCCGCCTTCTACCGGACCTATGCGGACGCCAAGGACCACGGCGCCTTCGGTGACAGTCCCCAGATGCGTTCCATGCACGTGACGGTCGAGGCCGGCATCCGCCTCTACGAGGCCCTCGCCTCCTGGGCCGAATGGGCGAAGACCGTCCCCCCCGGCGGCGCCCAGCCCGGAGGTTTCCGCCGGCTCGAGCATGCCCACCGGCTCCGTCGCGCCCGGTCAGTTCGATGTCCCCGGTTCGTCGGACGGTGTGGCCCCGCCCGAGTTGCCATCACCTGACGCGCAGGGGCGCCCTCCGGCGTCGTAGGGCTGCCCCTGTACGGCCCGGCGCCGGCACGCACCAGCTGATCGTTGCCGTCGCGCGTCCCAATGCGGACCTTGACGTACGTCGGCACTCACGTCAGGCTGTCATCTAAGATGACAGCAGCGACCTTCTAAAGGTCGCCACGATTGTTACCGCGGACCGGGGTCCTGGGTGCCTGCCGGCCGGCGCCGTTCTGCCCCCGACCGCTGACGATTCGTGTCCATATCGAACCACAGGTGTGAGGAGCAGCTTCTATGAGACGTGGTCGACTGACTGCCGCGGTGCTGATGACTCTCGGGCTTGGCCTTGGAGCCGCGGCGCCGTCCGCGGCGCTGGCCGCGCAGCCCACCGCGAGTCAGGCGCCGGCCGGCGACTCCGCCGCGGCGGCCGAGGGCGACGACATGCCGGTCGCGAGCGCGGCCGCGAAACCGAAGCCGAAGGAGGGGGATGTTGACGGCCACCGGAGACTCCTCCTGGTGACGTACGCGACGACGAAGGACTGCGTCGTCCACGCGAACTACCCGATTCCCGCCGGGCACGATCACACCTTCACCATCGCAAAGGGTGCGGAGATCGTCTGGCGCTACAACGTCACCAAGAACATCGCGGCCGTCGCCCGGCCGGGTACCAAGGATTTTCCGCACTGGGGATTCACCGACCGATCCTGCATCGGGAAGACGGTAGGGAAAGACGGGAAGCCCTATCAGGTGGGAACCTACCGGGTCTACCACAAGGGACACTGGGTTGTGCACCATACACCTCGGGTGCCGGCTGGTCAGGCCGTTCCTTCCCGCCTTCTCTCCGGGCGAAGCCAGTACGACCACGAGCGGGCCGGGTCCTACTGGACCAGCGTCCACTGGTGTGCCGGCATGGGAGCGGTCACGAATGCCACCTGCCCTGATCACGGCACTGTTCCGGCGGCGGAGCGGAGGATGGCCCACGACCGGACCCTTCGCGACGCCCCGCACGCGTTCGTCACCGGAAACGTCTACCAGGGATGGGCCGTCCGGACTACCGGAATCGAGAAGAGTGGCTACTGGAAAGTGTACGTGCCCGAGTTGAAGCGCTGGGGCTGGGTTCAGTACTGACCCGCCGCCGGGCACCGGGCGAATCGCCCGGCCACCCCGCCCAGGCGTCCCTGTGCCTGCTCGTGCGCGCCGCCGCATGGCGCGGATCCGCGTGAGAAACCGGAAGCAGTGAAACCCGGGAAACGAGGGGGTCACGCGAGTCCGATCGACCGATGATCGTGGGAGTTCGATATTCCACGGTCGGCGCGGCCTGCACGGGACGACAGCCGTTGTCCCGCGTGGCGGCGTCCGGCGCGGGCCGCGCCTACGGGGGGCGAATGGGCGGAGTGGCGGGCGGTGCGGTCGCCGTCGTACTGGATGCGGAGACGGCGCCACAAGCCGTGGTCCTCGTGACCGGACTGCTGGCACTGGTAGCGGTACTGAGCACCGTCTGGGCCGAGCGGATCGACGCCGTGGTGCACGAGGGAGGCCATGCCCTGGCGGCCTTTCTCGCCGGCCGGCGGGTGCTGGCGGTCCTTCTTGCCCGGGATGGCAGTGGGCTCACGCTGAGCTTCGGGCGGACGCGGGGCTTCGGCGTCTTCGTCACGAGCATCGCGGGTTACCTGGCGCCGCCGATCGCCGGAGTGTGTTCCGCGGCGCTGCTCGCCGCCGGGAAGGTCACCGCTGTGCTCATTCTCGCGGTGCTCGGGCTCGGTTGGCTTCTCCTCGTCACCGTGAACCGGGCCGGTGCGTTGCTCGTCCTGGCGCTGATCGCCTCGCTGGCCGGCGCAGGCCGCTACTGTCCGGGCTGGGTGCAGGTCTGGTACACGTATTTCCTCACCTGGCTGCTGCTGTTCTCCGGCCCGCGCTCGGTGCTGGTCCTGCACCGAGCCCGCCGCCGCGGCGGCGGCTCCGACGCGGACGCCCTCGCCGAGCAGACCCACATCCCGGCCCTGCTCTGGGTCCTCGCCTTCGGTGCCTTCAGCATCTGGTGCACCCTGAAAGGCGCGGCGCTGCTCCTCGGCTGACGGGCGTCCGCTGCCGCGGGTCGACGCCGGGAGGGGCAGGTTGGATGCGGTCAGTGGTGGGTGCGTCGGTGGGGTTTCTTTGTCGATGCAAGGATTCCCCTCTGCACCGTCAGACTGTCCAGTCCTCCCAGTTCAGTCCGTTGACTCGGCGCAACTCCGAGGAGTTCGCCGTAACGGGCGTCAGTCCACGCCGCAGCGCCTGCCCGGCGATGAGTAGATCGTAGGCGCCGATCGGCGTCCCGCCCTCTTCCAACATGGCACGCACCTGGCCGGCCGTTCGTGCGTCCTCATCGTCGAAGTCAAGCAGGGGCAGGTCGCCGGACAGCAGGATCCGCAGGTCGCGCGTCGGCGTCGCTCGTCGCCTCGCGGCCGCCTCGCAGGACGGTCCCGCATGCCCGACCCTGGGGCGGGATCGGGTCAGGCGATGGTGGCGGGTCGGGCCCTGGGGCCGTTCCAGTCGACGAGTTGGACGATGACGCCGTTGGGGTCGCGGACCTGGAAGGCGCGTTCGCCCCATTCCTCGACGGTCAGCGGCATCGTGATGGGCACGCCTTCGTGTTGCAGGCGGGCGAGTTCGCCCTCCAGGTCGTCGACGACGAAGGCGAGGATCAGCCCGGCCGCATGGTCGTCGCGCTGGTCGGCGGGCAGGGTGGGTAGCCCGCGACGCAGGTAGACGACGTTCATCCCCGCGTCCTCGCGGGCGAGGGAGGCGAAGCCGTCGGCGGCCATCTGCGCGGTGAAGCCGAAGTGCCTGGTGAGGAAGGCGGCCGAGGCGTCGACATCGTCGACGGTCAGGGACACGGCGGACGATCTGATCTTCACGTGGATCCTCTCCGGAGCCTCGGTTCGCGGAACCGTGAACTCTGTACGCCGTACATTATACAGCGTACAGAGAGTGGGCGACCATGATGGGGACGTGACAGGAGCGCGATCGAGTGCCGGTGATCCGGCCCGCACGCTGGCCCTGCTGTGGGGGGAGGCGCCGCCGGCCGCGCGTCGCGGACCGAGCCGAGGGCTGGACCTTGCCGCCGTGGTCCGGGCGGCGACCGACCTCGCCGATCGGGAGGGCCTCACCGCGGTGACGATGCGGGCACTCGCCCGGGCGTTGGACGTCGTGCCGATGACGCTCTACACGTACGTTCCGGGCAAGGAGGAGCTGCTGGACCTGATGCTCGACGCGACCTATGCCCACATGCCCCGCGCGGACCTGACCGGCGCGCCGTGGCGGGAGCGGCTGACCACCGTCGCCGAGGAGAACCGCGCCCTGTTCGCCGAGCATCCGTGGACGGCCGAGGTCTCCACCCTGCGTCCGCCGCTCGGGCCAGGCCTGATGGCCAAGTACGAACACGAGCTGTCCGCCCTCGACGGCCTCGGCCTGACGGACGTCGAGATGGACGACTGCTTGACCTGCCTGCTGTCCTTCGTCCAGGCGAACGCCCGAGCCGTTCTGGACGCGTCCCGCGCGGCGGCCGGACCCGACGGTGACGACGCCCGCTGGTGGGCGCGGGTCGGCCCGCTGCTCGCGCGCGTGCTGGACGAGAGCCGCTATCCGCTCGCGAGCCGGGTCGGCACAGCCGCGGGCCAGGCGCACGGCAGCGCCCACAACCCCGACCACGCCTACCACTTCGGGCTCGCCCGCCTCCTCGACGGCTTGGCCCCCCTCATCGAACGCCGCTGACCTGCTGATTCGCTGATGGGAGGACGTTCGACGTTCTCCGGTACCGGACGTGCTCCTCGCTCTATCGGCTCGGTCGGATCTCGCTGGGAACGGAGGCTTTCCGGTGGCTGGATTTCTTGCTTTTCAGCAGGGCTGATCAACCTGGAATTCAGTGGAAACACGTTGGATGATGCGGCTGTTCCGAGCTGTCGTGTAAATCGTCGGAACTCCCACACCGCGGCGCCGTCCTGGCTGACTCCGACCACCTCATGTCCACGGCGGATATCGGCGTCGAGTCCACGGGCATGTTCGTCGAGCAGGCGTTCAAGTCGCGGTTGCGGGAGATGGACGCCCCAGATTTGAGACTCTGCCAGGTGGGAGAAGTCCAGATTATCGACAAGATCGAGAATCTCGCCGGTGGGCCTCCCCACGGCAGAAAGCACGCGGACGCTGGGGGCAGTCGCGCGCTCGACCTGTCGCGATGCCGCGAATCGCAGCCCTGCGCTTCATGTCCCGTAGCTCCGGGGTTACGTTCTCCATACGGATTGTCTCGGCACGGTTGAGCCCACGAGCCGCCGGCCGTCGGTGTCACGAGGTACGGGAGAAAGCAGTGACCCCGCAGACCCAGCACCTGGCACACTTCGCTCAGCGTCACCGGACAGGCTCAGGGGGCGCAGGCCCTCGAGCGGATGCTGAAGGATGTCGCGGGAGGACCTCCGCTTCGTGAGAGCCCCGAGCTGCTTGAGCGCCTCCAGCCGGTGCTGGAGAAGTTCGGCACCGCCCTCAATGTGAAGGTGAGTGCGGGAAACCGCTGACTTGTTGACGAAGGTCGCCAAGCAGTTCGACCCCACCGACCCGACCTCACCCATGGCCAGACAGGCGGCCGAACTCACCGCGCACCAGAAGGCGCTGACCCGGTCCACGGCGCCGCATGATGCGAAGAACACACTAGCTCGGATGTCAGGTGCCCTTGGCGCGTCCCGACGCGCTGAGGAGCGACCTCGGGATGGTATGAGGTGGCGATCCCGCTCGCCGAGGCGCGCTACGCCGGACATCTGGTAGCGATGGAGAGGGAGGTTGATCGACGATGAGTGGACCAGCCGCCGGTTGGCATAGCTACGAGGACACCAGCGATCTGCTCGCTGAACTTGATCTCAACGACGCCGATATCGCTCGGGCACGCGAGATCACCGAAGATCATATTCGGGCATGGCATCTTGCTCAGGTCCGTGCCGAGCAGGACCGCACCCAGTCCGACCTCGCCGCCAGCCGCGCGTCTCCGCCCTCGAACGGGGCGAGCTCGACAGCGTCACCCTCTCCACTCTGCGCGCCTACGTCAGCGCCCTCGGTGGCAAGCTTCGCATCGTCGCCGACTTCGGCGATCGGGAGTGTCGCCTGACCTGACGCCCACAACGAGGCAATGGGCGCCCGCCTCGGTCGGGAGGTGCGCGCGGCGGCCGAAGGGGTGGGGGCGCCTGTCGCGCAGCCGTGGGGGTGGGTTCCTCCAGAGCGTGGGTGGCGTCGGGCTGCTGATCGTCTGTCAGCGGGCCACCCGGTGGTGGAGGAAGACGACGCCGGAGGGGAAGGTGCGGGTCTCGACGAGTTCGAGGTTCGTCTGGCGCCCCAGCTGGGGGAAGTACGGGGTGCCGCCGCCGACCAGGACCGGGTGGACCCTGACTCGGTATTCGTCGATGAGATCCAGCGCGGCTGCCTCGGCGGCGAGGGTCGCGCCACCGATCCCGATGTTGCCGGGCCCCGGCTCGGCGCGCAGCCGCTCGATCTCCTCCGCGAGGCCCCCGGTGGCCAGGCGGGCGTTGCCCCGCACCTCCGTCAGCGTGGTGGAGAAGACCACTTTGGGAAGCGGCCGCCAGAGGGCGGCGAACTCCTGCTCGGGGATGTCGAGCGCGGGATCCTCGTCGGAAGTCTCCCAGTACAGCATCGTCTCGTACAGCCGCCGTCCCAGCAGGTGGACGCCCAGGTCGCGCACCTCGTCGGTGGCGAAGCGGAAGAGCTCCTCGTCCGGCACCGACCAGTCGAAGCCGCCGTCCGGCCCGACGATGTAGCCGTCCAGTGACATGCTCAACGAATAGGTCACGCTGCGCATCTGGGTACCCTCCTCGCCGACGGCCTCGACCATACGACCACCGGTCGGCCACGTCGCACCTCGTCAGGAGGGGATGAGCGGCAGCCTGGCGACGGTGAAGGTGCCGTGCTGGCTGGTGAAGGACAGGGTGCCGGGGGCGGCGTTCTGCTGCTGCTGGACGCCCGTGATGACGTGGTCGAGCGTGTCGTGGATCCAGACAGGACCGTTGTCGCGCTGGACGGCGAGCCGTCGGGCAGCGGGGAAGACCGCGTAGCGGGAGTCGTTCTGGCTGCCGATCGACGACGGCGTTCCCAGGTCGGCAGGCCACCAGGCGCTCGCGTTCGCCTGGTGGAGCCCGCCCGGCTGTCCACCGAAGGCGGATGACGACGCGGGGGCGGGTGCGTAGACCTGCGTGGTGGCCAGCAGCCTGGCCAGGTCCGCGGCGAGACCACTGACGGTGGCCTGCAGGCTGGCGTTGAACATGTCGCCGATCATCGTCATGCCGCTGGCCATCCACTGGCCGCTGCCGCCCAGCTCGGGGTGGGAGAACTGTGCCATCGTCCCGTTGCCGCGCGCCACCGCCTCCAACAGCGTGCGTACCGCACCGGCGCTCACGCCGTACCTTCGGGCCAGGTCCTCGACGGCATGCTCGCCCTGACTGGTCAGCGGGCGCACGATGTACCTCCCTACCGCAGGCCTTCGAGAGTAACGGGATCAGTCCTGCCTCGACCGAGGATTCGCCCGGGCAGGGCTCACCCTCGCTTCTCGTCACGCAGCGCCCGGAGCGTGTCTCCCAGCGGTTTGTCACGCAGTGCGGCCTTGAGCCGGTCGGCGGACGTGCGCGGCTCGGGTCTGAGCCGTTCGACCGGAAGCCCATCGCGGGTGATGACGACGGTCTTGCCGCGCTCGACGGCCTTGAGGATGGCGGCGAAGCTTCTCGCCGCGTGCGTGGCAGTCGCCGTGATCATGATTGCATACCAGCTGATTTGATCTAGGTGCTGCTGGTGTCGCATCGGCGGGCGGGGCCGCGGCCAGCCCTGCTATCATGATCTCGGGATGTGATATCCATTGACGTGGGGTGGGCTGGTGGCTGACGTTCTTGTACGGGATGTGCCCGACAGTGTTCTTGCCGAGATCGATGCCGCTGCCGCCCGCGTCGGCATCTCGCGGGTGGAGTATCTGCGGCGAACGCTCGCGGCCGAGGCTGCGCGAGCGTCCCACGGTGCCCATGCTCCGCTCGCCCGGGAGGACTGGGCGCGTCTGGGCGATCTGATCTCGGATGTTGCCGACGAGGACGTGATGCGAGGGGCCTGGTCGTGACAGTGGGCTGGCTCATCGACAAGTCGGCGCTGGTCCGCATCCCGGCCCATGTCGACGAGCCCGTCTGGTCCCAAAGGGTCGATCAGGGGCTGGTGCACATCTGTGCGGTCACCTTGCTCGAAGTTGGCTATTCAGCGCGCAACGGGCCGGAACACACCCGGCTGCTGGGCACCCCTCCCCTCGCGCGCATGATCGTCGAGTGGGACATGCCTGACGCGGTGAGCCGGCGTGCCTATGAGGTTCAGGGAATGCTGGCGGCGGCGGGTCATCATCGAGCCCCGAGCATTCCCGACTTGTTGATTGCGGCCGTAGCGGAATCCGCCGGGCTCACTGTCCTGCACTGCGACAAGGACTTCGATCTGATCGCCGACCTCACCAGCCAGCCCCTCTGTCGGCTCTCCTGAGGTCCCCGTCGCCCGGGAGGCGACGGCCGGCGGATGCTGCCGCCACCGCAAGGTCCGATCAGTTCTCTGCGGGTCAGAGCGATCGGGGCGCGAGTCGGCCGGCGACTGCGGCGATCTCGTGGCGCCAGGCGTTGACCTGTGCGTGGGTCGGGCCCATCTCGTACTGGTGGTAATGGCAGCCGAGGCAGACGTGGTGCCAGAGCGCGCTCGCGCGCACGGCTGTCTCCGGCGCGGTGTAGTGGCGCAGGCAGAGCAGCTTCGCGCGCATGGTGGTGCGGGAGAGGCCGGGGATCGCGGCCTCGAGGGTCCGGTCAATGGCGATCTCGAGCGCCGTGCGCAGGGCGAAGGAGGCGCCGCGGTGGCGGGCGGCGGCGGAGGCGTCGAGATGGCCAGCAAGGAGCAGGTCCGCAGTGCGGAGGAGCTCGTCGATGGTCGTGCCGGCGACGTCCGTCGGAGTCATGCGCCGGCCACCGGGCGCCTGCGGACCTTCTCCGCGACGTCCGCCACCTGGTCGACGAATCGATGCGGATCGGGAATCGAGGCACCGCCCACATGGGCGCCGTCCTGGCACTGCCGGACAATGTCGACGGCGTGCCACCCGCCGCATACCGCGGCCAGCTCACGGGCGAGGTCTGCCGTCCGCCCGATGTCCCCGAAGAGGGCGAGCGCCGCGAGCTTGTTGAACCTGTCGGCGTCGGTGAGAGCCGCCTGAAGGGCGTGCTCGTCGCCCCCGCTGCGGTAGTTGCGCACCCAGGCCGCCTCGGTGAAGGCGTTCTCGAGGACGGCGCGGCACAGGCCGGGCAGCACGTGGGTGCGCGCGGCCGGCGGCAGGCTCTGGGTGCTGGCAAGGGCACGCGCATCGGCGAGCGCCTGCTGGACCGGGTCGCTCACCGCCCGAATCCGCACTGTGGACGACTCGCCGCGCTCGACCTCGAGGAACGTGGTGCCCAGTCCCTGGCTCCGGAAGGCTCGCTGCAGACGTGAGTCGTGGGTGAACACGACGACCTGCCGGCGCTGGCCGAGCTCGTGCAGGACCCGGGCGAGCCCGTCGACCTTGGAGGCGTCCATCGACTGCACCGGGTCGTCGATGACGAGGAAGCCGAAGGGGCTGTCGGCCGCGTTGGCCCGCGCCAGGAACAGGGCCAGGGCCAGGGAGTACTGCTCGCCCTGGCTCATCACCGACAGCGCGGAGGCGTCGGCCCCGTCGATGGAGACGTCCATGACCAGCTTGCGGACGCTGGCCCGTTCGGCACCCTTCAGGTGGACCTTCTTCAGGCTGACGTTGCTCTCCTGGCGCAGGTGCTCCCAGATCCGCTGGGCGTCGTCGCCGAAGTCGGCCATCCGCTGCGCCTTCAGATTCGTCGTCACGCCACCGAGCCAGGCGCGGGCCTTTCTCAGCCAGGCGAGCTGCTGTCTGCCCGCCTCGACGGCGCGTGCACGCCCGGTCCAGTCCGCCAGGCGTTCGTAGAGTGGACGCCACCGCTCGTCCCGGGCTGCGAGCTCCGCGGCGGCTTCCCGGCTCGCGGCAGCGCTGGCCTCGGCGACGGCGCGAGCGGCGGGGACGGCCTGTTCGACCAGCACGCCGAGGTCGGCGATCGCTCGGCAGGCGATCCAGGCCTGCCACATGTCAGCGAGTGCGGGCGGGACCTGGGCGGGCTCCTGAACCAGGACGCGAAGCTCCTGCTCGGCTACCCGCAGGTCACGCCGGGCGGTCTCCGCGGCGGCTCCCTCCCGCCGCAGAGCGGCCTCCTGCTCGGCCGCCCGCGCGGCCCACTCGTCGGTGAGCACCTGATCGGTTCCGCATACCGGGCAGGCCTGTGCGCCGCTGTGCCGGGCGCGGTGCGCCAACGCCTGGGCGAGCAGATCGGCACGCTGGCGGGCCTCCTCGGCATCCGTCGTCCGCACACGCTCGACTGCACCGATAGCCGCGGCCAGACGGCTGGCCGCGTCGGCGACCCGACCCGGATCCGGCCCGCGTAGCTGCGCGACGAGACGCAGCTCGGCCTGGCGGTCGTCGTCCGCCGTGGGCAGCGCGGAGAGCAGATGCTCCAGCTCCGCGAGGTTGGGCACCTTGGCCTCGAGGGCGGTTGCGGCCCGCAGCGCGCGGTCCTCGTCGGGCAGCTCGAACAGTGCGTCGAGCAGCCCGGGAACCTCGTCCCGGACGCGCTTCGAGGCGCCGTTCAGCTGGCTTTCCTGCGCCTGGAGATGGCTGTCGACCGCGCTGAGATACCCGAGGCCGAGCACGATGTTGACCGTGTCGTACAACTGCGTCGGCCGGCCGCTGGTGACCTCGCCAAGGTCGCTGTAGGACAGGAACGGCCGGTAGTCGGAGAGCGCCCGCGCCCAGGGGGCGTCGTCGGCGGATGTCCGGCCGTGGCCGGGCCGCCTGAGCTCGGAGATCGACTCCTCGAACGTGTCGCCGGGCCAGGTGCGCGTGAGGGTGCTGCGGCCGCTGTCGCCGCCGATGGCGAGCTTGACCTCGATCGACGGCGCCGCTGCGCCGTGCAGGTTGCGCCACACCTCGCGGCGGTTCCTGTCCGCCCGCTGCCAGCGGGTGTTCGTCCCGGTGAACGCGGTCTCGATGCCCTCCGCGAGGCTGGTCTTGCCGGAACCATTGCGTCCCACGACCAGGTTGACGCCGTCGCCGGGCGTGAGCTTGAGGTGGGCACGGACGCCGATGCCGCGGTAACCGGCGACGTGCACGGAGTCCAGCCGGATCCGTCCGGTCGCGCTTGTCGGCGGGCGTTCCGCCACGTCGAGCGCCTCCTGCAGGAGCGTCCGCACCGGTTCGGCCAGGGTGGCGCGAGCCAGCCGGGCGGCCACCACCTCGGCGACCGGCGTGGGCTGTGCGGACGCGGGCTGCTCGGCAGGGTCTTGTGGTGTGGCCATCCTGGGCTCCCAGGATTCGGAGTGGACAGATGTCGGAACGTCCACCAGCCGAGGCCCCCTGCCGACCATGACGATACGCGCACCCAGCCGATTCAGCCGGCGCCAAATCCGATGTAAGTGAGCTTATCCGTATTCGATACAGTACTGTACGGAGCTGTCCTGAGTTCGCTGACGGGGAGAGTAGCCATGGCAGGACGCCGAGGGTTCGCTGCGGAGCTCCAGCGGGATCTGGCCAGACGCCGTCGCGAGGCGGAGCAGGCGCAGCGCGCGGCGGTCCGGGAGGCTCAGCGGATCGACCGGGAGGCCCAGCGGGCCCTGCGGGAATCGCAGCGTGCCCAGGCCGCGGACGCGCGTGAACGTGCCCGCCTGGTAGTGCAGCAGGGGGAGGCCGAAGCGGCCTCACGCACCGCCCGCGTCGAGCTTCGGGTCGCGGAACTGTTGACCGTGCTCGTGTCGGCGTTGGACACCGCGCCGGGATTTCCCTTCGCCGTCCTCCGGCAGGCGGCGGAGATCGCGCCCTTTGACGCGGGCGGTCTCGACCATGTCGCGTCCCCGCCGCAGTGGCCGGATTTCGAGCCACAGGCCCCGAGCGCCGTCGGTCGGGTCTTCGGTGGGGCCAACCGTTACGAGAAGGCGATGGCGCAGGCACGGGAGGCATTCGCCGCCGCGAGCGCCGAGCATGCCGCCGCCGAGCGTGACCGGATCGCCCGCCTCGCGGCGCGCCAACAGGAATACGCACAGCTGGTCGCGGCCGAGCAGGATCGGGTACGGGACCATAACGCCGGCGTCGATGATCTCGCCGCGGCATTCAACGCGGGTGAGCCGGAGGTCGTCGTCGCGTACATGACCGAGGTGCTGCAGTCGACGGTCTATCCCGACGGATTTCCCCATCGGTACCGGCTGCTCTACCGCCCGGATTCGAAAGACCTTGTCATCGACTACGAACTACCGGCGACGGATATTGTTCCCGAGCATCGGGCGTATCGCTATGTGAAGAAGTCAGGTGAGATCATCCCGGCCGCGCGACCGGTACGCGAGCGGCGGGACCTCTACCGATCGGTGGTCGCGCAGATCGCGTTGCGCACCATGTGGGAGGTTCTCGACGGAGAGAACCGGCGTCGTCGACACCGTGGTGTTCAACGGTCATGTGTCAACGGTGGATCGGGCCACCGGGCAGGCGATCCGACCCTGCCTGGTCAGCGTCAGCGCCACCCGGGAGGTATTCGGCCAGCTCGTTCTCGCCCAGGTCGATCCCACCGAATGCCTCAGGCGGTTGAACGCGCTGGTCTCACCGCATCCCTACGACCTGGAGCCGGTCCGACCCGTCGTCGACTTCGACCTGTCCTCCTACCGGTTTGTCGAGGGAATGGACGCCCTTGCCGACCTGGACGGCCGCCCGAACCTGCTCGACATGTCACCGACCGAGTTCGAGCATCTCGTGCGGCAGCTATTCGAGGCCATGGGCATGAACTCCTGGGTCACCCAGGCATCGCGCGACGACGGTGTTGACGCTGTCGCCACGAATATCGACCCGATTGTCGGCGGGCTGTGCGTCATCCAGGCGAAGCGTTACAGCAATGTCGTCGGTGTGGAGTCGGTTCGCGCGCTCGCCGGCGTCATGGAGGACAAGCGGGCGACAAAGGGAATCATGGTCACCACGTCGTGGTACGGGAAAACGAGCTGGGACTTCGCCAGCCGGCATGGCCGGATCGAGCTCATCGACAGCCCCCGGCTCAAGCATCTCCTGCACGAGCACGTCGGCCTGGACGTCCTCATCCCGCTGAAGCGTCGGCCGCCGTCGCACTGAGCCTGGCGAGGTCGCCGTCAGGCTCGTGAGTCACGTGGGGAGACGAGTGAGGTGGGTGTCCACCGCGGTCGCGTCCGACGGCAGCGCGCAGGCGGGGTCGATATCCCGGCCGAACGGCTGGACGTACGCGCCCCTGCTCGATCAGCCGAGCTCGCCAAGACCAGCGGTATCGCCCGGTTCTCGCTCGGCGTGATCCCGCCGGGGTCTGCTGGGCTCATTGGAGCCTGGGCGCGATATTGGGCAACCCGGCCGCGGCCATCGACTGCTGGTTTGCCTCCCCGAAGGCGAGAGCCGCCTGGATCATCGCGGGATTCGCTGCCACCCAGGCTGCGTGGGCGGCGCAGCGGCGGCGCATGTCCTCGGAGTCGAGCACGCTTTCGACCCAGGAGTTCATCGAGGTGTGGTCGGCCTCGGCGTACCGCTTGACCGCCTCGTAGGCCTCATCGGAGAGCCTGAGCGTGAATGTTCGGGCCAGGCTGATGATGCTGTCAAGATCTGACAGCATCATCCGAAGGTCTGTCGCGGCGGCGGCAGGCGGTCAGGCGCCGGCAAGGAGGTCGAGGCGGCCGAGGAGGTGGGGGGCGTTCGTGGCGCGGGCGTGGTCGCGCGGGTCGGCGAGGGTGGGTGGGGGGACTTCAAGGTTGCGGGCGGCGGGGACGAGGGCGGCCAGGAGGCCCGCGATGGTGGTGATGTCCCGGCGGCTGGTCATCGCCAGGCCGCGGTCCCGGATGGCGGCGCGGCGCAGGTCCGCGTCCTCGCACCAGAGCTGGGCGATGTGGTTCTTCGACAGTTCGAACGAGCCGAGGCGGTACAGCCGGAGCCTGCCCTCGCCGAAACTGGACCGGGGCAGGACCACACGCCACAGGCCGGCGGCGGTCTGCCGCACAGTTCCGGGGCCGTGAGCGAAACGGGCGAGCCAGGCCGTCCAGATGCCCAGCGGGACGCCCGGCTCCTCCGCCTCGATGAGCATGCGGGCTGAGTCGATCTCCCGGCAGACCCCGGCGAGAAAGGGATGCCGGTCGTCGGAGACGGCGGTGTAGGCGAGCAGTCCGTGGGCGGCGGTTTCGATGAGATAGCAGGGCAGATAGCCCTCGGTGGTGCCGAGTTCCTGAATAGGGCCGAGGGCGGCGGGCACGTTGAACTCGGCGCGGTCGGGCCGGGCGGCGAGTTCCGCGACCGCGCCGGGGCGCAGCGGGGTGCCGTCGAACAGGTGGCGGAACCGGGTGTAGCCGGGGGTGCGGTCCTCGGGGACTCTCGGGGTGGGCAGTACCGCGATCTTTCCGTCGTAGTAGGCGCGGGGAAAGGGTCGACCGGTGAACCGCTCGAACATCAGGAGTTGGCGGCTTTCCTTCGTCACATACCGGACGCCGGCCCGCCACGACTCCAGCCCGAGCGGGGTCAGCGCCACCCCCGTGGGGCCGTCGCTGACGGTGAGGTGGCCGATCGCGGCGAGGCAGTCCAGGCAGAGGCGTACGAGCGTGGCCGGCAGGGAGAAGAAGGCGGCGAGTTCGTCGACGGTGCGCAGCCGGCCCTCGGCGACGGCGCGGACGAGGAAATGGTCGAGCACCTCGCACGCCTGCGGATCGTGCACGGACGCGCTGATCTCGACCTGCCACAGCGGCCACAGCACGGGAAACAGCCGCAGCGGGCGGACATCCGGAATCGTCGCCGCGTTCTCCAGGGCCCGCCGGGACGTGAGGTCGATGGCGCGCGCCCTGGTCAGCAGCTCCCCCAGGCCGACGGTGGCGGCATCGGCGAGATGGCGGCGGTCGAGGGTCAGGTCGAGGACGAGGTGTCGGCCTGGTGCGGCCTGCGGGCCGAGAGTGAGTGCCTCGGCGAGGTCAAGCTGGGTGCGCGGATCGGACACCCGGGTGACAACCTCGGCGGTATGACGCACCCGCAGCGGATCCGCCGGTGCGGGTGCGGGGGTACCGCCGGGCGGCTGCAGGGGTGGCCGGTGGGTGGCCGCAGACCGCGCCGGGAGACGACGATGTCCGAACTGAATCGTCGAGAAGTCCGTAGGCATGAATACGGCCTCGTTCCGTTGCCGGGAACCGACACAGGACGTGAGACCCGACTTGGGCCATTTAGTGCGTGCCGTGGATGGCGTCGAGAGCGGCGCGGAGGTCGTCGGGGAGGGGGCCGGCGGCGGTGATGGTGTGGTCGCCGGCCTGGATGGTGATGGTGCGGTAGCGGCGGGCGGTGGTGACGAACTTGCGGAGGGGCCAGCCGGTGGTGTTCTCGATCCAGCGGCTGACGGCGAGGGCGGCGAACACGATGTTCAGGTGTGCTTCGATCGACTCTCGGGTGTGGTGGTAGACAGGTCGGGCGGCGAGGTCGGACTTGCTCATCCGGAAGCTTTTCTCGACGTTGAGGAGCCGGCTGTAGGTGGCGATGACCTGGGCGGGGTCGGGGTTCGGTAGGTTGGTGACGTAGCCCTTGATCCCTGCCAGGGCACGGTTCTTGGCTTCCAGGGTGCGGTTGACGGACTTGTCGGCGCCGGTGAGGCGCACGTATCGGTTGCGTTTGACCGGGGTCCTGCCTGCGACGGCGTTCTCGGCCTTGGTGACCTGCTGGTCGATTCCCCGCAGGGTGCGTCGGGCCCGGTCGGCCTTGTACTGGTAGATGAACGTGTGGTCACGGCGGTGATCGGTCGGGCCAGCGGGCCAGGGTTGGACGAAGACGTGCCCGTCGGGGATCTCGCGGTCCGGGTGCTGTTCGCGCCACGTGCGGATCAGGTAGGGGACGTCGGGGACGCGGGCGCCGAGGATGAACGACAGCCCGGCCGCCTCGATGGCCTGCTTGTTCGCCTCGGAGACCATGCCGGCGTCCGCCACAACCGTCACCTCGGACAGGTCGTGGGCCTGCAGAAAGCCGGTCAGGACAGGCAGCATCGTGGTGGTCTCGGCCCGGTTGCCCTCGAACGCGTGGACCATCAGCGGGAAGCCCGCGCCGTCGGTGAGCAGGCCGACGGTGATCTGCGGTTCGAGGCGTCGTTCCTTGGAGTTATGCCGAGTTCGACATAACTCCAATTATGTGAAGCGATCGGTTATGTGAGGCCGGTGCCGCTGGTCACGGCGTGGGGATGTGCCCACCGGCTTCGCATAACGTTCAGGCGATGGTGGTCAAGAACGCGAGGAGGTCGTTCCTGGTGGCGTCGTCGAAGTGGGTGCTGAGGACGATGTTGCGTGCGGCTTTCTCGATGGCGACGCGCTTGAGTTCGGGGTTGGTCTTGGCGTAGATCCCAGTCGTGGTCACTTTGAAGTGGGCCCCACGCGGATTTCTCCTGCTGCGATCTATGACGGCCCTTGAAATATTTAGGTCCCGTTCGGGCGTACGTGTTCGAAGATGACGTCCTCGACCTCCCGAAGCTCTTGTTCGATGGCCTCGGCGAGGTTTGGGTTGTCGATGATGACGCCGAATTCCAGGTTCGCGTTCTCAGCGCTCCAGGAGAAGTTCGCGCTGGTGACGAGCAGGAACCTGTGGTCGATCGACAGGAACTTCGCGTGGTTGCGCACCTGATGGCCATCGAAACGCTTCGTCCGAAGGGTCAGACCTGGGTGCAGGTGCGCCGCGACCTCGACCGTTGTCGGTGACCCTGATCGCCGTCGTCCGGTATCAGCGGCGGCCGTGTCGATGTAGACCTTCAGTATGATCTCGGGTCGCTCGGCCGCTCGCCGCAGTGCCTTCCACAGGCCCGATGATCGCTGGAATTTGAACGTCGAGCAGACGATCGAGTATCTCGCGCTGTTCACCAGGTACGTCACCGACTGCGTAAGCCGTCCGTGCTGGGCCAGGTGGCCCGGCATCATCCAAAGCGGGTCCACGGTCGTCGGCGCCGACCGTGCGCCTTCGATCGCGCGCAGCACGGCGATCATGGCCGCCTGGTCGATGCCTGACAGCAGGAGGCGGATTTCCGCCCGGCGGCCGGCCGGCACGACGCGCAGTGATGCGGTGAGCGTGTCGTCGTCTGCCAGGTGGTCCGCGATCTCCCGCGCCTCGCTCCCGGTCAGCAGCACGCCGAGCTTCCTGGCCGGGTCATCAGAAGAACCCAAGGGAGCTTCCTGGGAGGTCGATGAGGAACCGCCGGTCCAGGAACCGGTTGGCCCGCTCGCACGACGTCTCGGAGGCCATTACGCAGCAGTGGCATGCCGCGCCGTGCAGGAAGTCCTCCGGGTCGGCGGGAGTGCGGCGCGCGCAGATCGGATCCGAACCGCCGCCGTCGGAGGAGGAGCAGATCGCCGCGCTTGGCGACTGGGATCCGGTCGATCTGCTCGTCCCGGAGTGGCGGTACCTGCTCGACGACCCGCTCGGAGACCGGCATGAGGACAAGGCCAGCGGCCTGAAGCGCATGACCCGACTGCCTGCGGACCGCCCCTCACGACAGCTCGTCCGTAAGGCGCGTTCATTTATCCTCCGTAGCCCGCTGCGTGCCCATCGAAAGCGGTCGAGGAGGAAGCATAGCGAGGGCTTGGGGGGACGGTCAGCGTTCTGGGGTGGCGAGAATCTTGAAGAGCATGGTGTTGACATCGGTCAGGGTCTGCGTATCGACGCGCCCGACAGAGGCGTCGAGCCTGGTCTTCGGCACGAAGGTGACCAGACCCATGACCGCCCAGCGGCCCGCGCCGAGGTCGACACAGAAGCCTTCGTCCGTGGCCTGCTCGACAACGAGAGCGGCCAGCACGGTGGGCTCCGCGGCGATCTCGTTATAGACCGTTGAGCTGATTATCAGCACTTCGCGCGGTGCGCCCTGGGTGTGCGTGGTCCAGATCTCGCCGCGGCGCGGTGGGCTCACTCGCTGGTGCGCGCGATGTTGGGCAACCCGGCTGCGGCCATCGACTGCTGGTTTTCCTCGCCGAATGCGAGGGCTGCCTGGATCACCGCGGGATTCGCCGTCACCCAGGCGGCGTGCGCGGCGCAGCGGCGGCGCATGTCCTCGGAATCGAGGACGCTCTCGACCCAGGCGTTCATCGAGGTGTGGTCGGCCTCCGCGTACCGCTTGACCGCCTCGTAGGCCTCGTCGGAGAGCCGGAGCGTGAGCGTTCGGGACATGCAGGCGATGCTATCAAGATCTGATAGCACCATGTGCGGGCTATGCGGGTCAGGCGCCGGCGAGGAGGTCGAGGCGGCCGAGCATGTGGGGGGCGCCGGTGGCGCGGGCGTGGGCGCGCAGGTCGGCGAGGGTGGGTGGGGGGACCTCCAGGGAGCGGGCGGCGGGGGCGACG
>Ga0105248_10003095_pt1 | contig 18443 bp, 22 predicted proteins | sample KBSS34metaG_FD_81524 | JGI IMG/M metagenome (GOLD analysis project Ga0105248, IMG submission 81524) | Switchgrass rhizosphere microbial communities from Kellogg Biological Station, Michigan, USA - KBS S3-4 metaG | ecosystem: Host-associated > Plants > Roots > Rhizosphere > Soil | place... | reverse complement strand
GCCTGCACGGCGTCGCGCGCGTCGAAGGTCTCGATCGCCAGCTCGAACCGCTCGGCCTCGATCTTCGACATGTCGAGCACGTCGTTGATCAGCTCCAGCAGATGCGCGCCGGATTCGTGGATCAGGTCGGCGTAGTCGGCGTAACGGTCCGAGATCGGACCGAACAGCCGCTGCCGCATGATGTCCGAGAAGCCCATGATCGCATTGAGCGGCGTGCGCAGCTCGTGGCTCATGTTGGCGAGGAACCGGCTCTTGCCGGCGTTCTGCTGTTCGGCCGAGACGCGCGCGGCCTCGAGCTCGGCTTCGCGCGCCCGCTGCGCCCGTCCGTCGCGCACGGCGCCGACGATGCGAATGGAGCTCATCCGCCGCAAGGAAAGCTCCCACCAGCCCTCGGCGTCGTGCGCCGGGCGAAAGGCGATCGCCGAAGACCCTTCGCTCACCGCCCGTTGCAGCGCCTCTTCGACCTTCGGCCGGTCGTCGGCCTGCACGTAATCGCCGAGGTTGCGGTCGATCAGGTCGCGCGTGCGCCAGCCGGGCGGGGGTTGCCCAAAGGCTTCGAGGATGCGTCCGCCAGGGTAGAGGTCCAGCAGCATCTGCGGCTGGTTGTCGAGCACTTCGAGCAGACCGGTCTCCACGTTGTCGCGCGCGCGCCGGTCGCGCGTCGCTTCGGCGTGTAGCACGACCATCGCCACGCCCAGGGCCAGCGCCACGCCGCACAGCGCCGCCAGGCTGAGCCAGACGGCGGCGGCGGCGGGAGGCGCAGGCAGGGGCAGCAGGGCGGAACTCAGCGCCGTCACCGCCGCGGCGGTCAGCGCCCCCGCTGCGCCCAGCGGCAGCAGATCAGGCTTGCGGAACGCCGCCGCGGCGGCCAGGGGCGTCAGGCACCAGGCGGCGAGAGGTCCCGAGGCCCCGCCCGTCATCAGCACGGCGGCGATGGCCGCCAGGGTCCAGACGAGCAAAGCGGTGGTGCGGGCGCGCTCGCCGGCGGCGGCCAGCACCGCCCCGGCGAGGCCAGCTACCAGGCCGACAGCCAAGGGCGCGAGGTCGGGCCCCATCGCCAGCCGATCTGCGGCGACCAGTCCGGCGCCCGTCGCGGCGACGCCGGCCGCCCAGGCCAGGTGCCAGCCGACCGCAAAGCCGGCGCCGACCGTGCGGCGTCTGGACTTCAGCGTCGGCCGCCGGGAGCGGCGGATGGCGTTCAAGGCTTTTGCACCCGTTTATAATCCTCCGTCGACACAGCGTAGCGCCTGAGGTGAGTCCGGTTAAGACCGCTCGCCTCAGAAGCGACCGAAACCTTCACCCACGCGACAGAGGAAACCAAATCGTAAGCGCAAATCGGCAAGCTGGACGCCCCAGAATGGAGGCCCCGCGCCTCGATATGCTTCCAGCTGCCCGCCAAGACGATGCGCCGACGCCATTCGCCGCTGAGAGCGCGCCCGACGTCCAGACCAGATCTTTCCTGCGTGTAGTCAGCCATGAGCTGCGTACGCCGCTGAATTCTATACTCGGCTTCTCCGAAATCCTTGCGTCGGAGCTCTATGGACCGCTGGGCTGCGACCAATACCGACAATACGCCGAGATCATACGCAGCAGCGGGGACAAGCTGCTGAAACTTGTGAACCAGGTCGTCGAAATCGCTCGCCTCCAGACCGGCGACATCCAGTTCGACATTCGCACCGAGCCCTTGGCGCCGATTTTTCAGGCCCTCGGCGATGGCCTGCAGGCGACGCTCGCCGCGCGGCGCCTGCGACTCCAAGTCGCCCCCTGCGGCGATATGGAGGCGCGGTTTGACCGCCAGTCCCTGAGTTGCGTGCTGACGAACCTCTTGCAGAACGCCGTGACCTTTTCGCCGGACGGCGGCGCCATCACCGTGTCTGCGAGGCCCCTCGCCGACCGGCTGGAGATCGTCGTCGCCAACCAAGGAGACGGCGTCGACCCGGAGGAGCTGCCGCGCCTGCTTCGTCCCTTCGAACAGGGTTCGAACGCCCTGACGCGCCAGGGCGCGGGCGCCGGCCTGGGCTTGGCGATCTGCGACCTCACCTGCCGGGCGATAGGCGGTCAGCTGAAATTGGTCTCCGCGCGCGGCGAAGGATTCGCCGCCCATATCGTGCTGCCGACGGGCTAAGCCCGTTGCGGAGCGCGCCTCGCGCCCTTAAGTCGCAACTGGTATGAGCGCCATCGAAGAGACCCTGGAAGACCTCGCCGCCGAGTTCGACGTGCTCGGCGATTGGGAGGAGCGCTACAGGTACGTCATCGACCTGGGTCGTGAACTTTCGCCTCTGAGCGATTCCGAGCGCAGCGACGCCAACAAGGTGCGCGGCTGTGCGAGCCAGGTCTGGCTGGTCACCGAACCGCAGGCGGAGGGAACCCTGGGGTTTCGCGGCGATTCCGACGCCCACATCGTCCGCGGCCTGATCGCAGTTCTGCTGCGGCTCTATGCCGGCCGCCGGCCGCAGGAAATCCTCGCCTTCGACGCCAAGGCCGCGTTCGAGAAACTCGGCCTGCCGAGCGCCTTGTCGGCGCAGCGCTCCAACGGCCTGGCCTCGATGGTCACTCGCATCCGTCGCGATGCGGAATACGCCGCGGCCGGAGCGGCGGCCGTCTAGGCCGCGCGGATTCCCGTCGTCGTCGCCTGGCTCATGCCGAGCAGAACGTCGAAGCCCAGGATCATGTCGACGTCGCGGCCATTGCTGGCCAGGGGCAACCGAAGCCAGAGGATCGACAGGTGCGCGGCGCCGCGCCAAGCGAGGTTGTGGGCGCCAACGGACGGGCGCCGCTCCTCGACAACCTGGGCGAGTTCGGAGCGCCAGTAGTCGATCGCCGAACCGGAATAGATTTCACCGAACCGGCGGCCGGTGATCTCGCGGCCGTAGACCCCGTAGAGTCCGGTGCCGGCCAGGCGCATGCGGAAATCGAGCGGTTCAGCCAGCACGTCGATCAGGCTGACGGTCGGCAGGTGACGCTTGAAACGGCCGGGATCGATGTCGCGTCGTCCAGGCAGCCGTCCGACCGCCCGCAAGGAGGCCCAATAGGCGAACAGTTCTTCGTGCGCTCGGGCCGCCGCGGCGGGGGCCCCGATCTGCGCCGCCATCTTCAGATTCCTTAACAACTGCTTGGAATCATAACGATTCGTTTATCGCCTAAAGCGCGAATCGGCGGCAAGCTAAAATTGTGGCGAAGAGATGATTTATCCACCGCCCGACAGATCTTCGGGCAAACAAAAACGCCCGCCGGATCGGCGGGCGTTTTCCTGTTTCGGCCAGGCCGGAGGCGCTTAGCGCTTCTTGCGCGGAGCCTGACGGCCGCCTTGACCCAGACCCATCTGCTTGGCCAGATCCGAACGCGCCTTGGCGTAGTTCGGAGCGACCATCGGATAGTCCTTCGGCAGGCTCCATTTCGCCCGATACTCCTCCGGGCTCATGTTGTACTTAGTGCGCAGGTGCCGCTTCAGCGACTTGAACTTGCGCCCATCCTCGAGGCAGATCAGATAGTCCGGAGTGATCGAGCGACGAACCGGCACCGCAGGCTCCTTCGGAGCCACTTCCGGCGCTTCCTGGCCCGCCGAAACCCCGGCGAGGGCGCGATGGACGCTTTGGATCAGGCCCGGCAGGTCCGCCGCCGCGACCGAATTGTTCCCCACGTAGGCGGAGACGATATCCGCCGTCATCTCGATGACTTCTGACTTGTCGTCCATTCTTGTCATTCCATTGGATCTGCGAACCATAGGTCGCAGATGCGATTCACATCATCAGTAGCGGGTCCTAACGGGAACTGAGCTCAAGCACAAGCACAAGGATGATTATTGTGCCCGAATTCACCTGACCCGTCGCCACAATAAAACGAGATCACTCGCCGAAGCTGACGTCCAATGCACCTTGCACGAACAACGTCAGGTGATGCGGCTAAGCGACCCGACGAATGGATCCGAAGCTCAGGCGCGCGCTCCTATCCCAGATCTCCCGAAGAACATTTGACAGAGCTCGGCAAATGCGCGCGCTCGCTTCTCGGTACAGGACTCGCATCGCGCCTCGCTCCGACTTTGACCCAAGCCGGCGCCAGCGCTCCCCGGGCAGGGCGACGCAGGTCGAACGAAGAAGGTCGAGTTCACGGATTCGCTGGGCCGCCGATCAGCATGGCGGCCCTGCGGCCTGCAGGCCGAGGCTGAGCACATTGGAGCGAGGCCAAGCCCGCCGGTCGCACAGCCGTCAAGGCCTACGCCGCCCGCGCGATCGCACATTCGATCGAATCGCTTCCAGGCCCACCTCGACAGGCGCGCGCGCTCCGGCGGTTCAGTTCGGCGTCGCCGCCTCCTCCGCCGACGCCGCCCGCGCGCCGGTCACCGGCTCGCTGGCGGCGATCGTCACCGGCGCGGACGGATTGTCCAGCAGGTCGATCGTCTCGCGGATGTATTTGGCGTGGGTGACGATGCCGATCTCCAGCCGCTCGTTGTTGAGTTCGACCTGCTGGGTCAACAGGCCGGCGATGAACTCGACGTCCTGCGGCGGCTGCGTGGCGTCGCCCGGGGCGCGTCGTCCATCATTGTGCATGAAGACCGGGCCGCCCGAATTGCCGGGAAACACCGAAAAGTCGAGCAGGAAGGTCGGGAAGATCTTGGCCGGCGCGACAGGATAGGAGGCGATCCGGCCGGAGCGCAGGATCGGGAAGCCCGCCTGGTTGGCCGCCAGGCCGCGCGGGAAGCCCAGCGCCATCAGTTCGTCACCGGCCTCCACCCGGTAGTGGGTGAACGTATCGTCCGAAGCGAGATAATCCTTCGGGATCGCCGCCTTGGCGAATTCCGGCGGCGCGGAGATCACGATCGCGGCGACGTCGCGCGCCGGGTGATGCGTCCACAGCTCATGTCCGCCCGCGTCGCGAATGTTCAGCGGCTGGGGCGAATAGCTCCAGCTGCCGTCCGCATTTTCCACGCGGTAGCCGATGCGGGCGACCTGGCCCGGCATCATGCGAAACACATGGTTGGCCGTAACCAGCACCGTCCGCGGCCGCCCGTCGGGGGCCGTATCAGCAATAAGAAATCCCGTGCCGACCGTGCGCGTGCCGTTGCCGAGCGGCTGCTCTAGCTGAACCGTCGCGTGCATCAGTTCGACGGAGAGATCCACGTTCATGGGGAACCCCGACGACTGTAGAAGAATTTAAACCCTTCGCGTCTTTGCGCGATCTCGATGCGAGCTCAGTGAAATCAGAGTCCGGGGGCCGCGCCAAGAAAAGAGCGCGTGAGGAGGTTGCGCCCAAGCGACGCGGGGGCGCCCCGATCTCGCCCCAAAGCGCCCCATTGCCACGCGGCGCCTTGAGCCCCTGCGCCGCACAGCGCATTTAGGGCCATGACCTCGCTTGCCCCGCCCCTCGTCCCGCCCGTCGCCGCCAAGATTCCCAAGCGGAGCGAACAGCTTGGCCGCGTCCGCGTCGACGACTACGCCTGGATGAAGGACGAGAACTGGCAGCAGGTGCTGCGAGATCCGAAGTCCCTGTGCGCCGACGTCCGCAACCATCTGGAAGCGGAGAACGCCTACACCAAGGCCATGCTCGCCTCGACGGAAGGTCTGCAGGCCGAACTGTTCGCTGAAATGAAGGGGCGCATCAAGGAAGACGACGCGTCGGTTCCAGCGCCCGACGGCCAGTGGGAATACTATTCCCGCTATGAAATCGGCGCCGAACATCCGATCCATGCCCGGCGGCCGCGCGGCGCGGACCAGGGCGAGGAGATCCTGCTCGACGAGGACGCGCTGGCCAAGGACAAGGCCTATTTCCAGGTCGGCGCGGCGAGCCACAGCCCGGACCACGCGCTGTTCGCTTGGGCGGCGGACGAACAAGGCTCCGAATATTTCACCATTCGCGTGAAGGACCTTGCCTCGGGCCAGGAGATCGCCACGCCCATCGAGAGCGCCTACGGCGATTTCGCCTTCTCCCCCGATAGCCAGCATCTCTTCTGGATCTGGCGCGACGAGAATGCACGCCCCGCCAAGATCTTCCGCCGGCCCGCGCGGGGCGGCGAGGACGTGCTCGTCTATGAAGAGACCGACGAGGGCATGTTCCTGGGGCTCGCAACCGCCTCCGACCACAGCCACGTGCTGATCCACGTCGGCAACCAGGAGACGACGGAACTGTGGCTCATACCGGCCGGCGATCCGACCGCAACCCCGGTCGTCGCCGAGCCCCGCCGCGTCGGCGTCAAGTACGAGCTCGACCACTGGACCGACCGCTGGGTGATCCGCACCAACGACGACGGCGCAGTCGATTTCAAGCTCTGCGTCTCCGACGCCGCGGTCCCCGCCAGGACCAGCTGGCGCGACTGGATCGCCCACCAGCCAGGCCGCTACATCACCGGCTTCGCCGCCTATGCGGACCATCTCGTCCGCGCCGAGCGGGTCAACGCCCTGGACCGCCTGGTGGTCACCGCCCGCGACGGCCGCACTCACGAGATCGCCTTCGACGAAGACGCCTACGCCCTGCACCTCGAGAGCGGCTACGAGTACGAGACCACCGCCACCCGCTTCGTCTACCAGTCGCCGACCACGCCGCGGCAGTGGTTCGACTACGACCTGGAGAGCCGCACCCGCACCCTGCGCAAGACCCAGGAAATCCCCTCCGGCCACGATCCGGCGCGCTATGTGGCGCGACGCCTTTACGCCACGGCCGCGGACGGCCAGCAGGTGCCGGTCACCGTGCTGATGCTGAAGGACACGCCGCTCGACGGCTCCGCGCCGGTGCTGCTCTACGGCTACGGCTCCTACGGCCACGCCATGGAGCCGAGCTTCTCGATCCGCAATCTCAGTCTCGTCGACCGCGGTTGGATCTGGGCGGTCGCGCATATCCGCGGCGGCTCGGACAAGGGCTGGGGCTGGTTCCTGGATGGCCGTCGCGAGACCAAGACCAACACCTTCACCGACTTCATCGCCTGCGCCGAACATCTGATCGCCGAAGGCTACGGGACGAAGGGCCGGATCGCGGCCTACGGCGGCTCGGCCGGCGGCATGCTGATGGGCGCCGTCGCCAACCTGCGGGCGGATCTCTGGGGCGGGATCGTCGCCGCCGTACCCTTCGTCGACGTGCTCAACACCATGAGCGACACCACCCTGCCGCTGACCCCGCCCGAATGGCCCGAATGGGGCAATCCGATCGAGGACGCCCAGGCCTACGACCGCATCGCCAGCTACAGCCCCTACGACCAGGTGAAGCCGCAAGCCTATCCGCCCGTGCTCGCCACCGGCGGTCTCTCCGACCCCCGCGTGACCTATTGGGAGCCCGCGAAATGGGTCGCCAAGTTGCGCGAACACACCACCGGCGAAGCCCCGATTCTGCTGAAGATCAACATGGACGCCGGTCATGGCGGCGCGTCCGGCCGCTTCGACTTCCTGAAAGAGATCGCGCTCGACTACGCCTTCGCCATCTGGGCCGTCGACAAGGACTGGCGGACTGCATGACCCCGCCGTTGATCCGCCCCGCCGTCGCCGCCGACGCCGCGGCGTTGGCCGCCATCTACGGCCACCATGTCCTGCACGGCTTCGGCACCTTCGAGGAGGTTCCCCCCTCAGCGGCCGAGATGGATCAACGTCGCCTCGCCGTCGTCGAGCACGGCCTGCCCTGGCTCGTCGCCGAGGACGCCGGGCGGGTGGCAGGCTTCGCCTACGCCGCCCCGTTCCGGCCACGCGCCGCCTACCGCTACACCGTCGAGGACAGCATCTATCTCGCGCCCGAGGCCGTCGGGCGCGGCCTGGGCCGCGCCCTCCTTTCCGCAGTCCTGGAGGCCTGCGAAGCCGCTGGCCTGCGCCAGGTCGTCGCCGTGATCGGCGATTCCCGGAACGCCGCCTCGATCGGCCTGCACCGCGCCCTCGGCTTCGCGCCCGCCGGCGTCGGCGGCAGCGTCGGCTTCAAGCACGGTCGCTGGGTCGACATCGTCTGGATGCAGAAGGCGCTGAACGGCGGCGCTGCGAGCCCGCCCACGGCGCCGGGACTGACGCTCACCGGCCACTGAAACCGCTCACCGGCCCCAACCGCCCGCGCCCCCCACCCGGACCGCCGCCCAGAGCAGGCCGCGTTTCCAGGCGGGCACGCCCAGCGCCTTCAGAGCCTCGCGAAAGATCCCGTCGGCCTGAGCCCGGCTGTAGCGGCCCTCGAGCCCGCGGGTCGCGTACAGGTAGTCGTGCACCACCGCCGCCCTCGCCCCATCGCCAAGCGGCGGCTCCAAATTCCAGAATCCCCAAGGCACCGAGGCGAAGTCGGTGACGAAGCCCGCAGGAACCTGGATCACCTCCGCCCCCGGCCGCCCGCTCGGCCGATAGCTGAACCCCTGCAGCAGCTGGGCGGTCACCCGCCCGTCGCGCTCGCCGTCGAGGATCTGCACGGCCAGCGGATCGGCAAAGGCGCTCATGCCGGCCGCCGCAGGAAGGCGCCGACGATGAGCTCGGCCAGCCCCAGCCCAAGCGACACCTGCGCCTGCGTCCGCGCACCGGCGCGCGAAACCGCGAAGATCGCCGGCTGCGCCTGGTAGAGGCCGGCCAGAATGTCGGTGATCACGCCGGCGGCGCGCGAGGGGTGAACGTCCGGATGGGCCTGCACGGTCTGGACGACGCTGCTGACCAGCTTGGTTGCGTCGACGGCCGTCGACACGCTGGCAGCCTGGTCGGCGGTCACGACCGGCGCATCGGAAGTCGTTTCTGTCATGGATGTCTCCTTTTTGAAAATGTCGGGTCGAGAGGGCCAGCGCCGCAGCAGCCGGCGGTCGACGAACCACACCAGGATCAGACCCGCGAAGAGCGGTGCGCCGGCATAGGGCGCCGTGCCCGGCGCGCCTCTCATGCGCAGCCCCCGGCCAGCAGGGCGTCCTGGAAACGCAAGGCGTAGTCGGCGAGCAGGCCCGCGCGGTCCTGCCCATTGACCACCCGCCGCGCGGCGATGAACTGCCGGCGCGTCGCGCGGCCGCCGAGCGGCAGCACGTCGGCCAGCCGCCGCCCCGAGAACCATCCCTCGCGCATTCCCCGCTCGAGGATCTCGGCCGCCGTCGCCGGATCCAGCGCATGGTCCGGCGCGTCGAGCACCCCAGCGCGGAGATAGTTCGCCCGCCCCGTCAGCTGGACGTAGCCCCGGCCGCAGAACATGCAGCCGTCCCCGGTCTCGGTGTTTCCGAGCCGCGCCGCCACCGCGGGCCGCAGCCCTTCGGGGTCGTACATCCGCATGAAATAGGCCGCCCCGCCCTGCTCCACGACCGGCTGCATCGTGTGCGCGGTCTCATGGTAGGCGGTCGCCAGCCCGTAGGCCGTCCAGCTCAGCGGCCAGCCCGCACAGGCGCTCAGGATGACGTTGCAGCCGTCGACTTCTTCCTGGCTCAGCGCAGGCCCGAGCAGGCCCGTGCGCACAGCCGCAAAGAACCGCTCCGGACGAGGAGGGATCATGCAGGACTCCAGATTGTTGGGAACAGAAGGATGCTGGGCGGTGAGGGGGCGGCTGCGTTGGCGCTTAAGGTAGGATTTGTTGACGCGCGTACGTCACCGCAGGGCGTCGGACGGCGAGCGCCACAGCCGAAGGCTCCTACCAGGGCCGTCGATCAGTCAATGAGATGAAAAAGAGCGGCCAGGTGATAAAATCACGCCAGAGCGAGACCGGAAGAGCTTGTCCGCCAATGTCTAGATGAAACGCGGGGCCGACCTTGGATCGTTGGGCGAAATTTTTGGCGTATTAACGAGATCGTTCACCAAACTATTCAGGTCGCACGGCGATTTCATACACTATGCGAATGTTCCGCGGACGCCCGTTAACCGAAGCGGCGTAGGCGGCCAGCTCAACAAAGCTGCGCGCCGACTGTGCGCTGATCCGGAGTGCGTCTGGAGCCAGCCAATCGACCTTCAGACCCTCCACCTTGTCCGCCCGGAAAATCGGATCTCCCTTGGCCGACGCGCCCGTCGGACGCACGTAGACCTCCGAGGGGGTCGCCACGGTCGCATCCGTCTCGCGAAGCGCCACGACGGCGTCTAACGCTCCGCTGGGATCGCGGACACGGCTAATCTCGCTGATCTTCGGCGAACAGGCGGCGAGAAGAATCACCGCCAACCCTATCGACCCGATTACCTGCCCTTGCCTGCGCATCCGTTCGCCCAATATTGCATCCCCGCATTGATCATTGCCTGAACATGAGGATCATCGCCATAGGGAGCCGCACCGAGAGGGCCGCCCCAGGCGGGATTCGACGTGTTCGCCCGCCTTTGCGCGTATCCCGCCATGCGCCTGGCGACCTCGGCTGGAAACCCGAAGGAGGCGGCCGTCGCTCCATAGTTGAAGTTGCCAAAATCCTGATACTGTTTGCCCCGTTGCTTATAGTCCCACGGGCCGTGGTTTCGGACCTGGTTGTAAAACCAGAATGGATCGACGGACGCCTTCGAGCGCCTGATGTTGTCGCCGAGCGACACGTTGGGCGGAGCCAGCGGAACAACAGGACAAGTCGGCGCCGCGGCCTCACCCGTAGGTTTGCCGTCGCCGACAAGATGTCCTCCAAACGGAGGCCGCCGCGCTGATGTCCCAGCACGAGAGCGACCCGCTCTTTCCAAAAGATCGTCTAGCCAATCGGCCATTTGGCCTCCTTGTTCTGCTACTCCCGCACCGCGCGCACGCGCCGGGCCGGGACGACTGTGCCCGTCAGCAGGTTTTTGATGTCGTGGCCGAGCTCTTTGACGAGCTCTTCCATCGCCGCGAAGCGGCTGTTGAGGACCGCCAGCTCCTTCTTGCAGTCGCCGTCGCTCGACTGCTCGCGAAGCGCCTTTACGTCGCGGAACAGGCCGCCCAGCACGAAGGCGATCGCGCCGGCTTGCACGAAGATCACGAAGGCGAGCGCGGCCAGCGCGATCCAGGCGGATGCGTCCATCGGTTCAGACTTTCGGATTGGAGTTTGAAGGAAGCCGCGCCGTCGCCACCCTCGCCGCAGCCATGCTAGGCAGCGGGGCATGAGCAACGTCCTGCAGCGCGCCATCGACGCCCACCAGCGCGGCGACCTCGCCGACGCGCAGCGGCTCTACGAACAGACCCTCGGGGTGGCGAAACACAACCTCGCCGTTCTGCACGAGCAGCGCGGCGAGTACGGCGAGGCCATCCGCCTGTTCCGCGAGGCGCTGGCCGCCGACCCCGGCCGCGACGAGAGCGCCGCCACGCTCTCGCTGACCCTGCTGCGCGAAGGCCGCTACGCCGAGGCCTGGCCGCTGCACGAACGCCGACGTTCGCTCGCGCGCCTGAAGATCCCCGCCATGAAACCGGATTGGCCCGAATGGCGCGGCGAGGACCTCGCCGGCGAGCGGCTGGCGGTGATCGGCGAACAGGGCTTCGGCGACCAGATCATGTTCGCCCGCTTCCTGGCGCCGCTCCGCGCCCTGGGCGCCGAGGTGAGCTTCGTCTGCGCCAAGGAGCTCGTCACCCTGCTGGGCGGCTGCGCCAGCATCAGGCGCAAGGACTTCGACCTCTGGTGCTACCAGCTGAGCCTGCCGTTCTGCCTGGGGGTGACGCTCGAGACCTTGCCGCCCCCCGTCGTTCTTCCGGTCGCCCGGCGCGGCGGCGGCGGGGTGGGCGTCATGCCCACCGGCAATGCCAGCTATCTCAAGAACGCCCACCGCACCCCGCCCGAGGCGATCCAGCAGGCGATGCTGGCGCTAGGCCGCGACCTGCGGCCGGAGGCGACCGGCGCCGGGGACTTCCTGGAAAGCGCCGAGATCGTCGCCGGCCTCGACCTGGTCATCACCATCGACACCGCCATGGCCCATCTGGCCGGCTCGCTCGGCGTCCCGACCTGGGTCCTGCTGCCGGCGATAGACGCCGACTGGCGCTGGCTGCACGGCCGCGCCGACAGCCCCTGGTATCCGTCCGTCCAACTGTTCCGTCAGCCGACACCCGGCGATTGGGCGGGGGCCCTAGCTTCTATGAAGGAAGCAATTCCTCGAGTATGAGCGCCTCACCACCCTTTCAGTCCCTTCGCCATCGACGCGATCTGCATCACCTGGCTTAGCGCGTCCAGCACGCTACCGGTCTGCTTCGTCACCCCGTCCGTCACCTCCCCGTGCAGCAGCGACAGCGGCAGCCCGCCGTAGTTGCCGGCAAGCGACGACATCGTGCTGAGCGGCGCCGCCGCCTGCTGCTGGGCGATCTGCCGCCACATGTCGCCGATCTGAGACTGGGCGTCCACGTCGGCGAGCGCGGTCTGGTTTTGCGTATTCGCCGCGTCAACTAGGTCGCGTCCCGCCGTCTGCCGCTGGGTGGCGTTGAACTGCCGGGCCTGGTTGAACGCCGCCATATTAGCCAGCTGCGCCTGCTGCCGGCGATCGGCGTCGAAGTTCGCCAGGTTGGCGCCGGTCTGGAAGCTCTGGTCGTGCAACTGCGCCGACAACGTGCCGCGCCCGCGATTGATGGCGTCGTTGCTGAGCGCCGTCTGGATCGACCCGCCGGAGCCGCCGAACGTCTCGTCGTTGGCCAGGGCCAGCTGGTTCTGCGCCCGGGTCTGGCCGGCGCCGAAATCATAGTCGGCCAGCGAAGTGTCGACCACCTGCTGGGCGTAGGGGCTCATATAGGCCGACAGGTTGGGCAGGATGCTGTTGGGCCTCACCGTGGCCGGATCATAGGACCCCGCGCCGTCCGCCAGCCCGTGGAACAGGCTCTTGGCGCTGTCGTAGCTCGCATTGTCCGGCGTCAGCCCGCCCGCCGTCGTATAGGCTTGGCTCTGCAGCCCGTTCGGCCCCGCCACGAAGCTGTAGGGATCCACCTTTGAGAGGTCGGTGATCCGGCCGGCCAGGGTGTTGAGTTGCGGCTCGAGCCAGGTTGGATTGGTCGGCGTGGTCGTCTGGTGCGTCGTCGTCTTCTTGCTGGAAAATCCCATCACAGCGCCTTTCTGAGCGTGACCGACCAGGGTCGGTATCCAATGTCCTTGAGCGCCCGCGCCCAGCCGCCGCGGCCTTCCACGAGCATTTCGGCGCAGCCCTGCCCGCGCGCCCAGGCGTCGAGCCTGGGGACCGCCGCGAGGATCGCCTCCAGCGTTCCGGCGGCCCACATGACCTGGCAGGCGCGCGCCGCGGGGTAGTCCGCGAGCTCCACCACGAAACAGCAATCCGGCAGGGTCAGCAGATGGGCGCGACCTTCGACCAGGCTGCGTTCGATGCTCTCCATCGTGTGGTGGGATCCATCGACGGCAGTGGCGATCCGGTCGCGCCAGACCTCCCAGCCGCTCACCCCTTGCGCCCCCGAGGGCTGGCGTCCACCACCAGCCGGCCGATCCGCGCATAGCTGGGCAGCGAGAAGCCGGAATAGGTCAGCTGGAACAGCCGTCCGGACGCCTTGAAGTCGATCGTCTCCTGGCCTGGCATCAGGGTGAAAGGGCCGAAATGGGTCTGCGCGCCTTGCGGATGCAGCCGGCTCGACAGCGCCAGCTGCACCGGTCCGATCTGGTCCAGGGAGATGTCCGGCCAGGCCTGGCGCACCAGGGCGGCGCGGTTCTCGTCGAGGTAGACCTCCGCGCTGCGAATGAACCACGGCAGGGCTTGACCGTCGGCGCTGTGCCCCAGCTCCTGCCAGTAGACATGCCCGTCCGCGCTGATCCCGATCGGGTTCGGCGCCGGACCGGCGTCGACCATGGCGGTGCGCGCCGGGATGACGCCGTTGGTCGGGTTGCCGCGATACCAGGCGCCGGCGTCCGGCCCGTCGGCGGCCAGCGCCAGGTACCGGCTCACCTCATAGCCGTCGCGGGTGTCGGGATAGTCCCAGCGCACCTCGCTGAACTCGCCGATGGTCGAGGCCATGATCTTGTCGGCCTGGCTGGCGGCCAGGTTCTGGGCGAAGTCCGCCCGGATGGGACAGGCCACCGGCGTCACCGCCCCGCCGGTCGAATAGCTGTGGAACTGCCGGTCCGGGCTGATCCAGAACACCGTCGAGCCCAGCGCCGCCGCCGCATTGGGCCCGATCAGGCCGCACTTGTCGCCGACCTTGTCGAACCGCCAGACCTGACCGACCTGGCCGACATAGGTTCCCAGGAACAGGCTCTGGGTCGTCCAGACCAGCAGATACCGCCCCAGGAACTTGCCGCCGACGATCCGGCCGCCGCCCGGCAGGATGTATTCGCGCGCGGTGGACGCAGACGTGACATTCGTCTGCCAGGTGGTGTTGTCCTCGACGCTGGAGTGCCGCAGGCAGGCCGGATTCCAGATCCCGTTTTCCTGGGTGCAGCCGAGCGCGAACACCTGCCGCTGCGGGCTGACCAGCATTTGCGTGATGCGCGCCGGAGCCGTTGTGATCGCCAGCGCCCGGGTCGCGGTGGCGTTCGACCACTCGTAAAGCCCGCCGCCGCGCGGCGAGGCCAGCAGCTTCTGGCCCCAGGCCTGCAGGCTCCAGGTTCGCGGGAAATAGTCCGCCGTGGACGGCTGTCCCCAGCCGCCGACGCCATAGCCGCCGACGCCGTAGCCGTTGGAGCTGGTGCCGTCGACGTTGCCGGCCGGGAGCGTCGATTGCGGGGTGACCACGACCGTCGAACCGCCGGCGTTCGCCACCGTGCTCGTTGCCGGACTGCTGAAGGCGTAGGTGTATGAGTCCGCCCCCGTCACGGTGATGGTGAAGACGCCGTTGGGCGTAATCCCGCCGATCGCCGCCGCGCCCGAGATCGCCAGCGACTGGCCGGTCGCATATCCGTGGGCTGCATGAGCGACGGTGACGACAGCCGAGGCGTTGGTCACGCTGAGCGGATTCGCGCCAAGCGGCGTCACTGGGCCATATGGCGTCAGGTCGTAGATCGCTCCGCCTTGCCAGAGTTGCAGGTTGGAATGCGTGCCCGCGGCGATGTTCAAGGCGGCGTCGTTTTGGGTCCAGGCCAACACGGCGCGACAGACGCCGGTCAGCAAATCCGCCGTGATGCTCTCCCACCCGCCGCAGGTCTGCGGGCGGCCGAGACGAAACCGGACGTGGGAGCCATCGGCCCAGGCCGGCGCCGAGGCATAGGTCGTGTCGTCGCTGTTGAGACCCGGCGGGATGTCGATAGGGATATCCATTCGGTCGAGCTCCCATGGTAGTGACTCAAAAATGTTCAAAACGCCGGAAGACGATGCCGAGCTGTTCCGGGGCGAGGGACTTCTTGCCCAGCGCCGCTACGCGGAAGGTTTCCGCGTCTACGATCACGCATGGAGAACCGGGACGACATTCCCGAAGCATGATCTGCCGCTACCGCGCTGGAACGGTGAGCCGGTTGAAGGGCGGCGGTTTCTGATTTCCGGTGAACAAGGGTTCGGCGATCAGATCATGCTCGCCCGCTTCGCCAAGCTACTGAAGGATCAGGGCGCGGACATCGTGTGGCTGACGAGGCGGCCGCTCGTTCGACTGTTGGCGCAGGGACTTGGCTTTGCCGCTAAGAGCCTGGAGAGCGGCAACCTAGATCTGGACGATGTGTCGTTCTTCTGCCCGTCCGGGCAGCTTCCGCAGATGTTCTTTCCGCCGCTGACTGAGCCCCCGTCCGAGCCTTATCTGACCCCGCCGCCGGCCGTAACGAGCCCAGGTCTCACGATCGGAATAGCCCCAACGGGGAACCCAGGACATCGCATGGATGCCGTCCGGTCCCTTCCACCGGGGATCACTGCCCAACTTCTGGATTTGCCCGGCGCGGTGGACTTGAGACCCGAGAGCACGGGCGCCAGGGATTTCTACGACACGGCCTCAATCATTGCGGGCTTGGATCTTGTCATCTCCGTGGATACGTCCGTCGCCCACCTGACCGGCGCGATGGGACGCCCGGTCTGGGTTCTGATTCCGCACCTCTCGGACTGGCGGTGGGTCAGCCGGGAGAACGACAATCCCTGGTATCCGTCCGCCCGCCTGTTTCGGCAGTCATCTCCAGGGGATTGGGGCGGTGTGGTGGAGCGGGTGAAAGCGGCATTAGCCGGTTAGTTCGATAGGATAGATTGCCTTTGCGGCTGTCACGCCATCAGTGAAGCTCGTTGACGCTCCTGCGTAGCCCGTCAGTTGGTCGAAAGAAGACAATTGCCCGGTTTGTAGTCTGAGCGTGACGCTACCGGGTCCCGTTATGGGCCCGGACAGGCCCCCCAGCAGGAAGATAGCTCCCATGTGGTTGGCGGCCGGCGTGAACGAAGTGGCGATAGTTGTTGACCCAGCGCTCTGCCCTCCAGGCCCCTTGAGCGTCGCCGCGCCGGCGCCGCGGTAGAGCACGAAGCCCACCGAAATGGCCGCAACAGTCGCAGAGAGCGAAGGCGGCGAAGAAATGTCCCCGGCGGTAATCACCTTGCAGCCAATCCAAAATGTGACGCCACCGCTGTTGAAGTTGATCGAGGTGGCGGAGAATCCCGGAGTCGTAAGCGTAAACGAACTGTCCGAAACTGCTGAATAAACAAGTATATCTCCGGAGGTGGCCCCTAGCGTAGAGATTGGTACCGGTGCAGACCCGCCACCAGGGACTGACGTCGTCGCGGTGGAGACAAAGACGCTAGCGCGCGCCGATGCGGTCAGCGGGTTCGGAAACGGAAACATTAGGCCCCCTTCCGGTAGCTGGCGTCGATCTTGCCGGTGCGCGCGTTGAACTGCCCAAACACCCGATCCGCCTTAGCGGCCGTCGTCTGTAGAACCGGCGTGCCCGCCTGCCCAAAATCCCACACCGCGTCCCACAGCAAGGTTCGCGATCCGGTGCTGTCCTGCACGATCTCCAGTGAGACGCAGAGGCCATCGTAGAGCCCTGTCGGGGCTCCCATCGTGTGACCGCTCGCAGTCAGCGTTACGCGGGCGTTGTAGCCGTTGGCGCAGCTCCAGGCGATCGTCGAAGCGTCGGTCAGGTTCTGGAAGGCGCTGGAGGACATCAGCGCCCCCGCCGTGAGCGCCTTGGAGGTGTCAGAGCCGCCGCGGACGTCGGCCATCACGGCGGCCGTCACGGTGAGGGTGCGATCCACCGACAGATCCCCGCCGCCCGTGACCAGTCCCCCCGCGGACACAAGCCGCGTGGTGGGAACGACAACCCCCCAACTCGCCGTTGTCCCGTTGGTCGTCAGAAACTTCCCGCCGTTGCCCACCTGGCCCGGCAAGCTCCCAGCGGCGATCCCGAAGACACTGTCGTCCACGTACTTCTTCGTGGCCGCGTCGGTGTTAGCCGACGGCGCACCCAAGCTTGTCAGGGTTATGCCGCCGAAGTCGGTGGACTGGGTCTTGCTGATGTTCGCGCCGCCGTCGGTGATGACAGACGCCTTCTCTCCCGGCTGAAACGCGACGCTCGCCGAGCCGTTGGTGACCGTCAGCACGCCCGTGCAGGCGTTCCACACGTCATAGCGCTTCGAGACCGCCGGGATGGTCACTGTGAAGGCTCCGGTCCCGGTGAATTTCAGCATGGCGTTGCGGGCTTCGTCGGCCGCGCCGTTCGCCGTCGTCAGGGCGTAGTCGGCGGTCAGCGCCTTGGTCAGCCAGCCGGCGATCGAGGCGTCGGCCCGCGACAGCGCCGCATTCAGCTTGTCGCCCCACAGGTTGAGGTTCTCGCCGGTGAACTGCAGCTCGAAGCGCAGCGAGGATGTGTAGCTCGACGGCATCAGACGATCTGAGCTCCGGTGTCGGCCCGCCACCAGCGCACGCCGTCGGACCAGACGATCGTCTTCAGGTCCGTGGCGAGGCCGATGCGCGCGGCGTGGGCGGCGGCGTTGGCCGCCGTCAGGTGGGTGGAAAGGGTGAGGAAGGCCGGCGTGAAGCCCTGCGGCGTCTCAAGGCTGGAAAGCCGGCCTTCCAACTCCTCCAGATAGGTCTCGAGTGACGGTGGCAGGCCTGCGGGAACTGGCATCAGACCACCGCCCCGCTCGCCGCCGGCGCGACCAGTGGCCCGCGCAGGGCGTCGGCGGTCTCACAGGCATTGACGCTGTCGATCAGGGCGCCGAACAGGCCGCCGTAGCGGTCGCAGTTCGCGTCGTCCTCCAGGTAACGGTAGAGCGCCTCCAGCCCGCCCCACAGGTAGAGAAACGGGTATTTGGCCAGCACGACGTTGCTGTCGTCGTCCGCCGCCAGGGCCGCCGGCGCCTGGTAGAACAGCAGCTTGCCAGTCGCCTGGCCGCCGAACAGCGGGGCGAACACCAGGGTGTCGCCCCCCTCCACCGCGAACTGGCTGGGATAGTCGCCAAGACAGAGATTGGCGTTCAGGTCGGCCAGGCTCGCCGCATCGGTCTGGCGCAGCACCCGGCGGGGCGTCATATCCAGGTAGAACCGCCGTGCGGCCAGGAAGCCCGCCGGCGCCGGCGCCGTCTCGGCCGCCACCGCCACGTCGGCCCGCGCCTGCAGCACCGGCGCGCGCAGCCGCCGGCAGATCTCCTGGTGCGCCCAGCCGATGAAGTCGTCCATCCGCGCGTCGAGGTCCGACCGCGTCGCCCAGCCGGCCAGCGCCGCCTTCAACTCGCCCAAGGTCGAGAGGCTCATCGCAGCACTCCGTTGGAAAGGCCCACGCG
>Ga0105248_10003092_pt1 | contig 18448 bp, 18 predicted proteins | sample KBSS34metaG_FD_81524 | JGI IMG/M metagenome (GOLD analysis project Ga0105248, IMG submission 81524) | Switchgrass rhizosphere microbial communities from Kellogg Biological Station, Michigan, USA - KBS S3-4 metaG | ecosystem: Host-associated > Plants > Roots > Rhizosphere > Soil | place... | reverse complement strand
GCTGTTGATGAACGACACGGCGTTGCCCTCCACGTCGGTGACGGCGAGGTAGACGGTGTCCGATCGTCCGTACGCGCGCGCATCGGGCGATGAGGCGGTCCAACCCCGCGGCGGCTTCGTTTCAGCGAGCAATCGCGCAACCGGGACGTCACCGAAGCGCGGGTCGGCCACATGCGCCTGCGCGGCCATCATCGCGTGCTTGGTCGCTTCGATCATCAGGTGCCAGCATTCAGGTGAATCGCGCGGGTAGGCGGAGAAGTCGATCGGTGCGACGGCCGAAAGCGCAAGGAGCGCCGCAATGCCCTGCCCGTTCGGCGGGCACTCGAGCACTCGATAGCCGCGGTAATCCATGCCGATCGGCTCCTGCCACTCGGCGCGATACCCGGCGAGGTCCTCAAGGGTCAGCAATCCGCCGATTCGCTCCGAGTACGCGACCAATCGCTCGGCGACTTCCCCTTGATAGAACGCGTCGCGTCCTCCATCCGCAACCTGCTGTAGCGCGCGCGCGAGATCGGGCTGAACGACGACGTCTCCGGCTTCCGGCGCACGATCGTCGATCAGCAGCGTCCGCGAAGCCTCGGGGTCGCGTCGCAGCAGTTCCTCGCTCTGCTTCCAGCTGCGCGCATCGCCGGGCGCGACCGGAAAGCCGCCGGCCGCGTATTCGATCGCCGGGCGCAGCACGTCGCGCAACGAAAACCGTCCGTGCAAAGCGAGCATCTGCGACCAGCCGTCGACGCACCCGGGCACCGTCCAGGCAAGCGGGCTTTGTCGCGGCACGACGTCGAATCCGCGCGCACGATAGTCTTCGAGACGTGCCGCGGCTGGCGCGCGTCCGCTCGCATTCAGCGCACGCACCCGTCGATCCCGCGCCGTGTACAGAAGCGCGAACGCGTCGCCGCCGAGACCGGTCTGATACGGTTCCACGACGCCGAGCACCGCTGCCGCGGCGACCGCGGCGTCGATCGCGTTCCCGCCGTCGAGCAACATCCGCATGCCGGCAAGGCTTGCGAGCGGCTGCGCCGACGCGACGATGCCCCGCCGCGCGAAGACCGGCGAGCGGCGCGAATTGAATTCCTGCGTGTTGTACTGCGTCACGCGTCGGCCGCTTGCGTCACGGGGGCGGTGCGGGATGGCACTTCAGTGCACCGGGAGCGGTTTCGGCCCCACTGCGTAGCGCTCGAGCACGTCGAGGTCGAGCTCGACCCCGAGACCCGGCTTGTCCGGCACCGCGACCCAGCCCTTCTCGACCGGCATGCGCTCGCGCGTCAGCAAGCGGTTGATCGGCGTTTCCGCCACGCAGTACTCCTGGAAGTACGCCGTCTCCAGCACCGCGTTCAGATGCAGCGAGGCGGCCTTGATGACGCCGCTCTTCCACGCGTGCGGGACGCACATGACGCCGCGGCTTTCCGCGTTGCGCGCGATGCGCAGCGCTTCGCTCAAGCCGCCGCAGCGCGTGACGTCCGGCTGCACGACGTCGACGTGGCCGCGCTCCATCAATTCGCGAAAGCCCCATCTCGTCGCCTCTTCCTCGCCGGCGGCGACGCGCATGTCAACGGCGTCGGCAAGCGTTGCATACGCCTCGAACTCGTCGGGCTCGAACGGCTCTTCGAGCCAATAGATGCCGATCTCCTCGAACTTCCGCGCGACGCGGATGGCACGCGCCGCATCGGCGCCGTAACCGAATCCCGCGTCGATGAGGATCTCCGCGTCGCCCGCCGCGCGCTTGGCCGCACGGGCGAGCCGCACGTCGTGCTCCTCGTTCTTGCCGAGCGGGCCCCACCCGAACTTGATTGCCGTGAAGCTCATCGCAACGAGGCGTTCGACAGCCGCCGTCACCTCGCGCTCGGTGGCGGGCATCAGCAGCGACGCGTAGGGCCGAACGCGGTCGCGCTTCGGCGTGCCGAGCAGCGCGGATACGGGCTTGCCGAGCTTCTTGCCCTTGATGTCCCACAACGCGATGTCGATGCCGCTGATCGCGTGCATCGCGACGCCGCGGCGCCCGTAGTAGACCGAACCCATGTACATGCGCCGCCACAGCTCTTCGATGTCGAGCGGGTCGGCGCCGATCAGCACGTGCCGCAGCCCCGTGGCGATGTAGTGCGAATTCGGCGCGTCGAAGACGGCCTTGACGACCTCCGGCGCCGAATCGACCTCGCCCACGCCGACGATGCCCTCGTCGGTATGCACGCGCACGATGAGATCGTCCTGGCTGCCGTCGGCGATGGCGCCGTCGACGACCGGTTGCCGCAGGACGATCGCTTCCACTTCGGTGATCTTCACGTACCGATGCTCCTGTTCGATGTGTTCATGGAAGTTGAGAACGAGGCGTGGCGCCCGCGCGGCCCGTACGTCCGCGGTCAGGCGAAGATGTCGGCGACGAGGTCGCCCGTGGCGACAGCCTGGTTGCCGACCCAGCTCTGCGGCGGAAACGTCATCACGTAACCGTCCGCCGGCATCCGGATCGCCTCGAGCTCGTTGCCGAAGACGTCGCGTATGCGTGCGATGACGGTGCCCGCCGGGACAGGATCACCGCATGCGACTTCGTAATGGATCAGGCCGCCGTGCTCGGCACGAATCGTCGGAAGCGCCGGATGAACGCCCTCCACCACGCGCACGTCGCGCAGCCGCTCGACCGCACCCGCGAGCATTCGAAGCTCGATCAGCACATTGCGGATGCCGCGCAGCGCTGTAACCATCGTCTCGTCGTCGTGCATGCGGGACTTCGTCATCTCGATCATCAGCGCCGGCTTGCCGTCGTCGAGACACGCGCCCGCGAGCGTCAGCGGATTGGGGGCCGTGGTGACCATCGTGACCCCGAAGGCGCGCGCGAGCGCAAGCGTCTTCTCCCACGCCGGCGTTCCCTGCGCATCGCGCTTGCCGCCGCGATACATGAACGTGAACGGAATGCCGGGCTCGCCGACCGCATGCAAATCGATGGCGACGTCCGCCTGGCGCGCGATGTTCGTCCAGAGAAAGTGCACGATCCGCTGTGTCAGGCTGCCGCGCGGATCGCCGGGCCAGAGCTTGTGAATGTCGCCGGCGAACGCGACGCCCTCGCGTGCGGCGTAATGCGGCGGGACCCGCGTCGCGACTTGATGCGCGAGCAGGTTGGCGAGCGGAACCGCAATGATCGCACCCTCGAGTGCGGCCGGATCGATCTCGCTGCGCAGACGCCGCAACAATTCGACGGAGTAGATCGTCTCCTGCCCGTGCGAGCCGGCGTGCAGGTACAGCACGGGGCCATCGTTTCGACCATTGATGATGACGACCGGTACCTGGACGGGGGTGAGGCCGTCCGCCAGCTCACCGATCTTCGCAAGGCCGCTCGCGACGGTGCCGCTCGCGGCTTCGAACGGTCCGACGCTCAGCGTGCGGCGCATGGCAGACTGGATGGACGAGGAAATGAACGCACGAGCATTCGATTCACCATCGAGGCACGAGACCCGGGTTCACGGCCGAACGCGGCGCCGATCCGCGCAGGATTCGAACGACTTCCCGCGCTGCTTCAACGGTCACGCGTTCCCGGGATTCTTCCGAGTACCAGGCGACGTGGGGCGTGAGGATCACATTGTCGAGCGCGAGCAGCGGGTCATCCTGCCGCGGCGGCTCGGGATCCGTCACGTCGAGGCCGGCCCCTGCGATCCGTCCCGCTTGCAGCGCGTCGACGAGCGCGCGCTGATCCACGACACCGCCGCGCGACGTATTGACCAGGAATGCGCTGGGTTTCATCAGCGCCAGCTCGTGCGAGCCGATCATCGCGGCGGTTTCGCGCGTGAGCGGAACGTGAATGGACACGAAGTCCGATTGACGAAGAAGTTCGGGCAGGGTGACGAACCTCATGTCCTCCGCGTCCACAGGCTGGCGAGAATGTGCAATGACGTCCAGTCCGATCGCCCGCGCCTTCCGCGCAAGCAGGCGCCCGATGTCGCCGAATCCTATGATGCCCAGCACCTGTCCGGCCAGTCGATGCCGCGGGATCGCCGCGCGATAGCTCCACCTTCCCGCGCGGACCTCGGAATCGTAAATGAACAGTCCGCGCGCGAACGCAAGGACGAGCGCGAGGACGTGGTTCGACACTTCGTCGCAGTTCGCGTCGCGAACGTTCGCCACCCAGATGCCGCGTTCGGTCGCCGCGTCGACATCGATGTTGTCGACGCCCTTGCCGAAATGCACGACCGCGCGACAGCGCGGCCAGGCGTCGAGCACGCGGGCCGTCACGGGTACGTGCTGGTTCAGCACGGCGTCGGCATCGCGGCCGAGCGCGATGGCGTCGTCCTCGTCGCGGCAGGCGCCGACTTCATACTCTAAGCCGGCATCGGACAGCGCGCGCAGCGCATTGCCGATATCGGTGTAATGATGGTCGGTGATGACAACCTTCAAACGACAACCTTCAGAAACGCGCCGGTGTCCTCGAAGCGAGCCCAACGCTCGCCGCCGCGAAAGCTCTTGCGTCCAATCCTAAGATTTAGGATGATGGATGTCAAACCGGATGTTCGAAGACACGTCTCGAAGCCGCTCGCCTGGAGCACTCCATGACCGCACGCGCACCCAAACGCGGTGATCCGCAGTTCTTAGACGAGCTGCGCGCCCGCCTCTATACGGCCGTACTTTCCGATGTGCTGGACGATGTCGGGGTGCGCAACCAGGCGATGCCCCCGCGAATACGGCCCCTCGACGACGAGGTCGTCCTCGCCGGGCTCGCGCGGACGGGGCTGTTCCGCGACGTCTACCACGTCGCACCCGACGAGAACCCGTACGAGCTCGAGATCAGGATTCTCGACGACTTGAAACCAGGTGAGGTCGTGGCGTTCGGCTGCGGCGGATCCGGCCGCATTGCGCCCTGGGGCGAGTTGCTGACAACCGCCGCGCGTGCGCGCGGCGCCACGGGCGCGGTCACGGACGGCTTCGTTCGCGACGTGCGGGGCATTCGCAGCGTGCGCTTTCCGGTGTTCCACGGCGGCATTGCGCCGCTCGATTCGAAGGGACGAGGGAAGGTCGTCGACATCGACGTGCCGATCGAATGCGCGGGCGTCCGCATCGAGCCCGGCGACCTCGTCTTCGGCGACGTCGACGGCCTCGTCGTCGTGCCGAGGCGCATCGAGGACGAGGTGCTGGCGCGCGCGTTCGACAAGGTCGCGCGGGAGAACACGACGCGCGACGAGTTGCTGCAGGGCGCGAAGCTCAAGGACGTCTACGACCGGTACGGCGTGCTTTAGTGGACGGGGGAATCGAGAGTGTCTGGCAGGCTAGCCATACCCTCCAGCGTTTACGCCGCTTCCCCCGTTACAGTCCACCCAGGCGCGCATCACCTTCAGGCAACCCTCGATGATCAAGCGACTGACGCTGATGACGCGGCGGCCCGGGATGGGCCGCGACGCGTTCGCGAACTACTGGACGAACGTTCACGCGCCGCTTCTTGCCTCGCATCCCGCGGTGAAGCGTCTTGTGATCAACGTGACGCAGGAGTACGTGCGCTTCTCGGTCCGTAACCCGGATCCGGACGATGCGTTGCGCTCGACCATCGTCACACAGACACCGGACGGCGTCGTCGAGATCTGGTTCGAGGATCGCCAATCGATGGAGGCGATGTACAAGTCGGACTTCTCGCAGAAGCTCGTTGCGGATGCCGAGCACTTCGTCGGCGCAATCGTCACGTTCATCGTGGACGAGCGCGAGATCACGGCGGCGGCAATCCCGGCGAAACCGGTCGACGAGGCTGTGTCATCCCCGCCGAAACGCGTCGACTCGGGTACAAATCGCCGGCACTAGCGCTCAAGCGTCGGGACGCCGCGCAACCGCGTTCGCGCGAGCACAGGCGCGCAATCGACCGTCGTTCATGGCTGACGATCGAACCGTGCCATCGACGTGGCTCGCCGGCACGCTGCTGTGGCTCGCAGGGAACGGCCTGCGCCTGACAATCCTTGCCGTGCCTCCGGTGATCGCGATGATCCGCGACGAGCTCCGGTTGAGCGCCACGGAGGTCGGCCTTCTCAGCAGCATTCCGCCAGCGATGTTCGCCCTGGCGGCGCTCGCGGGATCGCTGCTCGTCGCGCGTCTCGGCGTGACGATCGCGCTCGTTGGAGGCCTGTTGCTGGTGGCCGGAGGATCGGCATTGCGAGGCTTCTCGCCCAACTTCGCCATGCTGCTCGTCACGACGATCGTGATGTCGGCCGGCGTCGCGATCATGCAGCCGATAATGCCCACGACCGTGCGCCAATGGATGCCGCACCGGATCGGCCTCGGCACCGCGCTCTATACCAACGGCCTCCTGGTCGGGGAGATCCTCGCCGTGCTGCTCACGGCGCCGCTGGTGCTGCCGCTGGTAGGCGGCGACTGGCGAGACTCGTTGATCGCATGGTCGGTGCCGATCGCGCTCATCGCGGCGCTCGTGCTCGCGTTCGCGCCCAGGGCGCCGCATCCGCGCTCGGAGAGCGCAGCGCATCCACGCAAGTGGCTGCCGGATTGGCACATCGGCCTGGTGTGGCGGCTCGGCGTGCTGTTCCTGTGCGTCAACGCGATCTACTTCAGCGCCAATGCGTTCCTCCCCATTTTCCTCGCAAGCCGGGGTCGAACGGACCTCATCCATGACGCGCTGCTCGCGCTCAATCTCGGTCAGCTTCCTGCATCGATGCTGCTGCTGGTCGTTGCGCAGCGGCTCGAACGGCGCGTGTGGCCCTACATTGCATCCGGCATCGTGTCGCTGATCAGTCTTGGCAGCATCGTATTGATGACAGGACCGGCGACGATCTTCTGGTGCGCGCTCCTCGGCTTCAGCGATGCCTCGGCGCTGATACTCGGTCTCACGCTGCCGCCGTTGTTGTGCCGCCCCGAAGACGTCGCCCGCACGTCGGCCGGCATGTTCACGATGAGCTACGGCGGGGCCGTGCTGGTCGCGATCCTGAGCGGCGCCGCGTGGGACATGAGCGGCGTGCCATCGCTCGCGTTCGTGCCGCTTGCGATCTGTGCCGTCGCGCTCACCGGAATCTCGATGCAGATGCGCCGACTCGGCGAGCTGCGTTGAGGAGCGGACGTCGTTGTCGTCGCTCCGCGGCAAAACGCCGCGCCGCCTGTGAGCGCACCAAGGGGCCGTGCGAGGAGCGGCGCTATGTTTTCAGTCGGTATCCGGTCCTGAAGATCCACGCGATGATCGCGAGGCAGATTGTCATGAACACGACCGTCATCGCGAGGCTCACGGGTACGGCGACATCGGCAAGGCCATAGAAGCTCCAGCGGAAGCCGCTCACCAGGTAGACGACGGGATTGAACAGCGTGATCTTCTGCCATAGGGGGGGCAGCATGTCGATCGAATAGAAGCTGCCGCCGAGGAAGGTAAGCGGCGTCACGATCAGCAACGGCACGAGCTGCAGCTTCTCGAACCCGTCCGCCCAGATTCCGATGATGAAGCCGAGCAGGCTGAACGTAACCGCCGTGAGCAGCAGGAACACCAGCATGTAGAACGGATGCTCGATGCGAAGCGGCACGAAGAGCGCAGCCGTCAGCATGATGATGACGCCGAGGATGATCGATTTCGTCGCTGCCGCCCCGACATAGCTAAGCACGATCTCGAAGTACGACACGGGCGCCGAGAGCAGCTCGTAGATCGTGCCCGTGAACTTCGGGAAGTAGATGCCGAACGAGGCGTTCGCGATGCTCTGCGTCAGCAGCGACAGCATCACGAGGCCCGGAACGATGAACGACCCGTAGCTGATTCCGCCGACCTCCTGGATCCGCGAACCGATCGCCGCTCCGAAGACGACGAAATACAGCGAAGTCGACAACACCGGAGAAACGATGCTTTGCATCAGTGTGCGGCGGGTGCGCGCCATCTCGAAACGGTAGATGGCCCGGACGGCGTGTACGTTCATTTGCGGTCGGTGACGAGGCTCACGAAGATATCCTCGAGCGAGCTCTGGCTGGTTTGCAAGTCGCGAAAGCGGATGCCGGCGGCGTCGAGCGCATCCAGCAGCGATGCGATGCCGGTGTGGTCGCCCTCCGTTTCGTACGTGTAGGTGACTTCGCTGCCGTTTCCGGAGAGCTCGAGGCGATAGCGCGACAGAGCGGCCGGAATCTCGAGCAGCGGTTCGTGCAGCTGCAGCGTGAGCTGCTTGCGCCCGAGCTTCCGCATCAGGTCCGCCTTGCGCTCGACGAGGATGATCTCGCCTTTGTTGATGACGCCGATGCGGTCCGCCATCTCCTCCGCCTCGTCGATGTAGTGCGTGGTCAGGATGATGGTGACACCGCTGTCGCGCAGCGACCGGACGAGCCGCCACATGTCGCGGCGCAGCTCGACGTCGACACCGGCAGTCGGCTCGTCGAGAAAGAGCACCCGCGGCTCGTGCGACAGCGCCTTCGCGATCAGCAGGCGGCGCTTCATGCCGCCCGACAGCGTCATGATGCGGCTGTCCTTGCGGTTCCACAGCGAAAGGTCCTTCAGCACTTTCTCGATGTGCGCGGGGTTCGCTGATTTCCCGAACAGCCCCCGGCTGAACGACACGGCGCCCCACGGCGTTTCGAACGCATCCGTCGTGAGCTCCTGGGGCACGAGACCGATGAGCGAGCGTGCGGCGCGGTAGTCCCTGACGATGTCGTGCCCGTCGACGCGCACCTGTCCTTGCGTGGGGTTCACGATGCCGCAGACGATGCTGATGAGCGTCGTCTTGCCGGCACCGTTCGGTCCGAGCAGCGCGAAGATTTCGCCCCGGCGAATCTCGAGGTCGATGTTCGACAGCGCGCGAAAGCCGCTGGCGTAAGTCTTCGACAGACCGGAGATGGAGATGATTGGCGACATCGGAACCCGAAGCGTACCGGATGGCTTCGCGGAGAGCGGCACGCCGTTCATCATCGACGGTCCTCACCGCTTCCCATCGCGTAATTGTGGAAGGTGGAATTGTGGATGCGAAAAGTTGTCGATTCCGTCAGTCGGCCGGTGGTGTCCGTCCCGGCCGCTGCGCGCTCCACCTTGCATCGCCCGGCAAGACTTGCATCCCCCAACAAGAAGTCGCAGAAAGGAACGGTGATGAGACGAGAAGACCCGAGAGTGTGGACCAAGGTCGTTACCAGCCTCGCACTCGGTGCGCTGGCCATGTACGTGTTCGATCCGGACAAGGGCAAGCGGCGGCGGGCCATCGGTCGTGACAAGGCGCGGAGCCTCCTGCTCGACACCCGGGACGCGGTCGGTGTCACCCGGCGCGACCTCGCGCATCGCATGCAGGGACTGCGCGCGCGCGCTCGCCGCCTGCTGACGCAGCAGCCGGCACCCGACGACCTGCAACTGATCGAGCGCGTTCGCGCGCGCATGGGCCGGCTCGTCTCGCATCCGCATGCCATCCAGGTCGGCGCCCGCGCCGGAAGAGTCACGTTGAGCGGTCCGATTCTGACGCGCGAAGTCGGGCCGCTGCTCACGTCCATGCGCAACGTGTGGGGCGTCTCGGAGATCGAGGATCGGCTCGTGGCTTACGAGCACCCGGAAAACATACCGAGTCTGCAGGGTGAACCGCGCGCAACATCGGGGTCGGCCGCCGAGGAACACTGGCCGCCCGCCCTTCGGGGCGCCGCGCTGGTCGGCGGCACGCTGCTCGCGCTGCGTGGCGTGCACCGCGGCTCGTTGCCGGGCTTGCTGCTGACGCTCACGGGGCTCGGCTTCGCTCTGCGCGGCGTCGCAGATCGTTCGTGGAACACGCTTGTCCAGCGTGCGCTCGCGACGTCGTCACCCACGAGGTATCCGCTGGTTCCCCGCGCGACAGACGATTCCGGAACGCAAGTCGGCGGCCGCAAGGGCGGCCCGTCGATATACGACTTCCCGTCGGTCGGCTCGGCCCTGCATTAGAAGCGCCTCGCAGAAAACGAGCGCGCTGCGCCAAAGGCGCGTCGCGCTCGCTTGCCGAGCCGCCCGCACCGATAATGTGGTGCGCGGCTCCATGCCGCAGCACGCGGGAGGATGGGCATGAGTACGATTGCATCGGTGCGCGCCGATTACCATCGCGTACCGCTTCCCGTGGCGCTCGCCGACAGCACGCACGGCGAGATGACGTGCTTCGAACTCGTCACCGTCCGGATCTCGGACAGCGACGGCGCCGAAGGCGTCGGCTACACCTATACGGTCGGCGCGGGAGGCGGTGCCATCCAGCACATGATCGCGCGCGATCTGGGACCGCGCCTCATTGGACAAGCAGCCGCGAAGACGGAAGCGCTCTGGCAGCAGATGTGGTGGATCCTGCATTACGGCGGGCGCGGCGGCCAGGCCACATCCGCGATCTCGGCCGTCGACATCGCGTTGTGGGACCTCAAGGCGCGCAAGGCGAATCAGCCGCTCTACGTTGCGCTCGGGGGCTTCAATCCGCGTGTTCCATGCTACGCCGGAGGCATCGACCTGCATCTGCCGCAAGACGAGCTTCTGTCGCAGACCGATCGCAACATCGCCAAGGGATTCCGCGCGATCAAGATGAAGGTCGGACGACCGCGCCTCGCCGAGGACGTGCAGCGCGTCACCGCGATGCGAGAGCACGTTGGTGACGACTTCCCCTTGATGATCGACGCGAACATGCGCTGGAGCGTGGACCAGGCGATTGCCGCCGCGCGCGCGCTGCGCGAGTGCAACGTCGCCTGGCTCGAGGAACCGACGATTCCCGACGACGTGCACGGACACGCGCGGATCGTGCGCGAATCGGGCGTACCAATTGCGGCCGGCGAGAACCTGCACTCGCTGCATGAGTTCGCCCAATACATGCGCGCCGAAGCGGTGACCTACCCCGAGCCGGACGTCACGAACTGCGGCGGCGTTACGGTGTTCATGAAGATCGCTCATCTCGCCGAGAGCTTCAACCTGCCGGTGACATCGCATGGCGCGCACGACGTCACCGTGCATCTGCTCGCCGCCGTGTCCAACCGATCCTATCTCGAAGCGCACGGTTTCGGCCTCGACCGTTACCTCGCCTATCCGCTCGACATTGTCGAGGGCAATGCGATCGCGCCCGAGCGGCCGGGTCACGGCGTCCTGTTCGACTGGGACGCGCTCGCCGCGCTTCGCGCCTGAGTGCAGGCGGTTGCGATCGACTGAACCCGGGCGTAGCATCGGCTGACAACACGTTGACAGGGAGACTCACTGCGTCATTCACGGAAAGGAGTCCGCGATGTGTTATGAATACAGCAGCTGGTTCCGCAAGGCGCGTGCGAAGGAAACACACGAGGTCGCGAAAAAGGTGGATGAAGCGCGCCGGACACCGGCCCCCGCCCCCGTGCAACCGGCCGAGAATCGCGACGCCCGCACCCGAGAGGCGGAAAAGACCCCGGCCTGACCTTCGGCGCGATCAGCCGGAATGGCCCCGCCCCGTGCGGGGCTTTTCTTGTCACACGAGGATCTGATGTCGGAAGAGGAACGAAGCGAAATGGTCTCGCGGCTCGTCAAGCTCGAGACGGCCGGATTCAGCGATGTGCTGGACGAGATGGGATATCCGAATCAGGTTCTCGCACGCGAGATGCGGCCGCTCGATCCGGCGACCCGCATGGCGGGTGCGGCACTGTGCGTGCGCGGGGAGAACCGCGTGGTCACGCAATCGACAGCCCCCGCGGGACCGCAGATCAGCCCGTACGAGATCGAGCGGCGGATGCAGCCGGACCTCGTAGCGGTCATCGATGCAGGAGGGCACGACGTCGGCGCTGTCATCGGCGGGTTCATGGCGACGTCGCTCAAGAAGAACGGATGTCGCGGCGTCGTCACGAATGGCGGCGTTCGCGACTCGCAGGAAATCGCTGCCATCGGCATGCCGACGTTCTGCACGTTCGTAACGCCGGTGAACGCTTCGCGACGATGGAGGATCGTGTCGGTTGACGAGCCCGTTCACCTTGCCGGCCTGGCAGGCAGCAGCGTGACGGTGCGGCCCGGCGATTTTCTCCTCGGCGATGCCGATGGCGTCATCGTCGTTCCAACGGAGATTGCCTCCGCGGCGGTCGAGGCGGCGGAGCAGCTCGCGCGAATCGAAGGCACGATTGCGCAGGCAATTCGCGCAGGCGGCACACGCGAGCAGCTGTTCGCGCAGCATCCGCGCTTCGCGCACATCCGCCGCCTCAAGCCGTAGGCAGCGGGAACGAGGCCTGTTTCAGCGCGTCTTGAGGCTGCCTTTGGCGCGAAGAGGCAGCTTGGTGACCTGGGCCGTGTCGACGTCGATTTCGAACCGCTCCGCGACCTTGGGCTTCGAAGGCGGCAGCAAGCCGAGCTTCTCGGCCGCGCGCCGCGCCTTGAATTCTTCGAGCGTCCGCGACGCGGCGCCCGACGGCTTGAACGTGGACTCGGTATGCGTAGCAAGCGACGTCCCCATCTGCTTGAGCGCCGCGGCGAGCTTTCGTTTGTGCTGCTTGGTCGACGACATAATCGTTCCGAAGAAAGGGTGCGAAACGTTGGCGGATCGGTGCAGCGTGCAAGCAGCCGATATGCCAGCGTCATACTACGCCTCCTCCGGCGAATTCGTGGAAGCGGGCGACGGGCGTCGCCTGTCGGGTCCCGCGCGCGCGTGGCATTTTTCCGACATCGCGCGCTGTGGACGACAAGTTGTTCATGAGCTGCGTGGAGCGAGCCGCGGCGCCGTCCCATCAGTGGTGACCGGCGAACGCCCTGCGACAAAGGAGCGCACATTGGCGCTCCAACTCGTCCACCGCGTTCCCTATTTGACGAGCGATGCCCGTCATCCTCGTCATCCCGGACGATGAAACCGCCGCTCACCGGCATCTCCTCGATGGCTACACGCCAGGTGCTCGCCGACGTGGCGAAGGCCTGGCAGGCCCGCGGCGGCGAAATCGCGTTCCAATCCGTGGGCGGCGTCGAGGCCGCCGAGCGAGTCCGCAACGGCGAACCCTTCGACATCGTGGTGCTGGCGGCCGAGTCCATCGACAAACTCGTCGCTGCAGGCAGAGTCGTTGCCGACAGCAAGACGGACATCGCGCGCTCGGCTGTCGCAGTCGCCGTGCGGGCCGGTGCATTGCGCCCCGCCATCGACACCGAAAAGACACTGCGCGAAGCCGTGCTGTCGGCGCGCACGGTGGGCTATTCGACCGGGCCGAGCGGCGTCGCGCTGCAGCATCTCTTCGAGCGTTGGGGGATCGCCGACGTCATGCGCGCACGCGCCACGCAAGCGCAGCCAGGCGTCGCCGTTGGCACGCTGATCGCGCGCGGCGACGTGGACCTGGGCTTCCAGCAATTGAGCGAGCTCATGCACGTCGAAGGCATCGACGTGGTCGGGCCGATGCCGCCGGGGCTCGAGATCGTCACTACGTTCTCCGGCGGCATCTGCACGGCCTCGACGCGCGCGGACGCCGCGCGGGCGCTGCTCGACTTCATGCGTTCGCCGGCGGCCGATCAGGCGAAGCGACGCCACGGCATGCAACCGGCGTGAGGAGGCTCGCTTCGTGAACGACGTCAGGAATCGCACATGATCATCGACGTGCATGGCCACTACACGACCGCACCTGCCGCACTGGGCGCATGGCGCGAGCTGCAGATTGCGTCGCTCGCCGATCCACACAAGGCGCCGAGGCCAGGCGACCTCGAGATTTCCGACGACGAACTGCGCGAAAGCATCGAAACCAACCAGCTCGCGAAGATGCGCGAGCGCGGGTGCGACCTTACCGTATTCAGCCCGCGCGCGAGCTTCATGGCCCACCACATCGGCAACTTCCAGACCTCGTCGGCGTGGGCCGCGATCTGCAACGAGCTGTGTTTCCGGGTAAGCGCGCTCTATCCCGGGCATTTCATCGGCGCCGCCATGCTCCCGCAGTCGCCGGGCGCGAGTACGACGACGTGCATCCCGGAGCTCGAGCGATGCATCAACGATTACGGCTTCGTCGGCATCAACCTCAACCCGGATCCGTCGGGCGGCCACTGGACGAGCCCGCCGCTGACGGACCGCTACTGGTACCCGCTGTACGAGAAGATGGTGGAACTCGAAATCCCCGCGATGATCCATGTATCGACGAGCTGCAACCCGTGCTTCCACACGACCGGCGCGCATTATCTGAACGCCGACACCACGGCGTTCATGCAATGCCTGACGGGCGACCTGTTCGGCGATTTCCCCACGCTCAAGTTCCTGATCCCGCACGGCGGCGGCGCCGTGCCTTACCACTGGGGCCGCTTTCGGGGCCTGGCGCAGGAGCTCAAGAAGCCGCTGCTGGACGAGCACCTGCTGAACAACATCTTCTTCGACACGTGCGTCTATCACCAGGCCGGCATCGACCTGCTGACGAAGGTGATCCCCGTCAAGAACGTTCTGTTCGCATCCGAGATGATCGGCGCGGTCCGCGGCGTGGACCCGCAGACCGGCCATTACTTCGACGACACCCGGCGCTACATCGAAGGAACGTCCAATCTGAGCGAGAAGGAGCGCGACCTCGTGTACGAGGGCAACGCGCGCCGGGTCTTCCCGCGGCTCGATGCCGTATTGAAGGCGCAAGGCCGCTGAATCTGGAGATCGAGTCATGTACGAGCTGGGAGTCGTGTATCGCAACATCGTCCGTGCCGACCGGGACCCAGTGGATCGGCTTCGCGCATTCGGATCAGCCACCGTGCACGAAGCGATGGGCCGCGTCGGCCTTCTCAAGCCGTACATGCGGCCGATCCATCCCGGCGCGCGGATCGCCGGAACCGCGGTGACCGTTCTGCTGCAGACCGGCGACAACTGGATGCTGCACGTCGTGGCCGAGCAGATTCGCGACGGCGACATCGTCGTTGGCGCAATCGTCGCGGACTGCACCGACGGCTATTTCGGCGAGCTGCTTGCCACCAGTTTCAAGGCACGCGGCGCGCGCGGCCTGGTCATCGACGCCGGCGTGCGAGACGTGAGGACGCTCGCCGAGATGCGCTTCCCCGTGTGGAGCAAGTGCATCTCCAGCAAGGGCACGATCAAGGCGACGCTCGGCTCGGTGAACATCCCGGTGGTTTGCGCCGGCGCGCTCGTCAACCCGGGTGACGTCGTCGTGGCCGATGACGACGGCATCGTCGTGGTGCCCGCGTCCATCGCAGCGCGGGTAGCCGATGCGGCAAAGAAGCGCGAGGACCTCGAAGCCGACAAGCGCGCGAAGCTCGCCGCCGGCGTGCTCGGACTCGACATGTACCAGATGCGGGAGCCGCTCGCGGCCGCCGGCCTGCGCTACATCGATTGATCGGCTCGAAGTGGAGTGCGGCAAGGCCGCCCGTTGGTGGCTGGCCTGGCCATCGACACGCGAGGTCCGCGCAAACGAGTAACATGCTTGCCTTCCAAGCCTCGACGAGGCGATCAACGATGGATCGTCGGACGTTCTCCGGGGCTCTCGCAAGTGCGCTGATGCTCCCGCACGCCATCGCGCAAGCCCAGGCCGGAGCAAAGGTCTACAGGGTCGGCTTCTTCCTTGGCGCTTCAGGTGATTCGGTGGCCACGCTCTTCGCCGCGTTCCGCGAAGGGATGCGCGAGCTCGGGTACGTCGAAGGCCGTAACGTCGCATTCGAGCGCCGTTATGCGGACGGCCATATGGAGCGGCTACCCGACATCGCCGATGAACTGGCGCGCCTGCGAGTGGACGTGATCGTCACCGGTTCGAGCATTCACGTGGCGGCCGCGGTCCAGGCAACCAGGACGATACCGATCGTCATGGTATTCACGGCCGACCCGGTGCAAGCCGGGTTCGTCGAGAGCCTTGCTCGACCCGGTGGAAACGTCACGGGTCTCAGCGCTGACGCGAGCCGGGAGCTGTGGAGCAAGTACATCGCGATTCTGAAGGAGATCGTTCCCAACCTTTCCCGAGTCGGGGTTCTCGGCCAGATAAGAGCTCAGGTGGAATTTGCGGAGCTCGAGGCGGCTTCCAGACAGCTCGGGATCGCGCTCGAGGTTGCCGACATAAAGAGCCCCGATGACCTGGACGCGGCGCTTTCGACGATGACTGCCAAGCGGATCGGCGCGCTCTTGGTCGTCGTGAGCCCGCTCACCTATCTACTCCGCGAAGCCATCGCGCAATCGGCCATCAGGCACCGGCTGCCGACCATCTCCAACGCGAACCAATACGCAGAAGCCGGGCTGTTGATGAGCTATGGCCCAAAGCTCGAGGACCTGTATCGGCACGCAGCGACGTACGTCGACAAGATCCTGCGCGGCGCGGTCCCCGCTGAGCTGCCGGTGGAACAGCCTTCGAGGTTCGAGCTCACCATCAATCTGAAGACCGCGAACGCGCTCGCGATGACGATTCCGCAGTCGTTGCTGATTCGCGCAGAGACCCTGATCGGTGGCTGAAGTACCCGTTCGCATACAACTACGGCGCGTCCGCGGCTGGCGCATGCCGCGGAACACGCTCAAAGTGGACCGGACCACGCATTGGGGCAATCCCTTCGACGTGCGGGAATACGGCCTTGACCTCGCGCTCCATCTGTTCAGCTACACGGCGCGCGGGTGCTGGTCACCGGCAAACGTGACGGAGCTCGACGAGCCGACGGCGTCCATGCTCCACGACGCGCATTGCCGCTGGCTGCGACGGATCGGCGGCGACCCGGTCGCACGCGCGCGCAGCGAGCTGCGCGGCAGGAACCTCGCGTGCTGGTGCCGGCTGCCCGAACACGCTGCCGCCGATGACTGCCACGCGGCCATCCTGCTCGAACTGGCCAACGGATAACCGGGGACGCGAAGCGGGTCCGCGTCGGCGGATTCCGCACTCTTGCGATTCCGCTTGCGCCGCTCGGGTGTTCAGCGGTGCAGACGCGCGCGCTCAGTCAGCAATGACGATTGATCGTGCGCACCGGCCGTCTTCAAGACGAGGCGCGATGTCGTCGGCGAGCGATCCGATCGTCAGTACCTGAATCGCGTCAGGTCAACGTCCCCCACGTTCAACGCAAAGTATGGGAGCGAAGCCGCGAACGGCAAGCCCACGAGGTGACGCCGTTTGCGGCGAAGAAACGCCCGCTTCCCGCACGCCGCAGCGCGCGCCACGTGATCCGCTACCATCGACCTCGTCCTCAAGCCTCGATACCCCTCGTGCCCGAAGGCCTCTATACGTCTGCCGCACTGCTCGGCGTCGTTGCTGCCGTTGCATGGATCGCAGAGCGCTCGCGCCTGCCGATGCCGATCCTGCTCGTCATCGCCGGCATTGCCCTCGCACTGATTCCCGGTCTTCCGACCGTCGAGCTCGACGGCGAGTTCGTTTTGCTCGCATTGTTGCCGCCGCTCATCTATTTCGCCGCGTTCACGATGAGCTGGCAGGCGTTCCGCGCGAACCTTCGGCTGATCCTGCTGCTTGCGATCGGCGCGGTGATCGTGACGACGGTTGCCGTTGCCATGGCCGGGCACTGGCTGATCGGTCTTCCGCTCGGCATTGCTTTCATCCTCGGCGCCATCGTGTCGCCGCCCGACGTCGTCGCCCCGCTCGCGGTTGCCGAGCGTCTTGGCATTCCGCGGCGGATCACCGTTGTGCTCGAGGGCGAAGGCCTCGTGAACGACGCCACGGCGCTCATCCTCTTCAGCGTTGCGCTGATCGCCGAGCTGACCGGCCAGTTCTCGGTGGTGACCGCCGCGCGCGACTTCGTTTTCGTGTTGATCGGCGAAACCGCGTGGGGATGGATCGTCGGGTTCACGCTGCTGCATTTACGGCACTGGGCGCGAGAACCTCGCATCGAGGTGATGCTGTCGCTGATGACGCCGTTCGCCGCGTTCTGGCCCCCTCACGCGCTCGGCGGCTCGGGCGTGCTCGCGACGGTCGTCGCGGGCCTCTACACCGGATGGACCGGCGTCACGCTCATCCGCTCGAACACGCGACTGCAAGCGCTGTTCTTCTGGGACATCGTCAACACGGTAATCACCGGCATGATCTTTCTGCTGACCGGCCTGCAGGCGCGCACCGTCGCCGCAGGACTGGAACGAGCGACGTTGCTCCAGCTGATAATCCACGGTTTGATCATAAGTGCCGTGGTCATCGCGGTGCGCTTCCTGTGGGTGTTCCCCGCCACCTATCTGCCACGCTGGCTGTCGCGCACCAAGGCGCACGAGCCCACGCCGTCGTGGCGCTATCCCTTCATCATCGCGTTCACCGGCGTCCGCGGCGTCGTGAGCTTGGCCGCTGCGCTGAGCCTGCCGGTGGCCATCGCACCGAACGTGCCGTTCCCGGATCGGGACCGCGTGCTCGTCATCACCTTCATCGTTATCCTGGTCACGCTCATTGCGCAGGGCCTGACGCTGTCGTCCGTCGTGCGCGCGCTCGGCCTCGATCGCCTCGGGGCCGCCGAGCGTCGGGAGCGCAAGCGACGCGAGTTGCGGGCACGGGTCGAAACGGCGCGGGCGGCGCTGGCGCGTCTCGACTCGGCCGCAGCCGTGGAACATCTGAACGATGCGGTCCTGAAACCCTGGCGCACGCGTCAGGTGCAGCGTATCGAGCAGCTGCAGAGCGGTCGCGACCCGGACGGCGATGCGTTTGCCGAAGCCGAAAGCGTGCGGCGCGTGGAACT